>Ga0208900_1000148_pt1 | contig 42121 bp, 33 predicted proteins | sample AntAceMetag02UKK_FD_184763 | JGI IMG/M metagenome (GOLD analysis project Ga0208900, IMG submission 184763) | Saline lake microbial communities from Ace Lake, Antarctica - Antarctic Ace Lake Metagenome 02UKK (SPAdes) (version 2) | ecosystem: Environmental > Aquatic > Non-marine Saline and... | reverse complement strand
GTGTTTGGAAACTTTAAAATACACTAACGGGGACTTTGTTCATAATCATTTTTGTTAATTCTGGCCCTTTCGACTCCGAAATTTATTTTTTTCTACTCAAAGTGTAAAGCAGGAATGAAGGATGCCGTAATTATGTTGATAAATTTATTTGTAAAGCTGGGACATTGTATGAAAATGGAGGGGGTTACTGTCACGCCTGAGCAGCTTTGTCTTGGCATGAAATATATTCTTTTGTCTGATTCTGATTCTTTAACCCCTGATTACACTCTGAAAGAGTGTCTCAAACCCATACTGATTACATCAGTTGATCAAGAAAACGCTTATGATAAGGCATGGGAAAAACTGCTGGAGATGGAAAGAGTTTCAGATAAAATAGCAATGTATGATCTGATAGCAGATGAAGTTAAAGCAGATGAAGTTAAAAAGTTTATTGAACAGGGGCAACATAAGAAAAAAAGCAGCGGAGAAAGCGAAGCAAGCGGAGAAGATAGTGGAGATAGTGGAAAGACTCTCACTAACAGCGAAAATGCTTCTGAGCCAAGGAATACGCTTTCAGATGTTTTGCAAACGCTTACTTTTTGGGAACCCTGGGAACAGTATAATAAACTTTCTCAATGCCGTAAATCTAATCAGGCTCATCAAAAATATAAATTTGAACTGTCAGTCAGAAAGTCGATTTTAAGAGATCTAAAAGAGATCAAGGACTGGGAAGAGGCGTTTGAAAAGGCTCTACAACAAGCTTTTCTCAGAGGTGAAGAGAGTAAATTGCTTGAGGCGCTTCTTGAAAAGGCTATGAATTTCAGAAAAGATTTTTCCACAATCAAACGCCGCTGGAACAGAGTCATGAAAACCATAGAACCGGGATATTCACAAAACAGGCAGAACAAAACAGGCGAAAAAAGATCCTTACGTCCTGAATTTGATCAGGGCATGAGAGCCAATATCGATAGATGGGGACCACCTGAGCTTTTTATGCGGCCAATGGAAGAGATAAGAGAGAGTGATCTTCTAAAACTTCAAGGATCTATACGTCTTATGGCTGAAAGGTTCCGCCTGAGACTTGAAGGCATGAGGAAACAAAGATCAGGAAAACTTGATATGCACAGAACAATGAAACTCTCATGCAAAACATATGGTGAGCCTGTCAAACTCGTTAAAATCCGCCCCAAGCGAAAGCCTGCAAAATGGATTGTACTCTCTGATGTATCTGGATCAGTGAAACATGCCACACGCCTATTTCTGAGTTTTGTGTTTGAATTAAAAAATGTAATGGATCAAGAGATCGAGGCCTTTGCCTTTGTAAGCAAGGTTCAAAATATTACCGATATTTTAAAAGAGGCCAGATATGAGGATATGGTGCAAAGGGTTTATGAAAAAAAAGAGATAGATTTCAGGGGCTATTCTGATTATGGGGTTGCTTTTGAGGAGTTTGACAGGTTAAGTGGGCACAGTCTTGATAGAAAAACAGTGCTTCTCATTATAGGAGATGCTCGCAATAACAGGCGGCTTGATCGTTTTGATCTTCTTCAAAAATGGTCTGTGAGAGCCGGCAAAATTATATGGTTTAACCCTGATGTTCCTGAAAAATGGGATGAAGGAGATTCTGTAATATCTGGTTATGCAAAAGAGGTGCATCAAGTGTATGATGTATCAACTCCCCAAAAGCTTGTAGAAACAATAGAGAAGGTGGTTATTTAAATTTTTATATGAAAGAGTAGATGCGTCTAACACTCTTTCAAGCTTCGTTGTGGGCAGGCCGAGGCCAGAATACGGTCTGCCCGTGGCAGTTATATGAAAATGAAGTATCCATGTCCAAGCACCCTCAGCAGAGCCCCCCCCCGATGGGTAATAGGAACCGGCCAATTGTGCCGTCTACGGTTCCGGCCGGGCCCATTGCCCGTCGGGGGGGGGCGGCATAATGCCATTTGGCTCCGCGTCTACGACCCAATATTCGTTGTGTCCAGCAGGACATGCCCGTTTATAAGAAAGTCTCACCAACACGCTGGAATTAAAAGACTTTCATTTTTCGTTGTGGCTGGTCTTACAGCCATGTATGTTATATCATTAGACTGACGTCTTGATTGATTCCCAACATTTCAAACTCTGACGATTGAGGAGCGTATGCATGCGGTTAAGGGTTATCGTTCTTGTACTTGCCATCCTTGCCTTTCTTTCGGTGTCCACCGGCGGGGGACTTTACTATCTTTCTCTAAGAAAAACGGTGTTCAGCCAAGCTGAAGACCATGCAGAGACACGTCTTGAACTGCTTCAACGGCAGCTTACTACTTTTTTGTCAGAACATATTAGACCGGTAAAAATACTGGCAGGACTTAAAGAGTTGAGAATGGTTCTGGAAAAAGAGGATATAGTATCTCAGGCCAATGTGAACAGTATTTTGGATAATTTTGTGAAAGCCCTGAATGTTGAAGTGTGCTATCTAATGGATGACCATGGGATGACCATTGCCTCCAGTAACCGGAAGGATTACGACAGTTTTGTGGGAAAAGACTTTGCCTTTCGACCCTATTTTAAAAAGGCAATCAAGGGCACGCCGGCTGTCTATCTTGCCCAGGGAACCACCTCAAGAAAGCGCGGTATCTATTACACTCATCCCGTGTATGATCGTCATGGTCATGTGATCCTGGGGGTGGCAGTGATTAAAGCCTCGGTGGAGCGCATTGAATCTAAATTGTTTGCCGGGTCTGAAGGGGTGTTGCTGGTGGCCGATGCCAACGGCGTTATCTTCATTGCAAACAAACAAGAAATGCGGTTCATGCTTTTATGGGAATTGCCCAGAAAGGGCATTCGTGCCATTAATGCATCCCGGCAGTTTGGGGATGGTCCCTGGCTGTGGACTGGTTTTGAAATGAAAAATGACCTGGGTGTCGTGGATCGAAGTAAGGCACGTTTTTTATACTCAGACATGGAACTGGATGGTTTCCCCGGGTGGAAGATTGTTCATTTAATGAGTTGGGAGAATATTGGAAAACACCTGGCAGACCCCTTTGTCCGGGTGATCGGGCCGGTGATTGTGGTTGTTTTGATTTTTATTGGCATTGCCGTTTTTATTTTGTACAACATGGCCTCAAAGGAGATTGTCCGGCGAAAAAAGGCAGAAAAGGAGTTGCGATACAGCGAAGAGCGGTACCGCCACATCTACAATCACACGCCGGTGATGCTTCACTCTATTGATACCCGGGGGATCATCATCCGGGTCAGTGATTATTGGCTGGATAAAATGGGGTATGAACGCCATGAGGTGATCGCAAAACCCCTCACCGGTTTTTACACAGAATCATCCCGGAAAATTGCCGAAGAGGTTATTTTTCCTGTTTTTTTTAAGACGGGTTTTTGCAAGGATGTGCCCTATACCTATGTAAAAAAAGATGGCGGTCGCATTGAGATACTACTCTCTTGCTTTGGGGTGAGGGACGATGACGGCAAGGTGGTGAGATCTTTGGCCGTGAGTGTGGATGTTACGGAAAAGAATCAGGTACAAAAAGATCTTGAACGGGCCAAGGAAAAACTGGCCCGGTACTCCCAGGATCTGGAACACCAGGTGGAGACCCGAACCCTGGAGTTAAAAAAGGTACACGATACCTTGAGACAGCTTTCCGGCAAAGTCATGGCAGCCCATGAAAATGAGAGACGTAAGGTGGCCCGGGAACTCCATGACCACCTGGGACAGATCCTCACAGCCCTTAAAATGGATACGGTGTGGCTGGAAAAAAATCTTATGGCTTCCAATGAAACTGCAGCCCTTCGTGCCCGGCGTATCTCATCGCTCATTGATGATACCATTGTAGATGTCAGACGAATGGCCTTCCAGCTTCGTCCCGGCGTACTGGACGATCTGGGGCTGGTGGCGGCTTTGGAGATCCTGACCCGGGATTTTGAGGATCGATCGGATATTTCCTGCATCTTTTCCCATGACACTGTGCCCGAGGTGGATGATACCCTGGCCACGGCCTTTTATCGCATTGCCCAGGAGGCCATGACCAATGTCGCACGGCACGCCAGTGCCACCTCAATTAAGGTGGCATTAACCTCAACCCATGGAACCCTTGTGCTCTGCGTGACGGATGATGGGTGTGGTTTTTCCCCGGAGGATCAAAATGAGCCTGCGGGTCTTGGGCTCACCGGCATGAAGGAACGAGCCACCCTGGTGGGAGGGGATTTTCGCATTGAGAGTGAACCCCATGGGGGAACCCGGGTGTGTTGCCATGTCAAAATAGATGAGTATGCCCAACTGAGTTAAATGAGAGGAGTAAAAAACATGATGATCAAAGTGCTGCTGGCCGACGATCATAAAATCGTACGGGAGGGGTTGCGCCGGATAATAGAAGAGAGTGGAGAGATGGAGGTGGTTGCCGAGGCCGCCGATGGGCATGATGCCATCTCCCGGGCATTGGATACCCGACCCGATGTGGCGGTGGTGGATATCTCCATGCCGGGCATGGATGGCCTTGAAGTGGTTTCCCAGTTAAAGTCCCTGGCACCTGCCATGCCGGTGCTGATTCTCACCATGCACGATGAAGAGCAATATGTGGTGCGGGCTGTGGAATCCGGTGCCATGGGTTATGTGACCAAGCAGTCTGCACCGGAACAGTTGGTGGATGCGGTGAAAAAATTGTATGCCGGGGGTCTGTATCTAACAGAAAAAGCCAGTGAAGCCCTGGCATTACGGGTGATCCGGGGAGATAAGTTTAAATCCGATGCGGAATCTCTTTCCATGCGGGAACTCCAGGTGCTTCGGAAACTGGCGCTGGGACAGACCAATCACGAAATTGCAGACAGCTATCATCTCAGTGTCAAAACTGTGGATACTTACCGATCCCGTATTTTGAAAAAACTTAACCTTCGTAACAATGCGGAGCTATCGCGATTTGCCATGCAGAACAAGATTGTTCAAATATAAAGGGTGTTGAAACGATTGCTGTTTTAGATAATAAAATCAAGTGTTTATAGCGATGTTAGCTTTTTGATGTTTTTAGTCATAACACCTTGAAATAATTACTATTTTAAAAATACTTTTCAACACCCTTAGGAACTTAGACGATAATAAACTACCAATTTAAAATTTTTTATAATGCAATATCAGCACATTAAACTGAACATGCTGGTAGTTTATTGTTGGGTAAATCCCTATATAGTCAACACCCCTTGATCTAAAGATCCAGAGGCTTCCTTACCATAAATTCTATGAAACCCGTCCCGATTACATGTTTTTTATTCTTGATATCCATCGTTCAGGCACAATGCAGGAAAATTTTTGATAAACAGGAATCATGGCTTTTTGAAGCATTTTTTTCTGACTCTCATTTAGAGTCGTTATGCCGGGATGATCATGGATTTTTGCATAGGCCCTGATCAATTCGGATTGTTGGATATCCAGCTCCTGTGCTTTTTTTCTGACTTCCAGTGTCACCTCATCCATTATAACGGTTAGTTTATTCTGGATATGTTTGGGCAATTTTTGCCAAAAGGTGTCGTTGATGATCACCACATACCCAAGATATCCATGATTTGAAAATGTAAGATATTGTTGTACTTCGTGGAAATTGCCAGTGTAGATATTGGATGCTGTATTTTCTTGTCCATCCACAAGGTCTTTTGCAAGAACCTTATATACCTCCTGGAAGGGAAGGCGAAGACCTGTTGCTCCCAGGGATTTCATCTGGGCATCCAGCACATCGGAACTCATGATTCTGAACTTAAGTCCCTTGAAATCATCGGGGGATAAAAGGGGACGAACATTGCAGGTAAACTGTTTAAACGCATTATCCCAAAAGGTGAGAAGCCGGATATCCAAATTGCGGTTCAGAAAAAGTTCCTTCATCTCCTCTCCAATGGCACCGTCGATGGTAGTGTGGACGGATTGGATATCGGAAAAGAGAAAGGGCATGTCAAATAGCTGTAATGCCGGGACAATGCCCATGAATTTAGCCGAAGAGGGGGCTGCCATTTCAAGATCTCCTGCGGCCAGGGCTTCAATGGCTTCATTATCCTGATAAAGGCTTCCATTGGCAAACACCTCCACCCGCACTTTTCCACGCAATTCCTGATTAACACGACGTGCAAATTCCCTTGCTCCCCATCCTTTGGGGGTATTTTGGGCAACTACATGGGAAAATCGGATGACAATGGAACCATCCGATGCCAGTGATTTTCCCAGTATTGTGATTACCAGTATTGTGATTAAAATCAGCAGACCCAATAAGAAAAATCCATATTTTTTTTCCACCGATTCCTCCTCTTTAATTCTGGTATATATAATTTAGCGGTGTTGATCATGGCGTATTTCTAATTTTATGATTCGGATTTTACAATCAAGAAATGGCGGAGGCAATCAGAGAATTTTGTATTTCATTGTAGGTAAAAATACTACATTGGTGGTTTTTTTGATTTATATCAAATATTTATTCTCTCTTGTAAGAAAAACACCTACACTATAATCAGAAATACCCGCATTGATATTTCTTCCTTGCACTGTTAAAAAAATATCATGTAGCATTTTCGATGGAGGTTCGTTTAACACAACGTATAACATATTCATTTAAGGAGAATTTTATGAAGCGCAAACATGTTGCTCTTATCACGGGAATCTGTCTTGTTTCTGCCATGTCGCTGATTTTTTCAGCATCCGCATTTGCAAAAAAAGAAAGAATTGTTTTTGGTGGCGGTCCTGCCGGTGGTACCTTCCAGGTGGTGGCCAATGCCATCCAGGTTTATAAACCCATTAAAGCCGCCGAAACTTTTAAGGTGCAGGCCCAGTCCTCAGCCGGATCTGTTGAAAATTTAAGAAAAACAGATGCCGGTCGGCAGCACATGAGCGTTGTCTATTCCGGTCATGTATGGCTGGGAAGCAAAGGCAAGATGAAGAACGATACTAAGAAATATGAAAATGTTTTGGCGGTATCCTATCTTTATGGCGCTCCGGGTCAATTAGTTGTCCGTGCCGATTCCGGCATTAAAAGCGTAAAAGACCTTGTGGGCAAAAAAGTGGGCGTGGGCAATGCCGGTTCAGGTGCCTTTGCCAATTGTGAACTTTTCTTTTCCTACATGGGTGTATGGGATAAAATTGAAAGAAATGCCATGGGTTACAATGATGCAGCCCAGGCTTTTGGAAACAATCAGCTGGATGCCTTCTGGCTGTTCACTGCATTCCCAAGTGGTGCGGTTATCATGGCAGCCCAGACCAATGACATTGACTTGGTCAATCTGGGTGCCGATGCCGAAGCTTCTGGCTTTTTCAAAGAATACCCCTATTTTTCAAAACTGATTATCCCTGCTGGAACGTACAAGGGTGCTGACTATGACTCTCCTTCCTTCCAGGATTCAGCCCTGTGGGTTGCCAATGCCGATGTGTCTGCCGATGTCATATATGAAATGCTCTCCATCGTTTACACTGACGAGGGCCTCAAGCACATGGTCGGTCAGAAAAAGACTTTCAAAGAGATGGCCATTAAAACCGGTATTAAAGGAATCGTGACCCCTCTTCATCCCGGTGCTGAGAAGTTCTGGAAAGAAAAAGGTCTCTTGTAATTCATAATTTCCCATGGTGCAGATGAAATGCTCTGATGAGGATTTTGTCTGCACCGTTCTTTTTTACCCCCCCCTCCAGCCGGTTTTTTAAACTGAAAAAAAGCATCATAATAACAGGTGGCCAACAGTGTACGAAAAATTAAATCAATTTGAAAAAATAGTATTTGATGTGTGCTCGGTGATTCTTGTACTGTTTTACTCCTATGCCGCAGTCATACAACCGGCATCCACTCAGTATCACAGGGGCGTTTATGTTATAATCACCTATGTTCTCATTTTTTTGCTGTATAAATCCAAATCTTCCATCATGCGAATAGTGGATTATCTGTTAATTTTCTTATCTATTTTCTGTGTGGGCTATTGGATTCTGAACTTTGAAGCCATCAATTACCGTACCGGTGCTGAAACCCAATTTGACATGATGGTGGCCATTGTAGGAGTTCTCATCGGCATTGAGCTGGCCCGTCGGGTGGTGGGAAGTGTTTTTGTTTTTATTGGTGTTGTCATGCTGGTTTACGGGGTGTATGGATATCTGGCCCCGGAGCTGGTGTCCCATGCAGGCGCACCCTTTACTGAGCTGTGTACCAGTATTTTTTATAAGAGTGATGGGGTGTTTGGCATCATGGCAAATGTGCTTGCCACCTATGTAATTTTGTTTGTGCTTTTTGGGGCCTTTTTGGAAAAATGCGGTGCCCAGCGATTTTTCATTGACTGGCCCCTGGCTGCTGTGGGTCATAAGATAGGGGGGCCTGCCAAAGTATCGGTAATTGCCAGTGGGCTTTTTGGCTCCATTTCCGGCAGTGCCATTGCCAACACCGTCTCCACCGGGGCATTTACCATTCCCATGATGAAAAAAGCCGGATTTCGACCCCATGTGGCCGGTGCCATTGAACCGGCAGCTTCCATTGGTGGCATGTTCATGCCCCCCATCATGGGTGCCGGGGGATTTATCATGGCAGAGCTCACCGGGCTTCCCTATTCCAGAATTATGCTGGTGGCCATTTTCCCGGCCTTCATGTACTTTTTTTCGGTGTTTGTCATGGTGCATTACGAAGCCAAGCGTTTCAATATTGTGGGTGAAAAATCAGAACACAGCGCCATGGAAATTTTCAAGAAAGAGTGGTTCTACATCCTTCCCCTGGTGTTGATCACCATCTTCATGCTGACAGGATTTTCTCCTGGATATTCAGCCATCATTGGTCTTGTCTCCTGCATTGCCATCAGTTGGGTGAGAAAGGATACCCGAATGGGCTTCAAGGAGTTTGTTCAAGCCTCCCGGGAGGGGACAGAAAACAGCCTCAAAGTGGGGGCCACAGTGGGGATTATTGGTATCATCATTGGTGTGCTTACCTTTTCCGGCCTGGTATTAACCTTTGCAGATATCATGATTGAACTTGCCGGTGGATCTCTTTTGATGACCATCATGATGGTGGCAATGGCCTCCCTGGTTTTGGGAATGGGGGTTCCGGTCACCGCAGCCTATCTTATCACTGCTGTTGTGGCGGTACCGGCTCTGACCCATCTTGGGGTCAATGAACTTGCTGCCCACATGATCGTGTACTGGCTGTCCCAAGATTCCAATATCACGCCGCCGGTGTGCATTGCCGCCTTTGCCGGGGCCACCATTGCCAAGGCCAATATGTGGAAAACGGCTTTCACCGCCTTTAAATTTGCCAAGTTCCTTTATCTTGGGCCACTTCTTTTTGGGTATGTTCCTGGATTTTCCCTGGACGGCTCCACCATGGATATTACCAAGGCATTTATTTTCATCGTTTTTGGTACCTGGGCCTATTCCTGGTTTCTCAGCTTTATATGGGTTGATTACATCAAAGGAATGTTTCAGAAAAAAGTCGCCTGATAATCAAAAATCTTCAAAAGTACTTTATACGTCCTGAAGAAATTTCCTTAATTTTGTGGAAATTTTTGCAGAAAAGTGTAAAGTACTTTTTTCAATCTGAAAGCATGAAAAATAGATACAAAAAGGTAGCTGTACCCAGTACCCATTTCCACAATATGAGGATAATATGAAATTACCCCAAGTAAGCGTATCCAATATTTTATATCCAACAGATCTGTCGGACAATGCACGGTATGCCTTTGCCTATGCCGTGAGCCTTGCCGACCTTTACCAGGCAAAAATCACCATCCTCCATGTGATGCCTGAAGAGCAGAGCATTATGGAAGCAAATATTGCCGGATATATAGATCAAGACAAATGGGATGAAATTAAAAATTCCCATTACAATCAGACCCGGGAATCTTTAATTGCAAAAAAACGGGATCATGTACTCATCCGGGAGGTGTTAGATCAATTTTCCCAGGACTTTCGCAAGGAAAATGACACGTCATCCCTTGCCGATGAGATTATCATTGAGCGGGGAAATCCGGTAAAAGAGATTTTAAAGCAGAGTAAGGAGCGAAATTGTGATCTCATTGTCATGGGAAGCCGGGGGCACTCCACCCTGGCCGATGTGATGATGGGAAGTATTACCAAGCGGGTTCTTCGACGCTCTGATGTACCTGTTCTGGTGGTGCGCGTTCCCGATGAAGATTAAATCAGGTTGATTTTGCCAGAATATTGTTAGCATCTCAAGAGTCATAAGTTCTCATAACTCGTTGAAATAATTGATATCCATCAGATCAAAAATTGAGATCCAGGGTTAATAATTTCAGTTGGTTAGCCAATATTTACACAAAACATGCTGAGAGCTTATGACAGACGAGTTAGCACCAGGCCGGTGCTTTTTTTCAGAAGAACCCGTTAAAGGACCAGGGTCCCTTAACGGGTTCTTTATGTAAGGAGTGGGTGAGTTTTTGTATAAACAGGCTTCGGGGGATATCCACAGCCCCCATGGACGCCAGATGGGTGGTGGCCACCTGGCAATCAATGAGATCAAACTTCAGGGCCGTCAGGTGATGACACAAAGCTGCCAGGGCAACCTTGGAGCTATTGCTCACAAGGGAAAACATGGATTCCCCAAAAAAAGTGCGCCCCAGTGAGACCCCATAAAGTCCCCCCACAAGTTTGTTGTCCTGCCATGCTTCCACGGAATGGGCCACCCCCTTTTTATGGAGACCGGTGTAAGCTGGGATCATACCATCCACCAACCAGGTGTCTTCCCCTTGTTCAGTGCGGGAGCGGGCACATGCCGTAATCACCGCATTGAAACACTGATCCATGGTGATGGTGAATTGATTCTTCCGAATGCATTTGCCAAGGCTTTTGGAGATATTGATGCTGCGGGGATAAAGAACCATGCGGGGATCCGGGGACCACCATAAAAGGGGCTCTCCATGGGAAAACCAGGGAAAAATACCATTTTCATAGGCCAGAATCAGGCGTTGGGAAGAGAGATCTCCCCCAACACCCAATAATCCATCTTCCCGGGCCAGATGAGCTGGTGGGAAAATAAGGGCCTCCGACAACCTGAAAATCGGCATTTATGCAATATCCTTTTTTGGCATCCTTTATCTGACCCCAAAAGTAATTTACAGTCTTTTGGGAAAAAGCCCTTGCAAATGGGCAATGATCAAAAAAGTGTAAAGCACTTTTAAAGGATGCCCCTTTTTTCTGAAAATGCCGACAGCCGTCGAGGGCGACATTATAAGTACCCGAGCATATGTTCTTCAAAATAAAGCCTATAAATATCAATGGTATCTGTCTCTGGAATACCGAAAAACATATGTGTGGGTACTTACTATTCTTTTTTGTAATTAAACGAAAGTTCGTTATTACGAAGTCCCAAAGACACCGTGCCTCCCTTTTCCAGCCGCCCAAAGAGAATTTCATCGGTGAGCCTGTCTTTTATCCGGGTCTGGATCACCCGATCCAGGGGACGGGCACCAAATTTGGGATCATACCCCTCCCGGGCCAGCCAGGATTTGACTTTGGCATTGTACTTCAAGGTGACGTTTTTGGGTTTTAAAAGCTCCTTCAGGGCCTTCATGTCCTTGTCCACAATGAGTTCCATGACCTCCTGGGATAAGGCATTGAATTGAATTATGGAATCCAAACGGTTCCTGAACTCAGGGCTGAAGGTGCGTTTAACGGCCCGGGAACCCTTGGCCTTGACATCATCCATCTGATCCCCAAATCCAATCTTGTTGGCGGTCATGTCCCGGGCACCGGCATTGGAGGTCATGATGATTACCACATTTCTAAAGTCCGCCGATTTTCCGTTGTTATCTGTCAGGGTGGCATAGTCCATCACCTGGAGCAGGATGTTAAACAGATCCTGGTGGGCCTTTTCAATCTCATCCAGTAAAAGCACAGAGTGGGGATGTTTACGGATATTATCTGTCAAAATACCACCCTGTTCAAACCCCACATAGCCGGGGGGGGCTCCAATGAGCCGGGATACCGCATGTTTTTCCATGTACTCGCTCATGTCAAACCGCAGGAAATTGATTCCCATGTTAAAGGCCAACTGACGGGCCACCTCGGTTTTACCCACCCCGGTGGGACCGGTGAACAAAAATGAGCCAATGGGTCTATCCGGGGCAGAAAGCCCGGCCCGGGATCGTTTGATGGCTGTGGTCAGGGTATCAACGGCATTGTCCTGGCCAAAAATTACCTGACCCAGTTTTTTGTCCAGATTTTCAAGGTTGGACTTATCCGTTGCTGTGACACTGGAGGCGGGTATTTTGGCCATTTTGGCAATGGTCTTTTCAATGTCCCCCACCAGAATATTTTTACGCCGGGCATTGTCTGACAGCCGAACCAAAGATCCTGTTTCATCAATGACATCAATGGCCTTGTCCGGAAGGAAACGGTCATTGATATGCTTGGCAGAAAGTCTGGCCGCCGCCTCCAGGGATTCATCGGTGTAGATTAACCCATGGTGTTCTTCGTAGCAGCCTTTGAGTCCCTTTAAAATTTCAATGGTCTCTTCCACTGAAGGTTCCGGCACTTCAATTTTTTCAAATCGCCGGGAGAGTGCCCGATCCTTTTCAAAATGATTTTTATACTCTTCATAGGTGGTAGACCCCACACAGCGCAGATTGCCCGTGGTCAGGGCAGGTTTCAGAATATTGGAGGCGTCCATGGATCCACTGCTGGTGGCACCGGCCCCCACCACGGTGTGGATTTCATCAATGAACAACAGGGCATTGTCTTTATTTTCCAGGGCCGTGATAACGTCTTTTAAGCGCTGTTCAAAGTCCCCCCGGTACTTGGTGCCAGCAAGAAGTGCGCCCATGTCCAGGGCAAACATCTCAGCGTCTTTGAGAAAATCTGGCACTTTTTTTTCAAAGGCCTTCAGGGCAAGCCCTTCGGCAAGGGCGGTTTTCCCCACACCGGGATCCCCTACAAATATGGGGTTATTTTTTCGCCTTCTGCACAGCACCTGCATGGCCCTGTCTGTTTCATTTTCCCTTCCAATGAGGGGGTCAATTTTACCATCGGCCGCTTTTTTTAAGAGATTAACGGTGAACATTTCAAGCGGCGTCTCTTTTTGGGTTTTTTGTCCGGGTTTGCCTGCGGGTCTGATGGGCTTAAGTCCTGGAGCCGGGGATCTTGGCCCGGGGGCCGTATTGTGGGAGATGTAATTGAGCACATCCAGGCGGGTGATGCCTTCTGCCTCCAGATAAAAGGCGGCATGGGAGTCTTTTTCCTGAAAAATCGAGGCCAGGATATCCCCCAGATTCACCTCCATTTTTTCGGCGGAACGGGCATGGTTAATGGCCCGTTGGATCATGCGCTGGAACCCAATGGTCTGCTGGAGGACATACTCTCTATCCTCATCTATGGCCTCCATTTTTTCCTTGAAAAAAATATCCAGATTTTTTTTTATATTTTCAGTGTTTCCGCCGCACTCTTTGACGGTTTCAGCACCTTTGCCATGTTTCAGGATGGCATAGAGGACGTGCTCCACACAGACATATTCGTGGCGTCTTCTCTTGGCCTCTTTCACTGCCGCACCCAATGTTGCGCTTAATTCTTTGCTTATCATGGCTTACTCCTTCTCCATTGTACTTTTTAACGGGAACCCCTGCTCCCTTGCAAGGTTATGCACAGTATTTACCTTTGTTTCTGCAACCTCACGGGTATAAACCCCACAGAGCCCTACGCCTTTTTCATGTATATTAAGCATTGTCCGGGTTGCTTTTTCAAGGGAATTCCCAAAAATATTTGTCAGAATTTCCACAACAAATTCCATGGTGGTATAATCATCGTTGTGCAAAAACACCTTATACATGGGGGGCTCTTTTTCCCTTTGGGAGGTGTCTGATGTGGTTTTTTCCAGGATGTCAGGTTCAATGGTACTCATATAAATATCAGGCTCCACAGCATTTTTTATATTTTTTCCCGCTGCCACAGTGGCACAGATCGTTTCTGCCTATTTTTGCAGCAGACCGTTTGACGGGTTGCCGGGGCAAAGATTTGTCTGCTCCTGACAGAATCAGGTTGTCATTTTGTGGCTTTCGCATGACAGGAGCATCGGCGCTGGGGGCAATTTGAATTCTGAACAGAATGCCAAGGGTCTCTTCCCGAATTCGGGCAATGAGTCCCTGGAACATTTCATATCCTTCTTTTTTGTAAATAATCAAGGGATTCTGCTGGGCATAGCTTCTGAGTCCAATCCCCTCCTTGAGATGATCCATATTAAGAAGGTGCTCTTTCCACAGGGTATCCACGGTTTGAAGCATGATGTACCGCTCCAACTGGCGGGTATCTGTTTCTCCGATCAAGGCTTCCTTGGCCGCATACAGGGCTATGGCCTTGTCGGCAATAGCCTCAAACACATCCTTTTTATCTTCGGCTTGTATGTTTAAACTATCAAGAGTGACGTTAAAGTCAAACTGGCGTTTTACGGCATCGGAGATACCCTCCCAGTTCCACTCTTCCATGGGAAGTTTATCGTCCTGGAATCGATCCATGATGTCCATGGCTTTTTCTTCAATCATCTCCATGATTTCAGATTTAAGATCCCCCTCCTTGAGTGCCTGGCGTCGCTGTCGATAAATAATTTCTCGCTGCTGATTCATGACATCATCATATTCAATGAGCTGCTTTCTGATCTCAAAGTTATGGCCTTCCACCTTGGATTGTGCATTTTCAATGGCCCGGCTGATGAGGTTATGTTCAATGGGCTCCCCCTCATCAATTCCCAGACGATCCATGATGGCGGTGATGCGGTCTCCCCCGAATATCCGCAGCAGATCATCTTCCAGGGAAAGATAAAACCGTGAAGACCCTTCGTCTCCCTGACGTCCGGATCGGCCCCGGAGCTGATTGTCTATGCGCCGGGATTCATGGCGGGAGGTCCCCAGGATGTGAAGTCCTCCAAGGGCCTTGACCCCTTCTCCAAGGACAATATCGGTACCACGGCCTGCCATGTTGGTGGAGATGGTCACCGCCCCCCTCTGGCCGGCATTGGCAACAATTTCCGCTTCTTCCTGGTGGTGCTTGGCATTGAGAACGGTGTGTTTGACTCCCATCTTTTTCAGTGTTTTACTCAGATCCTCGGATACATCAATGGAGATGGTTCCCACCAGTACCGGTTGACCCTTTCGATGGAGGGCTTTGATCTCCTGGATGGCTGCATCGTATTTTTCTTTCTGGGTTTTGTAAATGAGATCGGGAAAATCTTCCCGGATCATGGGGCGATGGGTGGGAATCACCAGTACATCCAGGTTATAAATTTTCTTGAACTCTGCCGCTTCTGTTTCCGCTGTACCGGTCATGCCACTTAATTTGTCATACATACGAAAGTAATTTTGGAAGGTGATGGCGGCAAGGGTTTGATTTTCATTGGCAATTTTTACCCGTTCCTTGGCTTCCAGAGCCTGGTGAAGTCCCTCACTATAGCGCCTACCCGCCATGAGTCTGCCGGTGAATTCATCCACAATGACCACCTCATCATTTTTGACAATGTAGTCAACATCCTTTTTAAACAGAGTATGGGCCTTTAGTGCCTGGTTTAAATGGTGAAGAATTTCAATGTTGGCAGGATCATAGATATTATCCACCCCCAGAAGTTTTTCACCCTTGGCAATGCCAGCTTCGGTGAGCATGGCACTTTTAGCCTCTTCATCAATGGTGTAGTCCTCTTCCTTTTGAAAGGCCGGGATAATGGTATCCGCCTGCTGGTAGAGGTGTGTGGATTTTTCCGCTGGGCCTGAAATAATCAAAGGGGTTCTGGCCTCATCAATGAGAATACTGTCCACCTCATCCACAATGGCAAAGTTCAGTTCCCGCTGGGCCAGGGACTCCCTGTCAAACTTCATGTTATCCCGGAGATAATCAAATCCGAATTCATTGTTGGTTCCATAGGTGATGTGGGCATTATAGGCTTTTCTTCTCTCCTTATCATCCATGTCATGGATGACAACCCCCACCTCAAGCCCCAGGAAATTATAAATCTGGGCCATCCACTCGGCATCTCGTTTTGCCAGGTAATCATTCACAGTCACAATATGAACGCCTTTGCCGGACAATGCATTGAGATAGGCGGGCAGGGTGGACATCAGGGTTTTTCCCTCACCGGTTTTCATCTCTGAAATGATCCCCTGGTGCAGGGCAATGCCGCCGATAAGCTGAACATCAAAGTGACGCATGCCCAATTTTCGCCAGGAAGCCTCCCGAACCAGGGCAAATGCCTCGGGCAGAAGCTCATTCAGGAGTTCTCCCTCCTGGTAGCGTTGCTGGAATTCAACGGTTTTTTCGGTGAGTTCCTGATCTTCCAGCTGCTGGAAATCGGGTTCAAGTTCGTTTATTTTTTCCACCCAAGGTAGAAGTCTTTTGATTGCCCGGTCGTTGCTGGAGCCAAATATTTTGGTGAGTAAACTGAATACCATATGATTAAGTTACCTTCAAAAGTTTAGAAAATTTTTATTTACAACAATATATAAGCACGAATTGAAAAAAATGAAATATTTTTTTTGGCATTCTTTATTATCTATGGCCCATGTTGTGACCAATCCTTTGTCAGTTTAATTTGGGGCAGGCTTGTATTTCTTTTTCTTGAGGGGAGCGGTTAAGCCAAGGAAGGGGGCAAGATAACAATGGGTGATTTGCATAACTGCCACGGGCAGACCTTATTCTGTCTCCGCCTCCGGTTATTGTTTTTTTGATGTGGCAAGTTTAGTGGAAAAATAATTTGCCGGGTTTTCAGACTTACCATTGACCACCACTTCATAATGGACATGGGGGCCGGTGCTGTTACCTGTGCTGCCCATGAGTCCAATAATATCTCCATGATTTACCCTGTCTCCTTTTTTAACCAGAAATTTATTCAGATGCCCATATTTGGTGATAATGTTATTACCATGGTCAATGGTAACAAGATTTCCAATGAGCCATTTTTTCTTGGCAAAAATCACCTTTCCCCGGGCCGAAGCATAGACCTTGGTTCCTCTTTTATTGGCAATATCTATGCCGGTGTGAAATTCTCGTTTACCTGAAAATGGTGAAAACCTGGGGCCGAACTTACAGGTGACAACACCCGATGTCGGTTTAATGGAAGGCGTGCAGGCCAGGATTTCATTTTTTGTTTCCAGCTTATCTTTAAGTATTGTAAATTTTTGAGTTTGCTGATTGACAAGCTTCTGGGTGGTATCCATGCGGTTTTGTATGATGTCCACATCACTGTCACTGTCCCAGGGGCGATCAAGAGAGATGGGAACGATGGGAGGAAGATTCTGTGCATTGCCCCCGATTCCCATGTTATCCTGGGAAAGGATAATCTCTTCTATATTAGCAAGGGTTCTCACCTGCTCCCCAAGGCTGGCAAGCTGGATGGTTTGGTGGTGCATTACCCTGAGTTCATCTGACATGGACTCAAATCGATGGGTCATCTCCCCAAGTAGCAGATTGTTTTCCATGAGCGCATCTTTTTGATCCAGATTTTTGAGCATTTGTGCTGTGATTTCCTGTTCTTGTTCACCAAGGGTACCATATTGTGTATAAATGGTATTACGCAAAGAGCTATTGATGGAAAGCATCTGGTTTAATTGTTTGTGCTGGTGACCACAATAAAAAACCAAGAGTACCAGAAAAACAAGAGTTGCACCCTGGAATACGGAAAACCAGGGGATCAGGGATACCCTGTCCCAAAATAAGACCTTGAGTTTTAAGGTCTTGAGTTTTTGATATAAAACAGAGGGGTACTGAAAAATGATGTGATGTTTTCCGTAAATTCTTAAGTTTTTGGGGAGACGGTTTTGAGTCAAAGCCCTTTGTTCCTAATTTGTTTTTTTTATATGAAAATGAAGTGTCCAAGTAGCCTCAGCAGAGCCCCCCCCCGATGGGCAATAGGAACCGGCCAATTGTGCCGTCTACGGTTCCGGCCGGGCCCATTGCCCGTCGGGGGGGGGCGGCATAATACCATTTGGCTCCGCGTCTACGACCCAATATTCGTTGTGTCCATTAGATTCTTATCTCTGATTTTCGTGTTATTTTGGAAAGAGAATAAGAAACCCTTTTTGGTTTTGGCTTGTCCAGGTTAGGACATATGAGTTATATGAAAGAGTAGACACGCCTAACATTCTTTCACGCTTCGTTGTGGGTAGGCCGGGGCCAGAATACAGTCTGCCCGTGGCAGTTATATGGCACCAGGAATTAGTTCAAGGCCCCGTCGCTGGTTTATACCAAACATGAGATTCATATTCTGTACCGCCTGACCTGCGGCACCTTTTAAAATATTATCAATGGCGGAAATCAGGATAATTCTCTGGCTGTCTGGGTCCACATGGACGCCGATGTCACAAAAATTGGTTCCCCGGACATGGGCAGTATCGGGAAATTGTCCCTGGGGCAACAGTCTGACAAAGGAATCCGGCCTATAGTATTGCTTCAGTGTCTTCATCACCGCTTCATGGGAGGTGGGTGTGGTCACCTCCGCATAAATGGTGGACACCATTCCCCGGGTCAGGGGGATCAGATGGGGAACAAAGGTTATTTTTACCGATTCTTGTGCATGAGAGGAGAGGATTTCTTCCATTTCCGGCACATGGCGATGATTGCCCACCTTATAGGGTTTAAAGGATTCGTTGACCTCACAGAAATGAGAAGACAGAGAAAGGGCACGACCGGCACCACTCACCCCGGATTTAGAATCCGACACAATACCCCGGGTGCTGATCATGCCCTCTTTGATCAGGGGGATCAGGGGCAACAGCAGGCTTGTGGGATAGCAACCCGGATTTCCCACCAGATCGGCCTGCTTGATGGCATCTCCATAGATTTCGCTTAATCCGTAAACGGCACGATCCAGAAGATCTGGGGCAGTGTGGGTTTGATAGGCCGCTTCATAGGCTTTGGGGTTTTTAAACCTAAAGTCGGCGGAAAGATCAATTACCTTGATATTGTTTTCTATAAAAAAGGGAGCATAGGCCATGGATACCTTATGGGGAAGGGCCAGGAATACACAGTCAATGCGCCCTTTAAGGGATTCTATATCCATGGGCTCACAGGTAATATCCACCATTCCCCTGAGAGCCGGAAAAATATCTGTCAGGTTTTGCCCGGCATAGGAACGGGAGGTGACAGCGGTCAGCTCTGCGTCGGGATGACCTGAAATTAATTTGACAAGCTCTGCGCCGGTGTAGCCTGTTGCCCCTGCAATGCATGTTTTAATCATTATTGTTTCCATCGCAAAAAAAGTGAATAATGGGCTTGGTCATAATATGGGCCACTCATGATAAGTACCCACGCATATGTTTTTCAGTATTCGATGAGCATATACCGTTGATATGCCTGAAGTTAATCCTGAAGAACATTTGCTAAGGCACTTAATTTGGTGGCCCATGTTATGATAAAGCCCTGAATAATATCCATTATTGTAAAAGATTTAGTTGAAAAAAATAATATTATCAGACAACTGCGCTCTTTTCAAGATAAGATTCTTAACTTTCTGGGGAGCGCATTCCCATTTTTCAGGCATCATCGTGGCATTCTATGGATATATTTTCAGGCCAACGGTATCAGGCTTGTGTTATTGACGTTATTGATATTCTCTGCTTTTTCTTGACACTCGTTTGTACAACACTGATAATAACTGCCAAGATCTTATTCTGGCCTTGGCCTGCCCACAACGAATATTGGGTCGTAGACGCGGAGCCAAATGCTATCATGCCGCCCCCCCCCGACGGGTAATGGGCCCGGCCCGGAACCGTAGACGGCCCAATTGGCCGGTTCCTATTACCCATCGGGGGGGGGGGCTCTGCTGAGGCTACTTGGACAATTCATTTTCATATAACTGCCACGGGCAGACCGTATTCTGGCCTTGGCCTGCCCACAACGAAGCGTGAAAGAATGTTAGACGTGTCTACTCTTTCATATAAAAAAAGACTATGTTTTTTTGGGTCTTGCTTCCCCCTTGCTGACATTGGAAGGGGGATTGAGGCTTTTGCTATTAACGGTTTTGTTTGAATTACCATTGTTTCTATTTACCCCGGAGGTTTTCCTTGAAAAAAATATTCAAATGGATGTTATTGTGCCTGGGTGCCCTTGTCATTGTCATGGTGGCGGCTGTTTTTTTGATTCCTCGGTTTGTTGATGTGCAAAAATACAAACCCCGCATGGAGCAAATGATCACCGATGCCACAGGCCGCCCTTTTTCTTTGGGTGGAGACCTTAAATTATCCCTGTTCCCCTGGGTGGGGGTCTCTTTGTCTGATCTTCAACTGGGCAATCCGCCGGGATTTAAAGAACAGACCTTTGTGACGGTGCGCTCCTTTAATGTCAAGGTGAAGCTGCTTCCCCTGCTATCCCGGGATATCCAGGTAAAAGAATTTTTGCTGGATGGCCCCCGGGTTGTGATGATAAAAGGGGCAAATGGTATTGGCAACTGGGAAAACATAGGGCCTGATACTCCCATTGAAGGCGGTGCTGAAACGACAAAAAATCAGCCTTCCCCGGAAACAACAGCAAAAGAGGGCAGTATCACTCCTGGAACCCTGCCGGTGACCGCCTTGAAGGTGGAGCAATTTTCCATCACCAATGGCATTGTGGAATGGCATGACAGGGCATTGAAAACATCCAATGTAGTTTCAGATATTAACCTGCAATTAAAAGATATTTCCCTTGATGCCCCTGTGTCTGTTGATTTTTCTGCCCGGGTGGACGGGGAATCTGTCTCCCTGAACGGCCAGGTGGGACCCGTGGGGAATCCGCCGGGTAAAGGGGAACTTCCCCTGGATTTAACCGTGACGCTTTTGGAAGAGATTTCCCTGGCAGTGAAGGGAACCATTGTGGATGCGACTTCAGCCCCCCGGTTTCAATTGGCCCTTGATCTGGCATCCTTTTCCCCCCGAGCCCTGCTTAAACGGCTGGAAAAATCAGATCTTCTGCCGACCTCAGACCCGGATACGTTTAAACAATTTTCATTTAAAGGAAATCTGTCAGGGGATCCCTCCGCCCTTTCCATTGCCAATGGGATACTGGTGTTGGATGAATCCAATATGGCTTTTTCAGCAGCTGTTAAGGCATTTTCAAAGCCAAACATACAGTTTGATATAAGCCTTGATACCCTTGATCTGGATCGATATTTCCCCCCTTCAAAAACGACAACCACTCCGGTGGCCAAAGGCAATGGTGACAAAGAAATCTCCGGGGCATCTTCTGACAGTGGGGGGGAACAAAAAACAGCCAGCGCTTCTGCCTCCAAAAAAATGGACTATACCCCTTTGCGTACTTTGCTCCTTAATGGTCGTGCCAGGGTGGGAAATTTGAAAGCCGGTGGTGCGGTGGTTCAGAACGTGGATATGACCCTCTCTGGCCGGAAGGGAAACTTCACCTTGGATCCTTTCACAATGGATCTTTACCAGGGGCGGATGGTTTCTGCTGCCACCTTCAATGTCCAGAAAAATACCCCCAGAGGGTCGTTTAATGTAAAAACAGATGGGTTCCAGGTGGGGCCCTTTATCCAGGATGTTTCCCAGAAAGAATTTCTTGAAGGTGCATTGAACGCTGATGTAAAATTGACCTTCCAGGGGGATGACCCTGATACCATTAAACAAAACTTAAATGGCCAGGGAGAGCTGATTTTCACAGATGGTGCCATTGTAGGGGTGGATTTGGCGGGGATGGTGAGAAATGTTAAAGCCAATTTTGGGCTTGGAGAAAAAACAACGGAAAAATCAAGAACGGATTTTGCTGAATTAAAGGCACCGTTTACCCTTACCCAGGGGGTGTTTAATACCCCGGGTATCAATATGATCTCACCATTGATTCGATTGCTGGTGCTGGGCAGTGCGGATCTGGTCAAAGAGACCCTTGATTTTAAAGTGCAGCCCAAATTTGTGGCCACCCTTAAGGGGCAGGGGGACACCAAAGAACGATCTGGTCTGACGGTGCCGGTTCTTGTGACCGGTACATTTGACAAGCCAAAATTTAGACCGGACATGGAAGCCCTGTTGAAAACCTCCATTCCCCAGGTTAAAGAGATCAAGGAAGGGGTGAAGGCTCTCATTGATAATAAGGGAAATACCGGCGAACAATTGAAAAGTATAGAAGGCAAGGCAAAAGATCTTTTGAAAAGCTTTTCCTTCTAAAAGAGGTAATGATGGAACATCTTGATGAAATTATCAAAACTTTATCCATGACCATGGGGGCTGCCTGGGCCAGTGGTATCAACCTTTATGCCACTCTTCTGGTGTTAGGAATCATGGGAACAACGGGCAATATTGTATTACCCGAAAATCTTCATATTCTTATGGATCCCATGGTCCTGGGTGCCGCAGGGATGATGTATTTTGTTGAATTTATTGCTGACAAAACCCCGGGGGTGGACACGGGATGGGATGCCATCCACACCTTTATCCGTATTCCGGCAGGGGTGATGCTGGCCGCAGGTGCCGTGGGAGAGGTGAACACCGGAGTTGCTGTTGCCGCCGCCATTCTGGGAGGTGGCCTTGCCGCTGGCTCCCATGCGGCCAAGGCCGGGTCCCGGGTGTTGATAAACACCTCTCCTGAACCTTTTTCAAATTGGACGGCCTCCATCCTGGAAGATGTGGTGGTGGTGGGGGGGATCTGGACCTCCCTGACCCATCCTGGGATATTTATAGTACTCTTGGTGATTTTTATTTTGTTTCTCATCTGGCTGATACCAAAATTGTGGCAGGGCATTAAAAAGGTGGCCAGCGTTCTGGGGAGGTGGCTTGGTATTCGCACCTCTTCGCCTCCTGCTGCATAGAATAATGATTCCAGTGTGTTATGATTTGAATTGAGTCAGGGTTGTGTCTTTGACGTCAGAATACGGTCTACCCGTGGCAGTTATATGAAAAAAATTTGAAAGGCATTTTAAATGAAAGCTGAAATACTATCCACAGGAGATGAGGTTCTCTGGGGGGAAATTGATGATTCCAATGCCAGTTGGCTTGCCCGGCGACTGCGAGAATGTGGGGTGGATGTCACCCGAGTCAATTGTGTTGGAGATGACATCGCCACCATCAGCGCTCTGATGACGGAGAGTTCCTCCCGGTGTGACATGGTACTGGTGACAGGGGGACTGGGCCCCACCAGTGATGATCTGTCCGCCCAGGCGGCAGCCGTGGCCACCGGGGATGATTTGGTGCTGAACCCCCAGGCATTTGAGTCCATGGCGGCCTATTTCACCCTTAAGGGCTGGGACATGACCAAGGGTAATGAGAAACAGGCCATGTTGCCCTCAAAGGCCGTGATGATGGACAATATCTGCGGCACTGCGCCGGGGTTTTGCCTGGACCACGGGCAGGCTCGTTTTTATTTCATGCCCGGGGTGCCCCGGGAGATGAAGGTCATGTTTGAACGTCATATTCTCCCGGAACTTGATGCCCGGTATCCCTCCCGCCAGACAGCCACATTGTGCCGCTTGACGATTTTTGGACTTCCTGAATCCAAAACCGGCCGTAATCTCAGGGAATTTCACACTCAATTTCCCGGTATGAGACTGGGATTTCGGGCCTCCTTTCCCTTTATTCAGGTAAAATTCGGTAGTGACCCTTTTGCCGGAGAAGACGGTCAGGTCACCCCGGAGCGCATGGCAGTGGCAAAGGCCTGGGTGCTGGAACGGCTGGGTAGGTATGTGATCTCCACAAAGGGTCTTTCTCTGGAAGCCCAGGTGGGGGAGCAATTAAAACAAAGAGGGCAGACCCTTGCTGTGGCTGAAAGTTGCACCGGTGGACTCATTGCCAGCCAGCTCACCGATGTTGCAGGAAGTTCAGACTATTTTCTTCTCTCCGCCGTTACCTATGCCAATGAGGCCAAAATGTCGGTTCTGGGAGTGAAAAAAGAGACCTTGGAATCCCATGGGGCCGTGCATGAACAAACGGCCCTGGAGATGGCATCAGGGGTAAAGGAAAGGGCAGGGTCTGACTGGGGCCTCTCCACCTCGGGCATTGCAGGCCCGGGCGGCGGTTCTGACACCCGGCCCGTGGGAATGGTATGCATTGGTGTGGCAGGACCGGATGGTGCAAAGGCTTTCACCTATAATTTTTCCTATGGAGACAGGGGTATGAACAAGAAAATGTTTGCAGCCATGGCCCTGGAATTGCTAAGACGTGAATTTTGATGAAAAAGCCAAGTGATCTCTAATTTTCAGCCCCAGGCCGGGTGATTTTAAATTTTTCCACAAAGCTATCGGGTTTGTAGCTAATCTTCGCCTGCCTGAGCCCTGGATTTCCCAGATCCTGTTCTCGGTTGATGGTCTGATAATGATCTGTGATAATGGTGGCAAATGCCTGGTTGACAAACTGATAAATGCCCTTGTATTCGTTTAATGCCTTTTCAAAATGAATGACAAAACTGGTGCCAAGGGCAAGTTCTTCTCCCAGGGTGTATGCCACGGGTTTGTTTTCCACATAGTAGATGCCACCGCACAATTGCAGGGGATCACATCTTTCAAGGGCTTCCCGGGCCGCATGATAATCTCCGTCATCCTGGCGGGTTTCCCGCCATTGGTCCAGTACATCCAAGGCCTGGGGAATAAACTCGTCCAAAAGCGGGCGGCCTTCATAGGCGTGGTTATTAATGAACGCCTTTATGAGATTTCGTTTTTTGTGGTATTTTCTGCCGGAAAGGTCGGCAAGGCTTTCCCGGGAATAAATATAATCAAAATTGTCCCGGTCTTCGGTGACGGCAAATCCCTTTTCTTTTAGTTGGTCCGCCTGTGATGTGGTGGCGCATTTCAAGGTGCCATGGGTGTCAAACAAGGTATCAAGGGATGCCTGGGACGGCATTCCAAAGGGGCACATGAAAAAGGAATTCCCCTTGTCATCCCCCAAGATGATTGGGCACTTTTGGTCCATTTGGGTGAGGCGATAGTTGTGTTCCCGTCTAAAAAGGTAGAGGTTGGCAAAGGTGAATTCAGAAATACCTTCTGCAAGTTTTTGAAACATGGGGTGTAGCTTTTCCCTGAGATCAATGGAGAGCTCAACAGTATTGGGATAATCGGGTATCATTGAAATATTTCCCCTCCCGGGGGGTAAGCCCCGGGGATTTAAAATGATTGGATCAATTACATGGGCCAGAAGTTGTTGTCACCCCAAACTTGATCCAGCAATGCCTGGTCGATTTCCATGAGCATATTTAAATGATCCCGCTCCCAGGAAGATAACCAGTTATAGAGTTTTTTCTCCTCGGGGTCATCGGCCGCATCTGCCTGGTCAGCATAAATGGTCACGGCGCGTTGCTCCATGGCAATGGCAGCTGAAATAGCAGAGGCTTCAAAACCTGCCGAGGCAATTTTTTTCATGATCTCTGGGTTCAGCACTTTTTGGGGAAGCTCACTGTTTTGGGCCTCTTCAAAGGTTCCTGGTTCAAAATTACCCCCTTTACTAAAGGCTTTGAACTGGGCTGACAAAACCTTTAAGTGGATGACTTCTTCCTGGGCCATGGATTCAAAAAAAGATTTTATCTCTTCATTCTCAGCCTGTTCCGCCACTTTTTTATAAAAAGCATGGCCACGTTGTTCCAAGATTATGGCCTTTTTTAAAATATTCAAGGTGTTAGTTTCGGTCATGCTGCCTCCTGTTGTATGTCCTTTTATCAAACTTTTGAATTAATGATATGGCTACCAATTACCCCGGATAATCCATGTGGGCTTGGTTCTGAATTCAGCCAAATAAATACACTATCGTATTGGTGGAAAAACTGCAATCCAATGAATTTTTCTAAAATCCCCGGCATCCTTCATTCATTGTTGAGATTTTTTTACAACATTCCCTTATTTTCTGAGAATTTTTTTAAAAAAATGTAAAGTAATTTTGGACTCAGGTGAAGAATTCCAAATCCCCATAACAATATGCCTGTTTCTTGTTGCCCGGCACCCGGTTTATGGTAATGGGGTGGCGGTGTATGCCACATTGGCATCTTCGGACTTATGGGCTGGCATTTCCTTTCCGTCCCGAACATCTTTCACCCAGTCAGGGTTGAGCAGGCTTGATTTTCCACTGAGGACGATGTCTGCATCCTTTAATGCATCTTCTGCACTTTTTCGGTCATGGATTTTGCCACAGATCATCAGGGGAAGTTCCGTCACTTGGCGTGTCAGGGCCGCCATGGTGTTTCCGGTATCAAAAGCATCCATGACGTAATCATAGGTGGATACGGATATGGCATCTATGGGTTGGGCATCAAACAGGCGGATCATTTCCTGCCATTCTGTTTTATTTTCAAATAGAGATACCTCCATGTCTGCGATGCCCCAGTTGGATACCCTGACAATGAGCAGACGATCCTGGGGAATCACTTCTCTTACGGCCTCAATGACTTCCCGGACAAACCGGAATCTGTTTTCCATGGACCCGCCATACTCATCAGATCGTTTATTGGAATAGGTTGAGAGAAACTGGCTCAGGAGATACCCGTGGGCCGCATGGATTTCAACCCCATCAAATCCGGCGGCCATGGCACCCTTGGCTGTTTCTTTAAAACCGTTGATGACGTGGGCCATGTCAAATGAACTCATTTCATCGGGCACCTCATAGGGGCCGCCGGTGAATGGATTGTCCTGGGCCGGGGTTACGGTGCTTGGGGCTATAACCCTGTTGGCGGGGTTGATGGCCTTCCATGCCATGCGCCCGCAATGAAACATCTGGCATATGGACACTGCGCCTTGGGCTCTGATGGCATCGGTGATTTTTTTCCAGGCGTCAATCTGGGGCTGGGTGGTCATGCGGGCCTGGCCGGGATACCCTTGGGCGCTTTCATAATCGGTGACAATGGCTTCGGTGTAGACAATGGCTGAATCGTTTTTGGCACGGGTGAGCAGAAAATCCAGTACATCCTGCCGGGGAATGCTGTCGTCACCGGCAGAAATGCGTGTCATGGGGGCAACCCCCAGTCTGTTTTTCAATGTAAAATTTTTTAATTTAAACGGGGAAAAAATGGTATCTGTCATGATCGTTCTCCTTAGCTTTTGAGTGATGAACCATATCTGAAATCCGGGCTTGGTTCTAACGTCGGCCACTTGCAGTCAGTGCTAAAACTTATTTGAAAATATTTATTGTATTATTAAATAGTTACAGCGCATTAATTTTTTTAAAAATTAGAAGTGGCCGGTCTTAGAACCAACCCCTGAAACCCTTAAGTTGTGACCGGTGAAGGGTGAAGGGTAAAAAGGGTTTAAGGGTAAAGGGTTAAGGACGTTAAACTGTTCCTTGAAACGAAATGATCAAGTGAAATATAAGCATCCTTTGAAAAAATACAGGCCAGGGGATTTTTTTTGGATTGCCTTGGATCACCATATCATTTAGGCTGATTTTTACAAAGGTAAGTATCTTTTATTGGCAAATTTTTCCTGAGTGTTATGTTGAGCCAGAGGGACTGACACCGTTTAAAAAAGTCAGTGAATATTTTATCTGTATTATTTTGATGGGTGCCTGGGTTGCACTTTATCAAAAAAGAAGAGATCTGTATCCCATCGTATATCTGTTGATTACATGATCTCTTGTCCTGACAATTTTTCGAGCTGTGCGAGTAGCAATTATTTGCAGCGCATTAAAAGGCTGTTTAAGCCTTCAAACTGTATCTATACCTTGTAAATAGCACTGAGGTTCCGGTCCAAATAGGCTCAGCGATGACCTACGCACAGCTCGAAATTTTTTTACAAAAACCGCCAACTAAAATTTTAAAAAGGAATAAACATGGCATGATTGGAGGTGAAAAAAGGAGGATCATTTCTTAGAATGGGGGCAATGGCGGGATGTTTCTTAAATTTTTTATCCAGGAAAATCCGAATCTGCCTGCGGTTCCAACCCTTGGGATGGTTAAAGCCCAGATATAATGACAGATCTCCAGCATAAAAGGAATGGGTTTCAAGCAATTCCACCTCGGGGCTGAACCGGGGCAGATTAAAAATGGCAAGGTTTAAAAAACAGATGTTTTCACTGTTGTCCGCCACATAGGTAAGGGTTTTGCATGCGGCCACCTCATCCTCAAAGGCCGTGCCGAACAACAGGTACACATAGGTGGCAATACCTGCCTGCTTCAGGGCGGCAAGTACCCGGGTGGCCATGCCCAGGCGGGTGCCCTTGTTCATCTGATCCAGGACAGTCTGATCCCCGGATTCAAGACCCAGCTTTAACATGCGGCAACCCGATTGATACAAGGCGCGGCAAAAGGCAGGATCTGCAAGATCCCTTGTAAAGCGTACAAAGCCATACCAGGTAAAGTCCAGGGGATGCTCGGCAAGGGCCTTTAAAAAAGAGGGGCTCACCGCATCGTCCAGAAAATGTACATGGGCGGGCTTCACACTGTTCTGGAACTGTGTGAGATCACCCAGCAAATCCGCATTTTTCTGGGGCACATACCGTCCGCCCTCGACGGTTTCCGGGCAGAATCGGCATTTTTGCCAGTAACAGCCTGTGGCCGTACGATAGGGAATGATGGGCCCCGGAGCCAGGTAATCCGCCCAGTTACAAAAATCAAAATCCGGTACCACCCGGTGAGCAGATACCTGCCCTGCCTCCGGGAAGGTTCCCTTCATGATGGCCACCACCGCATCCTCTCCTCTGCCCCGAACCATGATATCAATCAGAGAAGAAAAGGGGCTTTCCCATGCCGGGGCACTCATCCATGAAGAGATTAAGCCGCCCCCCAGAACAATTTTTTTACCGGGAAAGGTGGCCTTGATCCATCCTGCAAGGGCAAAACCGGTGAGGGCCTGGCTCAGATAACAAATGGAAAGCCCCACATAGGGGGTATTATTTTTTTCAATGAGGGGAGCCAGAACAGAGGTGAAATATCCATAAAAGGGGTTGTCTGTGAAGGTGCGGGCCGCCGTCAACAGATCTTCACTTTTCACAGGAGAAAGCTCACTGTCCATATAATCTGACAATGTCAGCCGGAACCGGGGGGCACAACTGACGTTTATTACGCGGTTTACATCCATCACCCGCTGGCGGTACCGATCCCGATTTTCATAGAGCTTCGGGGTTTTAAGATCCGCCAGGTTTTCATCAAAATGGGACACGGCCCGGCGGGTCCAGGAATCCTGAGGTCTTCGGCCATTGCGGGCAAGCCATAAAAGCCCCCCCACGTTGGCATCGATGGCCGTGCAGTCAAAGCCGTTCTGTTTTAATGCTCCGGCAAGCAATGCCACACCGGCCGGGGGTTCACAGGCTTTCCCCAGGGGGGGAAATATTAAAATCATTTATTCATTTCCTCGGGTTTATCTGGCAGGGTAAAGAAAAAAGTGTATCCCCCCCCTTTGGTTATTCATCAAGAAGCGACGCCACCAGCGTTTTTAATGTTGCCATTTGAAGGGGTTTGTCCATAAACTCTGTAACCCCATTGGCAAAGGCTTTTTCCTTTTGCATCTCATTCCCATAATCGGTAATAATAACAACTTTAGAAGAGGGAGAGATGGCCTTCAATTTTCCGGATAAGCAAGGCGGCTTGTTGCCGTAGCTGTTCTGTTTTTCGGTGTAATTCCACAAATACGGAAGGTCAAAGCCTTTTGCTTTGATAATATACTGAAGCCCTTCACGGAAAAGAATTGGATCTTTTTCTTTTATGGTATCTTCTATGTACAGTTCAAGAAATTCGGGATCTTCTTTTAATTGTTCAACGATAAATTTATCATGATCGGCTGTTAACATTTTCCACCGCCTTTCTTTCCTTATACGTTGACCAATGTTCCTTGGCCTGTTTTATATCTTCAAATTTGCCAGGGACTCTCAAGTTCTGCCCTCACATATGTGAGTGATCCACCTCGCCAATGTTACAATGGGTTTGCAATATCAGCATAACTTCTCTTACCCTCAGAGATGTTTAAATACTGACCTCAGAGCCCTCAGCGTGTGGAGTACCTTGGGATATATATTCCAATGTAACGTAGCCACCACATTTTCTGTGGCTTAGGCTAATCAACCGGGCTTACAAGTTGCCTTGCAAGCCCCTGAGTCTTTAGCTCAGGGGTTGTTTGTTGACTAAGCCATTGCTTTTTTAGCAATATAATACTGATCAATTGCCTGGCGTATATACATTTTTATAACAGCTTGTCGGCTGATATTCACTTCCTTAACGATATTATCCAATTCATGCAACATTTCCGGAGTAAAATCGACATTGACACATTGCATTCTGGCTTTGTTAAGAGGCTTTTTCATTTTACCATTACCGGTAAAAAATCTTGAAATATCTTCTCCTCTGTCCGCCATTTCAGCTATTTCATCAGCTGTCGGAATTTTTTTAGCTATTTTCGGCATAATTCCTCACCTCCTGTCTGGTTGCCTTCCATAGGGTTACAAGGTGATAATACAAACCTTCATTATCAAATCTTTGTTCATAGATTACTGTGTATAATTTTCCCTGAACCCACCCGGTAGCGGAGTATTGGGTTGGATCGTCACATCTCAGATCTTCATAATAATAATGCTCAAACAATTCTTGTACATCATCAAATCCAATCCCACGTTTTGGATTTTTTCTAATTTGCTCGCTTTTGTTGATATCGTATTCAAATCTCATATCATTTCGCCATGCTTTGCACAACATTTCGATTCTGGAGTGAAAACATTCCTTTTGAGAAAGTAACTTGATAGTATAGGAGTTCCATTTTATGAACTCTTAAATCAGCGGGTTGTAAAAAGTCCACCCAAAGGGCGCTAAGTTCATGTCAAAGGATCACATCTCCATTTCGGATCGTAAAATTAAGTGCCTGAGGAAGAGCGTCAACCGGCAATTCTCCTCCACGCATTGCTTTAAAGCCCCTATTTAGCATCAAAAAGAACACAATAAGGCCTTTTTTGCTCATGTATTTGATAATATTATCTATAAAAATAATGCCTTGTCTGGGTCAGACCCCGTTATATTTTTTTCTTTTTGTCCATTACGATGACTTTTTCAAGCCCTTTCGGGGGAAAGGGGTATAAACAATACTTGACCATCAAGTATTGTTTATGTATATTTCAGACTATCATGTATTAATTTTTTTTACATATCAAAAATTTTTTTTAGAAAGCCTTAAGAATATCCCGGCTTAAGTGGGTAGCCAAAAAACGTGGTCTGTCCCCATTCTTTTGTCCCCATTCTTTTGAGATTGACGGGTTTGATTTTGGGTGTTATTCTATATGCAATTATAAATATAAATGGGGTTTTATTATGCATATAAACAATTATTTGTCCTCAACACACCTTGCCCAAAAAACCGCAGCAACCCTCAACTCGTTTGACAGCGGAGAGGTGGACAAAATAATCATCCTTAAAAACAATGCGCCCAAAGCAATTCTTATGTCCATAGACTCCTACGAGGCAATGGAAGAAGAAATTGAAGATCTGCGCCTGACAACCCTTGCACTGTCACGGATTCAAAGCTTTGATCCCGGAGAGGCTATTTCCCATCAAGAGATGATGAAAAAGTATGCCAAATGAAATGGGAAATTATTTACCACAAAGATGTGGATGACGATCTCAAAAGCGTGTGGCCTTCAGCCGCAAAGAGAATTATCAAAGCCATCAATCAGAAACTTGTCCGGGAGCCTGAAAAATTCGGCGCACCCCTTTCACATCATCTCAGTGATTTTCGAAAGCTGAGAATCGGAGATTTCAGGGTTGTTTATCAGGTGTTGCACACAAAGGTGATTGTTTTTGTCCTGGCCGTGGGGCCAAGGCGTGATAAAGAGATATATCGCTGTGCCTCACATCGACTACCGTAGCCGTTTTGTTTTAATGCCCCGGCAAAGCCACACCGGCCGGGGGTTCACAGGGTTTCCCCAGGGGGGAAGGATGGTGTCCATGAATGCCCAAATTCTCGTGGCAACCCAATTAAAAATGGTTCGGAAGGTTTTACAAAAAAATTCCTTTACCCACAGTGCTGCAAAAAGTACACACTAAGGCCTTTTTTGACCATATATTTATAAATATTCGGTCAGCACCCCATCTTCACTTAGTTGGGCCTACTCACATAGCAATCGTATGCTACGCAGTCCCAACTAAGCGAATATGGGGCACTGGCCAAACATTTACAATAAGTACCCGAGCATATATTCCTCAAAATAAAAGCCATAAATATCAATGGTATATGTCTGTGGAATACCGAAAAACATATGTGTGGGTACTTACCAAGCCGAATACTTAGGGATTTGGACGAAAATAAACTACCAAGTTAAATTTTTTTATCATGCAATATCAATATACTAAACTGGGCATGGTGGTAGTTTATACTCGGGCAAGTCCCTTACAGCCGAGGATGTCACCATGATAAAATTTCCATACGGCATATCTGATTTTTACAAAATTACAACCAAAGGATATTTTTACTGCGATAGAACAGATAAAATTCCTTTTCTTGAGCAATCAGACTCTCAACTCTTCATCCGCCCCCGAAGGTTTGGCAAAAGCCTTCTTCTATCCATGCTGGAGAACTACTATGATGTGGCAACAAAAGATCAATTCGATGATATGTTCGGCAGCCTTGCCATCGGTAAAAATCCAACCCCCCTTAGAAACACCTACTATATCCTGAGATGGGATTTTTCATGCGTTGATACAACAGGGGATGCAAACTACATCAAACAGATGCTGTTTGACCATATTAATTACTGCATAGAGGGTTTTCTTCTCTACTACAGGGATTACAATCTTCCGGATGTAACGGTGGATAAAAAAAATGCCATAGGTACAATAAAAAGCCTCATCAATGCAGTTCGCATGACCCCATACCCTGTCTATCTTCTGATAGATGAATATGACAACTTTGCCAATACCGTCATGATGGGAATCCACAGGGACAAGGATAGATACAACGCCCTTGTGCATGATGAAGGAATACTCAGAACCCTTTTTAAGGCTGTAAAATCATCCACATCCAGTTCAGGTTTTGACCGCGTATTTATAACCGGCGTCTCTCCGGTGGTGATGAGTGACATCACCAGCGGATACAATATTGCAAAAGATATCTATTTCAAGGAACAGTTTAATGATATCTGCGGTTTCAGAGAGGATGAGGTTCTCTCTGCACTTGGGGAGATTGTTGAACATTGCTACCCTAAAAGCGAAAATACCAATGAAGCTGTTGAAAATATCAATGGGTCTGCTGAAAAAAACAATGAGCATGTTGAAAAGGCGCTCGGGATGATGAAAACATACTACAATGGCTACTGCTTTGTGCCTCGGTTGAATCAGTATATCTATAATCCCACCCTTTGCCTCTATTTTTTTGATCAGTTTAAGGAGACCTGCGATTACCCAAGAAAGATGCTGGACTCCAACCTTGCCACAGATGAATCAAAACTTGAATACATTGCAGATATTCCCATGGGTCGTGAAATTATCGTCTCAATGATGGAGAGTGATAATTGTCTTGAGGTTGAAGATCTGTCTGACCGTTTCGGCATCAAGGAGATGCTGGATGCAAGTTTTAAAAACAATATGTTTATTGTCTCTTTTCTTTACTATTTTGGCGTGTTGACCCTTGCCGGGGAGACCGATGAGGGAGAGTTGACATTAAAGGTCCCCAACCTTGTGATGCAGGGGCTTTATGTGGGGCGTGTACAAAAAATGCTGCTGCCGGAACCTCGTGAGAGGGATGATGGGATCCGTGCTGCAAAACAGGTTTATCAAAAAGGAGATATGGAACAGGTATGTGATTTCATCGAAAATCACTATTTTAGAGTGTTCAGGAACAGGGATTACAGATGGGCAAATGAATTGACCCTTAAGACCACATTTTTGACCCTTCTTTACAACGATATTTTATATATAATGGATTCCGAGACAGAGTTGCAGCGTCGGTATGCTGATCTAACCATGATCATCCGGCCAGACCAGCGAAGGCTTAAAATATTTGATGTTCTCATTGAGTTCAAGTTTGTCACGTTAAAGGAGTCCGGCCTGACGGGTGATGCGGCAAAGGCCTTGTCAGTAAAGTCTCTCCATGAACTCCTCCCCATAAAAAAAGCCCTTGAAGAGGGAGAAAAGCAGGCGATTCAATATGGAAAGCACCTTGAAGAAAAGTATGGGAATCTAAGGCTTAAGAAATTTGTGGTGGCTGCCCTTGGGTTTGAGCGGGTCTGTTTCAGAAAGTTGATTTAAGTGTGGGCCTTGATCATGGTTTGGCCCAACCGGGAAGACGTCAAAGCATTAAGGCAACATCATGGGGCTGTTACCGCTTTTAGCCGAGCAAAGCATGCAGGCGCAGATCCTCATCCCTTTGAAGTGTAAATCAAAGAAAGCAGGGAAAATATGGTCAAAAAAATGAACAATAAAGATGGGAGGCTGGTGTATTCCACGGAATTTGGAAAAATGTGCCCCCAATGCAATAACCCCATGGGAAAATGTGTCTGCAAAAAAAAATCAGGGATACCCAAAAATGATGGTATTGTCAGATTAATGCGGGAGACCAAAGGTCGTAAGGGAAAGGGGGTGACTCTTATCACCGGCATCCCATTGGACAGTGACGGGCTTAAAAAACTTGGGAAATCCTTTAAACAAAAGTGTGGGAGTGGCGGAAGCGTGAAGAACGGCATCATTGAAATCCAGGGAGACCACCGGGATGTTCTGGAAAAAATGCTTGTTGGACTGGATTACAAGGTGAAACGGTCAGGGGGCTGACCCTGAACCATCCAATTTGGCAATGTTGTCACCCATAATAATGGCGTAATTCCCTATTTTTTTAGATTGGAATTACGCCATTGTTTAGTCATGGGGCTGGCTTTTTTAAAAAATCAAAAAAACTTTGGATCTGTCCGTCAAGTAGGCTTCAGAACCGTTTAGTCTTGCTGATCCTTATGCCATTGGGCTTCTTTAATAACAAGTGGGGGAACAAGTCCTTCACCATTTTTATCAAACTGGTACATGGGAGATCCCACACCTGGCATTTTTACATCTTTCATTTTCGCAATAAAAGAGGCTCTATCCACACCGCCGCTTTCAATGATCTTAGCCGCCACTTTCACTGCATCGTATCCATAAATGGCTGCCAGAGGTGGCAATACCTTATGATTTTTCTGGAACTCAGTTGCCAGATGATGTGCCACCGGCTTTTTGATATCCAGGGACATGAGAGATGAAATATAGACATTGTCCAGAGCTCCGGCCAGCTCAAAAAATTTGGGAGAAGTCAATGCATCAGGGCCATAAAGGGTGATATCCCAATCCATCTTACGGACTTGTTTGGCAAGCATGCCGCCTTCATTGTAGGTGACAAACAGAAGCAGCACATCGGGGTTTTTATTCTTTGCTTGTAAAAGAATGGAGGAAAAATCCACATCCTGACCCGGTGTGATGACATCATCTGTTACTATTTTTAGTCCGATCTCTTTGGCTTTTTCCTTGGCATATTTGCGCAACTGCTGACCATAATCAGCATTTTCGCTGATGATTGCAATTGATTCAGCTTTGAATTTGTCCTTGGATGTGGAGATCATGAAATCTGAAATACTTTTGGTGGTGTAGGTCAGACGGATCACATTATCAAAGCCCTGTTCCGTGATGGTACTGGCATTTGCATAGGTAACAATGGTGGGAATGCCATATCGATTGTAGATGGGGGTGGAAGCCAGTGCGCAACTGCTCATGGTGGGCCCCAGGGCAACCAGGTATTTACTGGCTGAGATTTTTTTGGCCACATTGGCAGATTCCTTGGGATCGCCACGGTCATCAAAAAATTCCAGTTCCAGGGTGTATCCTTTCAGGGGGCCAGCCGCGATTCCGCCAGCATCATTGATCTCTTTTACAGCAATTTCCTGGCCGCGTTTATCGTCCAGGCCATAATCGCCATATTTACCGGTGCAGGCATCATAACCGGAGATGTGGATGATCTTATTCTTAGTGTCTATTCCATCACTTGATACCTTGGCTATGCAAGTGGATGAGCACAAGATCAATACAAAAAGTAAACACGTAAGACCCAACAAACCCTTTTTCATTGTTATCCCCTTTTCATTTTATGATCATCTTTACAAAAACGATCAACATTAATTTTCTGGGCGTGATACTCCCATCGGTCATTTTGATGGGGTGTTATCAGGCCCGATTTCCCAGACAACCTGGTATATTTTTTCAGACAATCGCCTTTATCCCTCGGTTCGATAGCCATCATGACATACTGTAAGGGACTTCCCCGAAAATAGACTACCACTATACCCAGCTTAATACGCTGATATTGCATTATAAAAAATTTTAATTTGATAGTTTATTGTTGTCCAAGTCCCTAATCTAAATATAATTTTATTCAGATTTTTGGCATCCTTCATATGAGTCCAAAAGTACTTTACAGTATTTTGGGAAAAAGTCCTTGCAATGAGGAATGCTCTAAAAAAGTGTAAAGCACTTTTGAAGGATGCCAGATTTTTTATTCATTATTTTTTTATATAAATAAATTCAATCTGTTATAAAAAAATGGTCGAACCGATGGTTTATGTCTCTCCCAGATAACTTTTCCGGATCTCATCGGAGTTAAGTAAATCTGATGATTTCCCCTGGTGAACAATTTTTCCCAGTTCAATCACATAGGCCCGCTGGGTTATTTTTAAGGCTTTTTTAACATTTTGCTCCACCAGCAGAATCGATAAACCGGTTTTATTCAGTTCCTTGATGGTTTTAAATATTTGATTTACCAGCAATGGCGCCAGCCCCATGGAGGGTTCGTCAAGAAACAGTAATTTGGGACGCTTCATCAATCCCCTTGCAATGGCTACCATCTGCTGTTCTCCACCGCTTAGGGTGCCTGCCTTTTGCTTTCTGCGATTCCCCAGAATGGGAAATAAGTCATAGTATTTTTCCATGTCCTGGCGAATTGCTCGTTTATCTTTTCGTCCAAAGGCTCCCATTTGTAAATTAGTCTCCACCGAGCGCTGGGTGAAAACCATTCGTCCCTCGGGCACGTGGGAAATACCCATGTGAACGATTTTTTCCGGGGGAAGATTATTCAATGGTTGGCCCAAAAAGGAAATGCTCCCCCCGGTAACCTTTATTAAACCGGAAACCGTCTTGAGAAAGGTGGTTTTCCCCGCACCATTGGCACCAATAAGAGCCACAATTTCGCCGGGTTTAATCTCAAGATCTATCCCAAAAAGCGCTTTGATTTTTCCATATCCAGATTCCAGGGATTTAACTGTCAGCATTAAAGATCTCCTTCATCGCCAAGGTAAATCGCTTGGACCTTTTTATCATTCTGAATTTGTGTAGGGGTTCCTTCGGTGAATTTGGAACCGTTTGCCAATACAATAAGTCGTTCTGCCACGGACATGATGAACCGCATATTATGCTCAATGACAAAAACGGTGATGCCGTTTTGTTGCACAATTTTGATATAATCGGCCAGGGCATCCATCTCATTGGGGTTCATACCGGCACAGGGTTCATCCAGGAGCAGTAGTTGGGGGCCTGATACAATGGCACGACACACTTCAACCAAGCGCTGTTTACCATAGGGCAGGTTTTTAACCAATTTGCCATGCACCGCTGTCATGTTGGCGGTTTCCAGGACAGCCATGGCCTTTTCCCGGGCCTGGGCTTCTATCTTTCTTGTTCGCATAAAACGGACGTAAACATCCCACAAAGAGGTCTCTATGCGGCAATGGAGTCCAATGAGAATATTTTCCAGGACTGTAATGTTGGGAAATACCCTCAGATTTTGAAAGGTTCTTGAAATTCCCTTGTTTGTGATGTGATGGGCTTCAAGGCCAGTGATATCTTCACCGTTAAAAATAAAGTTCCCGGTGGTGGGGGAATAGATACCTGATAAATTATTTATAAAAGTGGTTTTTCCAGATCCATTGGGACCGATCATCCCAACAATTTCTCCTGTGTCAACGGTGAGGCTGACATCATTTAAGGCAATTACGCCTCCAAATCTCTTTCCAATTTTTGTGGCAGTCAAAAGGCTCATCCACTAACTCCCTTAATAAGCGATGGGTATCGTTTCAAACGAGTAAATATTCAGGTTGGTAATGCAACTGTTTGGCCAGTGCCCCATATTCGTCTAAGTTGGTGCTGCGTACCATACTAATGATAGGGGGTGAGCAGGCCAAATCAGGTGAATATGGGTGCTGTCCGAATATTGACTCAATAAAAATGGGCAATGTGTTGTTTCTTAGTCCCTGAATGCAGACGTTCCAAATATGCCCTGGGGTCTGAAAAGAAGCACGATGACCATAATTGCACCGATTATCAGCATTCTATATTCGGAGATGGATCGAAAATACTCCGTGGCAAGGGTCATAACAAGTACGCCGGCAATGGGTGCCAGAAGGGATCCCATGCCCCCAACAATAACCATGATAATCATCAGACAGGATTCCTCCAGCCTGAAGTTAGACGGGGTTACGGTTGTCTGGTATACGGCCAGATAACTTCCGGCAAGTCCCGCGTAGAAACACCCAATCCCAAATACGATGATCTTATATAAGGAGGTATCTATACCCATGACCGAAGCGGCCAGCTCATCTTCTCTGATGGCCACAAATGCCCGGCCAAATCGTGAATGAATCAGAAGGTACAGGGAAAAATAGGTGAACGCCAGGAGCATGAGACCCAGATAGTAAAAATCCAGTTCCGTACGGATGGACCAGCCCAAAATTTTGGGAATAGGAATACCAACAATACCCATTGCGCCATTGGTAAATTCTATCCATGCCTGCACCACCAATCTGAAAATTTCACCAAAGGCAATGGTCAAAAGACAAAAGTAATCTCCCCTGACCTTTCGGGTGGGTAATCCCAGCAACATGCCAAACAAGAGGGCGACCATACCCGATATGATCAGACAGGGTAAAAAACCAAATCCATACCGGGTGATGAGAATGGCTGTGGTGTAACCGCCAAGGCCGTAAAAGGCAGCATGCCCCAGGGAGAGCAGGCCGGTATAACCCAGAATCAGATTAAGTCCCATGCACAAAATGGAATACAGGATCATATAATTGACGATACCCAGGTAGTACATATTGGTCATCACATGGGGCAGTAACAGACAGACCAATGGAATAAAAATAAATATAAATTTTTTGGAGCCTAAAAGGGCTGATATATAATTTTGTATTTTGCCTTTGGAACCGTTAAGTTCCTTAATCGGTTCAGCTTTTGTTGTTTCCATACCCATTGTCCTCTTTGCTTTGGTATTGAATAATTGTATCTGTTCAGCAGCATCCCCTCTTCGACGATTCAAGCCTTCTCCAATAGCAATAGTAAGTACCCGTGCATATATTCTTCAAAATAAAATCCATAAATATCAATGATATATGGTTGTGGAATACCAAAAAACATATGTGTAGGTACTTATGCTTCGAAGTCCTGACTGGGCGAATATGGGCCACTGCTAAACAGATACTGAGCAGTGGTTTCCCAACTCTGGGGTGTTATCTGAATAGTTACGAATAATTATACTTTACTTTGCTCAACCACACCCATTATCCCTGTTGGTTTGACCAGAAGAACAATGATTAACAATAAAAAGGTAATGGGATCCCGGTAGGAGGAAGAGACATAAACGCCAATGAAATTTTCACAGATGCCAAGGAACATCCCCCCTACAAGGGCACCGCTCAAACTGCCGATACCGCCGATGACCGCTGCTGTAAATGCAATAATTGTGCCCCTGAATCCCATGGCAAGGGAGACGGCATTGTATGAGGTTGAATACAATATGCCACCCAGAACCCCGAGCATGCCGCCGATGAAATAAACCATTGTGATGGTTTTATTTATGGGGATTCCCATGAGACTTGCCGTTGGGATATCCTCTGAAACACAGAGAATGGCTTTGCCATAGGGGTGATATTTTAAAAACAGCGTAAAAAGAAGGATAATGCCAACGGCGATACCCAATGTAACAATCTGTGCAATGGGAATGTTCATTCCAAGAAAGTGAAGGTTTTCGGTACTCAGGATGGAAGGAAATGACAACACTTGATTTCCCCATTGTAATTCATTGCTGTTCTGGATGACATAGGCTGCACCCAGGGCAGTGATCATGGATATCATACGATGCTGATCTGATCTCAATCGTCTGTATGCAACTATTTCCACAACAGATGCCAGAACCCCGCCCAGGACTACTGCAATAAGGATGGCAAGGATGGGATTGAGAGTGTATTTTGCCAGCAGGGTGTAGCAGATAAAGGTGCCGAAGATATAGACATCTCCGTGGGCAAAATTCATTAATTTTAATATACTGTATACCATGCTGTAGCCAATGGTAACCAGGGTATAGATCGCCCCCACCATGATCCCGATAAACAAAACGTCGAAAAACATACCCTTTTCCTTTTTTTTATATGAAAATCCTGGCAAATCTGGCGGATTTTCATACTTCGTTATGGGTAGGCCAGGGCCAGAATACGGTCTGCCCGTGGCAGTTTATAAGAAAAACCCCAGCAACGTCACAGGTTTTTCAATCTTTGTTGTGGGTGAACCAAGGTCATCGGTCTGCCCGTGGCGATTATCTAAGAAAAGTTCAGCAAACGCCGCAGTTTTTCAATCTGTGCGAACAGAATCGTGGGAGGGACATTCGCTCATCATTGCGTTTTTGTTAATTATTGTCCATACACCAGGCATTTGCAAAAAACGAAATGGACGAGTCTGGCAGAGACTTGAGTGCAATGGTTTATTTCTTGTATACCACAAGAACATCTTGATGTTATAAATGACATATCAGTAGGTGTTAATCCTGTCAAGGTTTTTGTGAGAATAATATTCAAGTGAATACCATTGAACTCGTCAGGCATAAGTCCGCTGTATTTTTTTTAATTGTATTGTATAACTATATGAAATAATTAAACTTAAAACTTGTTGATTCATTTTGATGGTGAGAATTAGAATGGTCTGGGATATTTTGAAGGAAATATCACTCATCCGCCATTTCAATGGCGATTTTTTTAAATTGTTCCTGCTCTTCAAGAAAGGCATCCACCACGTCGGGATCAAAGTGACTGCCCCTGCCCTCCACAATGATGTTGCGGGCTTTACTATGATCAAAGGAAGCCTTGTATACCCGTTTGGAGGTTAGGGCATCATAGACATCGGCCACCGCCATGATTCTTGCAGACAGGGGGATGTCTTCGCCTTTGAGTCCCTGATTGTATCCGGAACCATCCCATTTTTCATGGTGACACCGGATGATCTCTTTGGAAACCTTGAGAAAGGAAGCATCTCCGTGAATTCCTGAAATTTTTTCCGCCTCTTCAATGGCAAGCCAGCCATGTTCTGTGTGTTTCTGGATCTCTTTGAACTCACTCGCTGTGAGTTTTCCCGGTTTAAGAAGGACGGCATCGGGCACCCCCACCTTACCGATGTCGTGCATGGGAGCCGATTTGAACATCACCTCAATGGTGTGCTCATCCAGGCGATCTTTAAACCCGGGGGACAGACGCAATCTTTTGGCAAGAACTTTAACAAAAATGGCGGTGCGTCGGATGTGCATGCCGGTCTCCTTGTCCCTTGTGGCGGCAAGGGAGGTGATGCCGATGAGGGTTAGATTTTGGGCAGCCACCATGTCCCGGGTTCTTCTGATCATTTTTTTCTCTTCCATGCGAAATCGAATAACACTTAACAGGGAAAAATTTACAAACAGGGTAATAAACGGGTAGGTCACAGAGATAAAAATTTGCATTTTTTGCAAAAAGAACAGCTCCATAAACCAGAGCAACATTGTTATCCCGGCCAGTGTCAGGGTACAGGGCCATGGATTAAGGAACACAAGCATCAGGGTGGACAAAAGCCCTATCAATAAGACCAGAACCCATTCCATGCCCATGGCCCAGGAGGGGCGGGCCAGAAGGTTTTGATTTAAAATATTATCCATTGCCGTGGCATGGATTCCCACACCAAAATAATATTGTTCCAGGGGGGTGGTGTGGTGATCTCCCAGGCCAGATGCCGATGTTCCCATGAAAACAATTCGGTTTTTCAGGATACCGGGGTCAACCTTTCCCTGGAGAATATCACTGGCAGACAGGGTTATGAAAGGGGAGGTTGATTTTCGAAAATGCAGCAAAAGGTGGCCCTGGGACGACACGGGTATGGTAAGATTTTTTATGGACACGGATGTCAGACCGGCCGCACTGCTTTCAAGCGAGACCTTGTTGGTGTCCATGGCCAGCATGAGGGTGGCAAGGGAGAGGCTGGGATAAAATTTGCCTTTGTACCCCATAATAAAAGGGGTTCTGCGGATAATGCCGTCGCTATCGGAAAGGGCATTGACAAACCCGCTTC
>Ga0208900_1000145_pt1 | contig 42967 bp, 37 predicted proteins | sample AntAceMetag02UKK_FD_184763 | JGI IMG/M metagenome (GOLD analysis project Ga0208900, IMG submission 184763) | Saline lake microbial communities from Ace Lake, Antarctica - Antarctic Ace Lake Metagenome 02UKK (SPAdes) (version 2) | ecosystem: Environmental > Aquatic > Non-marine Saline and... | reverse complement strand
CTATCGCTTCGTTTCAAAGAAACCGATAAAAAAATTAAGGAGCTTTCCGCCCTTTTTACTTCGCAGTGGGGCAAGCTGGTAGAATCGCTGGTAGAAGGCGATTTGATAAAACTGCTCAATGAAAAAGGAATTGAAGTACAACAAACCCTGCAACGCGTAAAGGGCAATAAAGATGGGCAAAATTACGAGTTTGATATCATTGCCGTAAATGGCCACGAATTAGTGATTGTAGAAGTAAAAACCACCTTGCGGGTTGACGATGTGAATGATTTTCATGAAAAACTGTGGAAGGCAAAACGCTATATGCCTGATTATACAAACAAAATAATTTACGGTGGCGTGGCATTTATTACTGCCGATAGTGCCAGCGACCGCATGGCCGAAAAACTGGGTTTCTTCGTAATCAGAGCTACCGGCAACTCCTCATCCATCATTAACCAAAAAGATTTTAAACCTAAGGCTTTTTGAAATTTAGTCAGGGCTTCATTTGGAGTGAAAATAGTTAAGTCAGGGTTTCACTCGGAGTGAAGCCCTGACTAAAAAAAACCTACTCTTCGGTTTTTGAAATGGAGATGTCGTACTTTTTCATTTTGCGAATAAGGGCATCGCGCGAAATGCCCAGCATATCGGACGCTGCTTTTTGGTTATAAGCTGTATTTTTGAGTGCCTTGCGGATGTTGACAATCTCAATAATTTTAAGATTAAGGGTTTCTGAATCAACACAACAATTTTTGGCTTTGGGTATGCATAGTGGAAAATCAGCCACACCGAGTATAGTGCTTTTGGAAAGGATGATGGCTCGCTCGACAAGGTTTTTAAGCTCGCGTACATTTCCGGGAAAAGCGTACTTTTTTAAGGCTTCAAATAATTCGCTTTTAATTTTGAAGGGTGGTTTATTGAAACGTACAGCAAAAGTTTCGACAAAGTAAATCAGCAGCGGCTTGATGTCGCCGGGGCGCTCGCGCAGGGCGGGGATGTGAATATGCAGGGTATTGAGCCGGTGCAGCAGGTCGAGTCTGAACTTTTTTTCTTCCACACTTTTCTCAAGGTCGTGGTTGGTGGCCGAGACAATGCGGAAATCAGTTTTTATTTGCCTGGTATCACCCACACGTGTTATTACTTTTTCTTCGGTGGCACGCAAAATTTTTGCCTGCAGCTTGAAGGGCATATCTGCAATTTCGTCTAAAAACAATGTACCCAGATTACTCACCTCGAAGAAGCCTATTTTATCGGAAATAGCACCGGTAAAGGAACCTTTTTTGTGACCAAAGAATTCACTTTCCAACAGCGATTCGGTAATGGCACTGCTATTCACAGGACAAAAAAGGTGATCTTTTCGCGGGCTTGAATAGTGAATAATGCGGGCAATATTTTCCTTGCCGGTACCACTTTCGCCGGTAATCAGCACATTGGCTTCGGGGTAATCCGCAGCGGTCATGGCTTGTTCATAAACCTCACGTATTTGCGGGCTGACCCCGATAAACTCCCGGTCGATTTTATCTTCGAGGGTTTTGGAAATCAGCGAATTTCGCTCTTCCATCATCCGGAGCTTTTGTTGTAGTTCAAGGTATTTACGGGTACGTTCTACTGCAATCTGAATGTCGATATGCCTGAAAGGCTTGCGTAGGTAATCGAAAGCTCCGAGGCGCATGGCTTTGATCACGGTATCCATATCGCCATGAGCCGACACAATGATAACCTCCATATCGGGAAAACGGACTCTTACGTCTTTTAATATGTCGAGCCCATTGATGCCGGGCAGCCGCACATCAAGAATTAAAAGGTCGATGCTATGAAGAGATAATAGCTCCTGCGCATCCTTATGAGTGTTGGCCTCATAAGCCTCAAAACCCAAATTTTGAAAATATTCGTACAGCTCTTCTGTAAACTCTTTCTCATCATCCAATATCAAAATCCTGACTTTTTGCTGATCTTCCATGTTGACTGATATATTTACGAATTTAAAATTATTTTAAATGTTGTACCATGATAAACATTATCCGAAATTTCAATGGATCCGTTCATCTCTTTAATGATTTGATATGAAATAGAAAGCCCGAGTCCGGTGCCTTTTCCGGTATCTTTAGTGGTGTAAAAAGGGAGCATGATGTGCTCGATATCCTCTTCGGAAATGCCGGTACCGTTGTCGATAACTTCAACCACAAAAAAACGGTTTTCTCGATACGATTTAATCTCGATAAACTGGTCTTGAAACTCAGGCTGTATTTTTTTCTTTTCCAAGAGGGCATCTTTGGCATTGATCAATAAATTTAAAATTACCTGTTCAAATTTAAAAGTATTGCCTAAAATACTTGGTTGATTTTCGTCTAACAGAAGTCGGAGGTCAATGGCGTGGTGTTTGAATTGTTCTGATATCATCGAAACGGCATTATGGATGCTCGCGTTGATATCGAAATTGGTGGCGATGTAATCGTCGGTGTTGCGCGAGAAAGCCCGCACGTGATCGATGATATTGCGGATGCGGGTAATATTTTCGAAAATTTTATCTGATTTTTTTATCAGATATTCATTATTCATGCTTTCCTTTCGGGTGGATTCGTACAGTATATTATCCATCACCATCGACATGGTGTTGAGCGGTTGGTTGATTTCGTGCGCTATACCCGAGGCCATTTCGCCCAGGCTGGCCATACGGTCGGCATGAATCTGTGTTTTTTCGAGTTTCTTGCGTTGTGAAATATCACGTATGGTAATCATAAAAGAGTCGGGACTGCCATTGGGTTTCTGGATGAGTGTCGCACTGATTTCGCTTAACAAAATACTGGCGTTTTTCCTTTTAATACGTGCTTCGATGTTTTGGGCTATGCCTTCGCTCATCGTTTTTTCGATAATTCCCCGAATGGTATTAAACTCTTCCAGGGGCATGAATCGTAATAAACGCTTTCCCGCCAGTTCATCTTTATTTTCGAAACCCAAAAGTTCGAGGCCTATTTCGGAAACCTCACGAATTATTCCTTTCAGGTCGATCAGCAATATCCCGTCGGGGGATGCATTGAGCATGGTTTTGTATTTTTCGCGGCTCACTTTTAGGGCATCTTCGGCAAGCTTGCTGTCGGTAATATCCACCATCGTCATCAGGCATTCCTTTTTATTTTCGGAGCTTATGCCGGTAAGGTAAACGTAAACAGGTTTGTTGCCATTAGTATTGATGGTTACCTTACAATGTTGCTTATTTGTAGCGGTAAATATAAGTTGCAAAAAATCATTAAACACCGGCAGGGTATCGACCGAAACAAAAAGGCCAAAACGGTTTTTGATAAGGCGGGAGCGCTCCCTACCCAGCAATTGGCTACCGGCGAGGTTCAAAGCCAGTATTTCGCCCAGACCGGAAAGGGTGAAACATCCGGAAGGGGCAAAATCATACAACTCCGAATATTTCTTTGAAATACGCTCTTCCATAACAAGGGCTTTGTTAGCTTCGATAATGGCTCGAGCCAGTTCATCGTTTTGCATTTCACTCTCTATTTGACGATTTCTCAGCTCCTCTTCAATAATTTTGCGTTGGGTAATATCCCGGGCAAAACCCAAAAATCGGGTATCGGAAAGCCTTACGGCATTAACTGTCCACCAGTGGGGTGTACGATCTTTGTGCCTGTATGTATATTCGGCCGATGATATACCTTTATGTGCCAGCATGTTGAATCGAGCCATCCCCAATTCGAGTGTGTCTTGGGTGAGGATGTCCTGTATCGACATTTGCAAAAGTTCGACCTTTGAATAGCCGGTAATACTACAAGCTGCTTTGTTTACTTCGATGTACCTGCCGGTTTCATCTGTTACAAACACACCATCGGGAGCGTTTTCGATGTAGCTCCTGAATTTTTCCTCACTTTTTTTTAACTTGCGGTTCGTTGCCTCAAGTTTCCGGGCAGCTATTTTTAGTTCAGCGGCATCGTTTTGTATTATTTTTTTCTGATTATAAATTTCCAGAAATATTTTGATTTTACTAAGCAGCACATGGGGCTTAAAGGGTTTATTAATATAGTCGATGGCTCCTGCATCATAAGCAACATGAAGGTTTTTATTATCAATAATGCCGGCGGTAATAAATATTACGGGAACCGTTCCATATAGTGAGGTTTTGTTTATCTCCACGGCCAGTTCGTAGCCATTCATATCGGGCATTCTCACATCGAGTATGGCCAGGGCAAGCTCCTGGTTTTGTATTTTTTCGAGGGCTTCTGCTCCCGAAGCAGCCTGCATGAGCCGCACATCTAATTTGCTGATTATTGCCTCAAGTAGCTTTAGGTTTGCTGCCACATCATCCACAATAAGGATTGTAGGCAGCGATTTACCTGGTGTTTGTGTCATCTGATTATAATTATAGACAAGCTAATTATTAATTTTGTTAGTGTTTTTTTTAATCTTTTGAGTATATTATTATCTTTTTACAAAGATAAACAGTTACTGATTAATAACTCAATTCTGCCTTTGGGATTCAAGAAAGACTGAAAATCGACCGATAGAATTCTTGTTCAGATACCCATCTGCCAACTGGCAACAAACTATCACCCTTCCCACTCCTCATAAAACTGCTCCAGGAAATCTTCCATATATTGGTGTCTTTGCTGTGCCATGAGTTTTCCGGTGGTGGTGTTCATTTTGCCTTTGAGCAAAAGTAGCTTTTCGTAAAAATGGTTGATGGTGGGGGAAAGCCCTTTTTTGTATTCATCCTTGCTCATGTTTAGCTCTGGCTTAATTTCCGGATTGTAAATCGGACGGTTTTTGAATCCGCCATAATTAAAAGCCCGGGCGATTCCGATGGCACCAATGGCATCCAGTCGGTCGGCATCCTGCACCACGGCCATCTCCGGTGAGTCGAATTCTACTTTCCCCAAGCTGTTTTTGAACGACATATTTTTGATGATGTTCACGAGGTGCTCAATTTCTTCACTACTAATATTTTGTGTTTTCAAGAAATCGGCGGCTGTTTTTGGTCCGATCTCTTCGTTGCCATCATTAAATTTTGGGTCGGCAATATCGTGGAGCAGGGCGGCGAGTTCAACGATAAAAAGATCGACATTTTCATTTTGTGCAATCTTTTGCGAAGTTTTCCAAACGCGATAAATATGCCACCAATCGTGGCCGCCTTCGGCATCGGCCAAAGTTTCTTTTACGAATTGTTCGGTTTGCCGGATAATGGCTTTTTGTTGTGTTGATGTTATCATAAATATCTTTTTGTATTCCGTCATTACTATTCGGGGTCTGTTTTATAGTGCTGTTTCCCGCAGATAACGCAGACCTGCCTAGCCGGCAAGGCTGGTTTTCGCAGAAAAAAAATCAGTACAAACCAGCCTTGCCCGCTTCTCCAGCGAGGCGAGCTCGTCTCACTTTAGCTCCGGCAAAGCGGGTCGGTTAGGCAGGTCAGCGAAACCAGTCTTGCCAACTAGGCAGGTCAATGCTGTCTGCGGGAAACCTGACTAAAAAGACGAATTCTACTGAGAATACTGATCGATTACCTGCTCGATAGCCCTGCGGCAGGCTGGGCAAAATTCCTGTTTGTTGCGGGTAAACATAATGCAATCGATGGCCGAGCGATACTGCCCGTATTGGGAATAATTTGCTCCTTCGAAAGCCCCGGTGGTATTTCTGTATTCCATACCACCAATCATTTCCAGCATGTCTTTTTTCTCCCTCAAAAACAAATCTTCAACCTGAGATTCCGGAACCTTGGCTGCACGGAGTGTTGTGCGTTCCTTCTGAATTTCCTGGCTGTGCGCATCAAACTTTTCCTTATCCCAGGGTGTAGGGATCGGGGTTCCGGGTTCCACCAAATCTTTCCATTTCAAATTTTCAGGATCAAGCAATGCCGTTACGTTAGGTTCCCATGGTTCCAGGCTAACATCAGGAATTTCGTAGGAAACAGAGGAGGAATAATACTCATCGGCTAAAGCCGCAAAGGAGTGCCCAAACTCATGCACAAAAATGTAACTGGAAAATTTATTATCAACGGCCACCGTTGAATACAAATTAAAAATACCGCCACCACCGTAAGTTTTTTCGTTGATGAGGATAAACATGTAATCGTAAGGAACCGTGGAGGCTGCATCGCGTATGGTGCGGTTGTCGTAGGCCAGGGCATAGCGCTCAGAATCGAAAGCGCTGTACGACATCGACAGCGGGGTTCTTTTAAATACACCGGGATGGGGCTTATTTACTCCGCTTGCTTCGGCGGGGGTTTCTACTACCCGCACGTTAAAATCGGCTTTCCGGGATTTATAAGGTTCCACATTAAAAAGTTCTGCCGTAAGGCGTTTAACATCTCCCCTGAATTTTTCCATCTCATTTTTGCTGTATCCATCCCCTAAAATTACAATATCCACATGGCTATTTGGCGATCCATTATCCAACAAAACCCAGGAATTATAGGGGCTTTCATAAGCAGCAGGATTGCTTTGCCTTGAAGCCGGATCAATAGTATAAGTCCAGAGTGGAACAAATTCATTTTTTTTGTTCCGCTTTTTAATGCTTAAAACCACCGGATTTTTCGGCCAGGGCAAACGCACCGATTCGTGGAAGGTTCCCCATTGTTCTTTGGCCTCGGGTATGGTTTGCCACTCGCCAAAGATGCTTGCAAAACCACGGCTATAAATGGGCTTCATGGTTTCCTTATCTTTAATTTCAACAAAATATAGCCCCCGGTTCAGGTAGTCGAGCAATATGGTTTTACTTCCTGCCCAGGTTCCGTCATTCAAAATTCTGTCGGGCGAAAAGTGTTCCTCCGTGGCTGTTCCGCTGTGGAAATAATCGAAGCGCATGGTGGCATCGGTAAAATAATCATCATAATTAATTACTGAAGATGGCTGAGCAAAAAGGCTTGAAAAAGCAAGACTTAGCAAAAGGCTTAAAAAAATGTGTTTCATTATTTTGGAGATTTGTGTTTTACGAAAGGTTCAATTCGCCGTCGAGGCCAGCAATTTTAAATGTTTTTTTTATGAAAGGATTTGAATTAAGGATCGAGAAATTTTCCCTGCCAACTTTTTTGGCGTACAAAACACACAACCTTATAAACGATGAAGTAACAAACTCAACCATTTCGAAATCGAAAACCACCTGGAGCCGCTTTTCACTTTGCGGGACAAAGTTTGTCATTATCCGTTCTTCAATTTCGGGTTGAAGTTTAATTGATAAATCGGTATCCAGTTTCCCTGAAAATTTGCAGGTTTGGATGTGGTCATTCTTATTATAAAGATATTCAGCCATAGCATTTATTTTTAAAAGTTTTTATTGTAATCGGAAAGTGTTTGTGCAGCAGTTTTGGAATCGTCGAAGTATTTCTCCTGGTCGAAGCTAAACCACTTTTCATTTGTAACCCGGCGGCATACGCGCTGGATATTGATGAGGTGGCGGGCAGTAACATTTTCGGTGGTAATGTTTTTACCTCCGCTGCCGCAACCCAGGGTGAGCGATGTGGGTAAGTTGTTAAAAATCCCACCAATTGCACCTTGCACCGATGGGGTGTTTACCATAATACGTCCGGCATTCATCAGCTGCGAAAATTCAAGAATCCGTTTTTCGTTGTTGGCATATACACAGGCTGTGTGGCCAATTCCGCCCAAATAATTGAGGTCGATGCACAGCTTTATTGCCGAGGAATAATCGGTGGTTTCGTAGAAAGCGAGTAGCGGAGCCAGAATTTCCTGGGAAAGTGGGTGGGTTTTTCCAACATTTTCCTGCCGGGCAATCAGGAGTTTTGTTCCTTCAGGAACTGAAATCCCCGCCAGTTCGGCAATGTATGCAACAGATTTCCCAACCACATCGCCACTCATAATGCCTTTTTCGTAGTTAAAGACTACCTTTTCAATTTTCTTGATTTGTTCCTCATCCAAAAAATAACAGCCTTGTTTTTCGAATTCAAAAATTAGATTTGCCGAGATGGATTTTTCGCACACCACCGCTTGCTCGCTGGCGCATATTGTCCCGTTGTCAAAAGTTTTTGAATCGAGGATACATTCCACGGCAAAGTGAATATCAGCACTTTCGTCGATGAATACAGGCACATTTCCCGGGCCTACACCAAGCGCGGGGTTGCCCGAACTATAGGCAGCATGTACCAGTCCTGTTCCGCCGGTTGCAAGGATGAGCGCTGTTTTTGGGTGGATCATAAACTCGTGGGTAAGATCGCGGTTTGTTTCGGGCAATATTTGGATACAATCTTCGGGGGCTCCAGCCCTGAGGGCGGCCTGGTAGCAAATATTTACGGTTTCTTCGCAAGCTTTTGGCGCTTTTCGTGGCGGGCTTATGATGATGGGATTCCGCGATTTGAGCGCTATGAGGATTTTAAACATTACCGTAGAGGTGGGATTGGTAACCGGGATGATTCCAAAAATGGGGCCAATGGGTTGGGCGATTTCCACCATACCCGTGTTGGCATCTACCGAAATTACCCCGGCAGTTTTTTCGTTTTTGATGCTTTCGTAAACAAGTTGTGTTCCCACCACATTTTTGATCACCTTGTGTTGCCACAGCCCTATTTCGGTTTCTTCGGCAGCCATTTTGGCCAGCTTTACACGGGCTTCAAAACCAGCTTCAAAAACTTTCTTAACGATAGCATCGGTTTGTTGCTGGTTGAACTGACTAAACACAGCCCCCGAAATCACTGCATTTCCAACAATTTCATCTGCAATTTCTTTGTAGCTTTTCATTTTTCTTTTTTGATGGTTAATATTTTCCGCCTTGATGTTCTGAATGAATTCCTCAAACCTACACGGTTTGTAAAGGACTCACTAACTTTTTTTGGAGGAGCAAATATAGAAAATTATGCGTATCGGGTGAAAAGTAAAAACATTGCTGCACTGCGGTATTCTGCCGCCAAGGCCGCAAAGATCGCGGAGGAAAAGGAAATATGAATATTTCCTTTCAAATTGAACTGCTTAGCCTTTTCTGTCATCAAACTTTGAGGCCACTTTTTCGGGGACTTGGAACTACCAATGACATGTTTATGTAAAGCACTGAAATATATACCATTAGACAGACCTCTCAATCGCTTCGCTCTTTCGAGGAGACAAGGCATTGGGAGAAGATGGGGTGGGCGAAAGTGGGCGCGAAGCGCCCACTTTCGCCCACCCCATTCACAGCCCGGGTCTTTGTCATTTCGACTGGAAAAACGTAGTGAAGCAAGTTTTGCCGGGAGAAATCTATTCCCCAATATCACCTCCTCCCACTACCATAAAGAAAAATTTTAGTGAAAAAAAACTCGATACAGCCTATTTGAAGCAATCAACTTCAGAAGTAATCAAGGAGTTTGTAAACCCACCTTTCACCAAACCGGTATTTACATAATCTTCAAAAAACCAATCATAACCCAGTTTTTTCCTCCAGGTGTTTGGTGTGAAGTTACCAAGTATAATCCCCAATGTTTGGCCATAAACAAGCTGTGCTTGTCCGCCTGCAATAATTTCGAAGTAGTATTTTTCCTTGCTATATACCCACTCCATGGCTGCAAAATACCCTTCCTTTGGTGCTGTAATATTGTATTCGGATACATCCACGGTAAACCATCCCGGACCTTTAGCCCTTACCACCAGCCCCCCGGTCAGCAAATCTTCACCCGGCCCGCCGGTCAGGCTGTCAACCGCAAATATGCGGACCCGAAAGGGAGTTCGTGGATAGGATTTTGTCAACCTGTTGGGCTTAACAATGAAATAGCTGACAGAAGTAATGATCCCTTCACAACCATTGCTGTTGTCCATAAATACTGCAGTTAGCATCCCCGCTAACGTAACAGAAAAGGATGAGAGGGAACCTTCCTGAAAGTTCCCAAGTTTAACCTTTTCCAAATTTCCTACACGAAAGGTAAACTCTGGCAAAGTATATACTTTCCTTTCTAATTCAACCACAAATGGCTGATTTTCGGTGAGTTCTTTTACCTTAACCTGTCGGGTGCAATACGCGAGCGCCGAAAATGTAAGGGTTTCATCAACCATACTTTCACTTATCGCAAATTGAAGTATGCCTTCCGCATTGGCGGCAGCACCAAGGTGTTTGCTTATTATTTCGGCGCTTGCATACGATACAGCTTTGCCTGTTTCGGCATCAATAACCTGTCCTTTAAGCATCGATTGTTCCTGCGCACATACTTGCACTACGGCATTGAATAGCAGGATAAAAAGCATTACCAAATTACGTTTTGTGATTTTCATAATCTTGATTTATTAAATGAATGATAAAACCTTCCAGGGGTAAGTCATATTTTAAAATACAAGGTTTTGCCCAAAAAATGGATTATCCAAGTTACGGATACACGATATCCTTTTCTTCGATCAATGGCCTGCCCATATATTTCAACAGCAACTGGGCCACAGCGAGGGTGTCTTTTTGGCAATATTCAACTATCCGCTCCAGGCCTTTATCCTCCCAATAAACCTTGCCCACCATGCTCCCGTCAATGTCGTCCTTGGGGCTGGGGATACCGAAAATTGTGGTGAGCAACTCCAGCGAAGTATAGTTTTTGTAGTCGCCAAAACGCCATAGCTCCATCGTATCTAAGTGCTGGATTTCCCAGGGTTTTTTACCGTGCAGGTTCAGGGTTTTGGGCAGCGAAATTCCATTAATCAACATGCGCCGGGCAATGTACGGAAAGTCGAACTCCTTGCCATTGTGCCCACACAACAAATGCTGTGGCTGGTTGTAGTAGCCGTTGAGCAGGGCGGCAAATTCGCTGAGCAATACTTTTTCATCATCACCAAAAAATGATTTCATCCTAAAAGTATTGCCGTAAACTATCCCCGTTGAAATGCAGATTATTTTACCAAACTCAGCATAAATTCCTGCACGGGAATATAACTCCGAGGAAGTATCGGTATCAGATTTCGCGAGGCGTTCAGCTTTTTTATCCCAGAGCAACTTTAGCTTTTCGGGCAGCGCTTCGTATTCGGCGAACTGGGGAACGGTTTCAATATCCAGAAAAAGGACATCTTCGATTTTTAATTTTTCAATCATAGTATTAGTCATTATCTTTGGGCAATAAATGTAGAAATAAATTCCTTAACATCAATTTTTTACACACAAAATGATCGAAATCCGAAAAACTGATGATGGTTCCAACACCTTGTTTGTCCCTGAACTCAACGAACATTACCACTCATCGCATGGTGCCGTGCAGGAGTCGATGCACGTTTTTATTGATGTAGGATTCAATTTTATTTCCGGCAACAATACCCACATCAATATACTTGAAGTTGGTTTTGGTACCGGATTAAACGCTTTGTTAACGCTACTCCACTCCACCAACAAAACCATTTTTTACCATGGCATCGAAGCTTATCCGGTGAGTAAAGAAATTACGGGCCAACTGGATTACCCCGGATTTTTGAAAGATGAAAATGCGATAAATCTTTTTGAAAAGATGCATCAGGTAAAATGGAATGAAGATTCGACCACCACCGAGAATTTTACCCTCCGGAAAGAAAAGGCAAAGATTGAGGAAGTAATGTTGGAAACAGATAAATACAACCTGGTATATTTCGATGCTTTTGCCCCGGACGTTCAACCCGAACTTTGGGCAGGGGAAATATTCAGGAAACTATTTAACGCTATGAAGCCTGGCGGAGTTTTAGTTACCTATTCCTCGAAAGGACTTGTGAAACAAAACCTTCGGGCAGCAGGGTTCGAAGTAAAAAGGCTATGCGGCCCACCGGGGAAAAGGCATATCGTGAGGGCGGCGAAAAGTGGTTGATGGGGAAATTGTCCCGAATAGTAGAAAAGCTTCTCCAAAGGCTCGCCTCGCGAAGCGGGAGTCCTTCGGGCGGGTTTCGTAATTTCAGAGTTCCAAGCCCCCAATAAAGGAGTCTAAAAGTACATTGAATTTCGCATTTAACTTCATGGAGTTAAAGTGTAAAAAAAATAGTCCTGGCCATACAAATGACCTGGACTATTTTAATACTCCTTTTTCGTCAGTTTAACTTTCGTAACTAATCAGTCGCCTCAAATTGAATAAACAGATTAATTGAAAATGAATCAATAGCCCTGTCCTTTAGGGCAGGGACTGAATTGCAGAAATAAATGCCCCCCGATTTCGCCAAAAATGCCATTGGCATTTTTGGCGAAATCGGGGGGCTGAGTCTTCTTAAATTCATTCTCCCCCGACTTAACTCGCCTCGCTGCGAAGCGGGAAGTCGGGGCTATTGATTGTCATAATATTTACAAGTCTTTTATCAAGCTGATTAGTTACAATCTTACTAATACCCCAAGGTTTTTAGCATCGACTTAAAGCTTTGCTCTTTGGCGAAAAGGCGGGGGTAGTAATCGCCGTTTTCGTCTTTATCGATGATGATGTGTTTGGGTGCGGGAATAAGGCAATGTTGTATTCCACCGTATCCACCCAACGATTCCTGGTAAGCCCCGGTGTGGAAAAACCCGATGTACAAAGGTTTGTCTTTTTCGTAGGTGGGTAAAAACACCGCGTTGGTGTGGGCTTCATCGTTGTAATAATCGAAGCTGTCGCAGGTAAGCCCGCCAAGGCACACGCGCTGGTAGGGGTCTTCCCAGCGATTAACAGGAAGCAAAATAAAGCGTTGGTTCATGGCCCATGAGTCGGGCAGGGTGGTCATAAACGAGCTGTCGATCATATTCCACAGCTCGCGGTCGTTTTGTCTTTTCTGATCCAAAATCGAGTACAATACTGCGCCACTTTCACCAACGGTGAACGACCCAAATTCAGTAAAAATATCCGGCTCCTGTATGTTATTTTGCTCGCAGGTTTGTTTGATTAGCGAAATAATTTCCTCGGCCATATACTCGTAGTCATACTCAAAGCCAAGCGATCTTTTAATGGGGAAACCACCGCCGATATTTAGTGCATCAACCTCCGGGCAAATTCTCTTTAAATCCACATACACGTTTAAACTTTTACTTAGTTCGTTCCAGTAATATGCCGAATCTTTAATACCGGTGTTGATAAAAAAGTGAAGCATCTTTAACTCAATGTTCGGATTATCCTTAATCCGATCATTATAAAAAGGAATAATATCGTTGTAGCGAATGCCCAAACGTGAGGTATAAAACGAAAACATGGGCTCTTCTTCGGATGCGATACGGAAGCCAACCTTGAATTTACCGGGGATGAGTTGTTCATATTGTTCAAGTTCATCCATATTATCCAGCACCGGAATTACATTTTTAAAACCATCATTAATTATCCTTGCAATGTTTTCGACGTATTGGCGGCGTTTAAATCCGTTACAAACGATGAATGTGTCTTTGGTAATTAAACCATTATTAAAAAGTTCTTCTACAATATTTATGTCGAAAGCCGAAGAAGTTTCGATATTAATGTTGTTTTTTACCGCTTCTTCCAGTACAAACGAAAAATGCGAGCTCTTTGTACAATAGCAATATTTGTACGAGCCCTTGTAATCCACCTTTGCCATAGCCACATTAAAAAGGCGTTTTGCTTTTTGAATTTGCGAACTTATTTTGGGCAGGTAAGTAAGTTTTACCGGCGTGCCGTATTGCTTGATGATTTCCATGAGTGGGATGTCGTGAAAATACAACTCCCCATCAATTACATTAAACTCATCTTGGGGAAAGTTAAATGTTTGTTCGATTAAATCAAGATACTTTATTTTCATTTTTCACAATTTATTGTGGTTACACTTTGAAAAAACCACAAATGTAAACACTTTGCTTTATTGCGAAAAAATAAATGTAACTGAGTCGGATTTTGTTTTTATAGGAGGCTAACTGCCTTTACTTGCCAGAGTACTTCCATTCAAAAGTTTCAAACAGATGGTTAATGTCTTTTAAAATATAATCGATTACCGGCTGCAGCGAGTCATTGTTGGGCACAACGTTAAAATACAGGGCTCCTCTAACAAAGTGATGCGTACTGTCGGTGAGATAAAATTGGTAGGGTGATGCTGCATCACGACCCTCAATGCGATAAGCCAGGCCATACACTTTTTTTTGGGAATTACTATAAACCGACTCTTTTATACCAACAGCTTTTGGGGCATGTTTAAAAGCCATTTCACGCGCATCTTCGGTAAACTGATATAGTTCCCGGTTATTGAGCGATTTATAACTGACATGGATTTTCGCGTGATATTTACCATAATCAATATTCATCCAATATTTATTTACCGGATTTAATCCATCAAATTTTATATTGGCATATTTTGGATATTCAAAGCTGTAAGGAAAAACACTGTCGAATTTCCGGTAGTCCTTTTCGGGAAGTTCAATACGAAAATAGCCTCGTGGTTTGGGGTAATATTCGGAGTTGTTGCATGAAAATCCGGTACCAATAATTAAAAACAATAACATGTTTGCTACTGCTTTTGAAAAAGATGGCTTTCGGTGAAGCATAAAAAACATCATTGTCTTTAATTCAGAATTTTTACCAAAATTTCTTCAATCCTTCGTTTCGACACTTTCTTGATTTTAAATTCAAAATTATGAATTATTGTGTTGGTGTTCGCTAAGGGTATTCTGCCCTCAAGCTCTAAAATCAAACCGGCAAGTGTTTCTGAATCACCTTTTATATCATCAAATATACGATCGTCAATTTCGAGTATTTTACAAAAATCGTTGAGCAGGGTTTTTCCTTCAAAAAGGTAGTTTTTATCATCGATTTTGGTAAAGGAAATTTCATCTTCCTTGGTGTCAAACTCATCAGAAATTTCGCCTACAATTTCCTCAATAATATCTTCGAGCGTAACAATACCGGAAGTTCCACCATATTCATCAACCACTATTGCCATGTGGATTTTCTTTTCCTGAAACTCTTTTAAAAGGTCGATAATTTTTTTGTTTTCGGGCACAAAAAATGCCGTGCGCAACAGTTGCGACCATTCAAAATCACTTTGCTTATCGAGGTGGGGCAGCAAATCTTTTACATACAAAATTCCGGCAATATTGTCGAAACCCTCATTATAGGCCGGGATTCGTGAATAGCCTGAGCCAAGTATCAATTTATGAAGGGCTTCGTAGCTTGTGCTGACATCTACTGCCGTAACATCTATTCGCGCTTTCATAATTTCTTTTACAAGCATATCTCCAAATTTAACGATGCCTTTGAGGATTTTGCGATCTTCTTCGGGGGTTTCGTCATCAGAGGTTAGCTCGATGGCCTCCGAAAGTTCGCTCATCGAGAGTTGCGAATATCGCTTTTGCAATGTTTTATCGATAAAAGTGGAGCTTTTTACAAGCAAAGTACTTATCGGGTAAAAAACTTTAATAAGATTTTTAATAGACCCGGCCATGAACGATGCAAAGCGCATGGGATTGTATGAAGCATAAATCTTGGGCATGATTTCACCAAAAATCAGTAGCAGGGAAGTTACCAGTACTACCTGGAGTAAAAATGAAAACAGCGGGTATGCAGCAAGGTTGAATAAATTGGAGACAATAAATGTTGAAATAACAACAATGGCAATATTCACAAAATTGTTTGTAATTAAAATAGTAGCCAACAGTCTTTTGGGGCGTTCCAAAAGTATAGTTATCAGCTCGCTTTTTGGATTTCTGTTTGAATGTAGCTGTTTGAGGTGAGCAGGGCTAAGTGAAAAAAATGCAATTTCGGAGCCTGAAATTAATGCTGAGGCCACTAAAAGCAGCAACATTATCAAAAAACCAATAGCCACCGGAAATCCAATAGGCTGGAAAAATGTTTCGGCAAGTATAAAAATCTCATTCAAACTGGAAACAGCTTCAGTTTCTTCCAAAATGCTTTAAATTAATTCGACAATCGTAAAATAAACGGATGCAAAAATACATTTTTTGCAAGCTGTTGCAGCACAACGAAATAATTTGTAAATGTTAACAACAATTTTAGAAGGGCAGGTCGTCGCTTGGTGCGTCATTATTCAGCTCGTCCTGTGTGTTTCCGCTTTGCTGGTTTGATGTTTGCTTTTCAGGAAAATCGTTGGGGGTTTCGGTAGGTGGAGGCGGTGCACCATAAGCACTTGCCTGATCTTTTCTGGAAACTAACCTGATTATTTTATCAGCAACAATTTCGGTGGTGTATCTTTTATTTCCGTCTTTGTCGTCCCAGGAGCGGGTTTTTAATTTTCCTTCAATATAAACGGTGTCTCCTTTCACGAGGTTGCGTTCAGCAAGCCAGCGCCACAAAACCACATTATGCCATTCGGTTTGGTCAACCCAATTTCCTTCTTTATCTTTATAACTTTCGGTGGTGGCAACAGAAATGGCCGCGCGCTTTACACCATTATCAAATGTCATTATATCAGGGTCTTTACCCAGATTACCCACTAAAATTACTCTGTTTACTCCTGCCATGATTTTACAATTTTTGTTTGGAAACTAAATATGTGTGCAAAGGTAAATTTTTCCTGGAAAAAATTCATGTCGATCTTAATCGGAAAAACGAATATGATTGATTTAAAATGATTAGTTAAACTTTTTGTAAATTTGTGAAGTAATCTAAATAACAGATGTTTTCATTCTTTAAAGCAAAAGCAATTTATGCGTAAGGGTATTTTTATAGGATCATTTCTTTTTTTGGCATTTCTTTTTGCCTCCGGCGATGAAGTTGACAGCCTGAATAATCTGCTTGTACAGGACAGGTTTTCAAGTAAAACTGCGAAAGTTGAAACGCTCATCCTTTTGTCGAACGAGCAATTTTTATACCCTTCAAAACGAAGCCATCAACAATGGTGTGAAAGCGCTGGATTTAGCACTTGAAATCAATGATAAGTTGCTTGTTTCCAAAGCTGCGAAAAACATTGGCATTCTTTACTACCGTCAGAGCGATTTTGCCAATGCGTTAAAATACCTCAATATAGCCCTGAAGTACAATATCGAGGCAAACAACATTGATGAATTAGCTGCAATCTACAACAACCTCGGGCTTATTTACCGCCGTATGGGAAATTATATCCTGGCGCTTGAAAATCACCTTAAACAATTAAAGATAAACGAAGAAACCGGGAATCTACGCGGGCTTGCCTATTCCAGTCTGAACATTGGTAATATTTATTACAGTATGCACGAAAATGATAAATCGCTGGAATATTATCTTAAATCGCTTCAAATTAATGAGGAGATCAAGGACACCAACCGTGTGGCGACAACCTTGATAAACCTTGGCCTTGTGAGCATGGAACTGGAAGATTACAATCAGGCCGTTAGGTATTTTAACCGGGCTCTGCCCATTAAAATGAAGTATGATGATAAAACCAACCTGGGGAAAATTTACACCAACCTGGGTGTGGTTTATAATTCGCAACAGAAATACCCGCTTGCCATTTCATATTTTTTAAAAAGCCTGGATGTTTCCAGCGATATCAATCACAGGTACAATATGTGTGTTTCGATGATAAATCTGGGTGATGCCTACCTGGGCGAAGAAAATATGGATAAAAGCCTTGATTTTTTGCATCGCGCTTTGGCTGTTGCCCGCGAAATGAATTCGCAGGAATTGATTAGAGATAGCTACGGGATTTTGTCGAAATGGTACGAAGCTAAAAAGGATTTTGAATCGGCGCTTGAATACTTTAAGTCGATGACCGAACTTAACGACAGCCTTTTTAACACCGAAAAAAGCAATCAGCTTAAAAATTTGCATGTGGTGTATGAGGTCGAAAAAAAAGAGAAAGAAATCCTTGAAAAAAATATTTCTATCGAGAAACTCAAAACCCGTCAGTTTTACTTGTTAATGATCATTGTAGTTGCTTTGTCGTTGGTTTTTGTGGCCTATTACAGGTATCGCACCAAAAAACGCCACAACCACGAACTTGAAATTAAAATTGCCGAGGCCCTCCAAAAAGAAAAAGAACAGCAGCAGATTATCGTGCATAAGTCGAGCCTTACTTCGCTGGGAGAGCTTGCCTCTGGAATTGCACATGAAATAAAACAACCGCTTCAAAACATTTCGCTTGTAAACGAAGGCCTGCAATTGGAGGTGTTGGAAAAGCAGATTGATCCCGCTTTTATTACAAGCTCAACCAAGGATATTGCCGAAGGCATTAAGAGAATCAAATTTATTATCAACGAAATCAGCAACTTTTCGCGGGGGCAGCAACAGGAAATCATGGAGTGGTTCAATATTAACACCCGCATCGAAAATGCTTTTTCGCTGGCACGTACCAAGTTTTCTAATCGCAGAATAGATGTGCTTTTCGATCTCGATAAAACCATTCCCGAATTTGAGGGCAACCCCTATAAATTTGAGCAGGTTGTGGTTAACTTTTTTAATAATGCAAAAGATGCCATTGAAGATCGAGACGAAAAAATGGGTGAAGATTTTGCCAAAAAAATGATAGTTAGAAGCTATATTCAGGGTGATTTTATTAATGTTGAAGTTGAAGATAATGGTTCGGGCGTACCCGAATCGAACCACACTAAAATTTTCCTACCCTTTTTTACCACTAAAGAATTGGGAAAAGGAACCGGCCTTGGGTTATCAATTTCGCTTGGGATAGCAAAAGAAATGGGGGGTTTTATTGAAATAGAATCGGAAGAAGAAAAAGGAACTTTAATGCGATTAAAGCTCCCTGTTGCCATAGCATGATACTTTTAATTGTGGCTTTACTTCTATTTTTACAGCGTTTTTTTTATAAAATTTATTGATAGCCAGTGGGCATTATGCAGTGGGCGGTAAGCATTATAAAGTGTGGACTGAGGAACTGTGAGTGAAGACTGATCCCGACAGCTTTCGGGACTTCCAGACAAAGTAGTAGCCTTGTAATATAAAATACGTCTTTCCTCTAATATTGTAGTTGAACAATACTTAGAAAGGCATCAACGAAATACCAACTGAGATTGGATAGGTTTTGGGTCCTTTGTTTTTGGTAAAAAGATTGGTGAGTGAATAAAATCCTGTAACGTTGATAAACTTCCACCCAAACCTTGCCGTAACACCATATCTAAAACTTTCGATATTCGGGATGTCTTTAAATTTTACGAAAAGTTTGTCATTGGTGTCATTCAGGTAATCATCGCCGCGATATTTGCTGTGGCTGTCGATAAGAAATCCAAATTTAAAACCAACCGAAGCTCTTATGTCGCTTTTGGTTCTCAGCCTGAATTCGAGGGGAATATCAAAGTAGGTGTAAGAAATCTTGTTTTTTTTGTAATTTTTGCCCGGGTACTTTGAGCTGATTAGATGAAGCTCTGAAACATTGCTGTCATTTTCTACTACAAAGGCATCACTTTTGAAGTTGTGCGAGCCAATTCCAACGCCAAATGCAAAGCTGAAATTACTTTTCCCGATTCGGTAATCATACAATCCTTGAAAATCAGCGCCAAGGTTAAAAAACTTATTATCAACCGAATCGGGTACATTAACATAAAAATCGTTGATTACAGTAAAAATGGCGCTTGCTTTTCTGCGGGTACTTTCATCCACATTATTTTGCGAAAAACCCTGGAAAGTTAAAAAAAAGATGAGGATAAGTATGATGTGTTTTTTCATATTGTGATACTATTGAATATTGAAACGGAAAACCGTACAGCTTGTCAAATTTAATATTTACCTATTTACTTTGTGAGTTAACTTTTAAAACCTTGAATTATTTCATCGTTTAAAATTTTCACCTTCACCCACCAATTCCATCGTGGTCGAAATCCTGCAATTTTCTTTATTTTCTTCCATATAGAAAATGTAAACCGGGCCTTCGTTCCTAAGCATATCCACAATTACCGGCATGTCGCCAAAATGGTAATAGAAGTAATAGAGCTTGTATTTTTTCTCAGTTTGAGGAAGCACACAGCCATTGGTCATAAAGTGAAGGTAGCCCAAAAAACCGTTTTCATCGGTCAACATAATCACTGCTTTAACATCGTTTTTACCAGAGCGCGACGAAAAAGCCATGTACGAATACTTTTGGATGGTTTTAATTTCAATTTCTTTTCCCATTTTACAATTATTTTTTACAGTTACAAAGATGCAAACTTTTATTGAAACATTAGTAAAATATTGGCAAAAGTGGGCAAATGAGTGGAGGCAAATAATCCCTTTTATTTTATAAAATGAATAATAATAGTATAAAGAAGATTTTTTGTGTGCCGATTGGAAATTAAGAAAATCAACATTTACACGTTTTGTAGTAGGGAATTGTTGTGGGGTTATCCTAAAACGCGTCCCTTGTACCAGGATTGCAACCCTAATATACGTTAAGCAATACTTCGGGCATTTTCCATGGCAATTCTTCTTGCCGAGGATGATTTTAATCTGAGTACTGTTTTAGTTGATTACCTCGACATGCTTGGCTACAATGTAGTTTTGTGCAAAGATGGAACTGAGGCCCTTACTGAATTTCAAAAATCACATTTCGATCTTTGCATTTTTGATGTGATGATGCCTAAAAAAGATGGCTTTGCCCTTGCCGAAGACATTCGTAAAGAAAATGGCGAAATCCCCATTATTTTCCTCACAGCCAAATCGCTAAAAGAAGACCGGGTAAAAGGCTTTACCATTGGGTACGATGATTATATTATCAAACCTTTCAGCACGAAGAGTTAAGTTTACGCATTCAGGCAATTTTAAAAAGGTGCATTATTCGCCGCTCAATTGGTATGGATAAAGTTACCGGCCAGCATCAATTGGGTAGGTTTATTTTTGATCCCCTTAATATGACTTTGCAGTCGGATAAGGGCGAAAAAAGGCTTACAAGAAAAGAATCGGCATTTTTAAAATTATTGATCGAACACCGAAATCAAATTATGCCCCGCGAAACAGCCCTTAAAAAAATATGGGGTGGCAACGACTATTTTATTGGAAGGAGCATGGATGTTTTTATTGCAAAGCTGCGAAAGTATTTGAAAGATGACCCAAATATAAACATCGTAAACATTCATGGAACCGGATTTAAATTTGAAATATTAGCGGAAAACATAGAAAACTAAGCTGAGTAAATTACGAAATTAAGGCCGTTTCAACTTGAATTTTTTTCACGATTTTATTTTCGCTTGAAATGATCCTCACGAAATATGATCCTTGTTCCAGACTGGAAATATCTATTTGGCAGCTATTGCCGGCGATTTGTTTTTGCATAACCCGTTTTCCGGCAACAGTTAGAATTTCTAAATTCATAAATTCTCCCTCAATACCTGAAATTTTGAGCACATCACAAACTGGGTTAGGATAAATCAGGAGGCTCATATCAGACTCGTCGATTTGCGTAACATTGCCAATGTCGATATATTGTTCTGCGGCAAAAGCTGAAGCAGCTCCTGATTGATCGATGGCCTGCACACTCCAAAAGTAAACGCCATCAGCAAGCCCGGTCATATCATATTGTAACTGCATTTCACAGTTCCCTTGTTTTGGAATAAAATGGAAACCATAATTTGCCGACAAAGGGTCTGTTATTGATTGGGCACAAACAACATCACCAGTTCCGGAAACTGTTCCGATGTAAATGTTATACTGCAACGAAGCTTGTGGTGTATGATCATCGGTGGCCATATCCCAGGTAAGATGTACTGCATCGTCTTCAACCAAAGCAAAAAGGTTTGAAGGCGTCGAAGGTGCTTCGTTGGGCGAATATGTGTTTGAATTGGCATCATTGATAAATATGCCAACATCACCACTTGAACTATTATCATATCCCACAAGGAAAAGGTCAAGATCACCGTCGTTATCGATATCAGTTAAATCGACGGTTCCAGAACCAAATCCCGGAATACTATGTTCAAGGGGAGAATATGTGCCGTTGTCATTCATGTAAATTCAGGTCGATTTTGCATAATTCTCATCATCGCCGGTCATCACCACATCCATATCTCCATCGTTGTCGCCGATTTGCATGCCGATATTTCCATTGCTCGTTCTAACTCCAAATAAGCCGGTATTCATCATTTCAAAAACCCCATCAGTATTAAAATAAACCACAAATGGATATTGATCGCCATCATCACCAACATAAACAACATCGAGATCACCATCACCATCGGCATCATCCCACAAGGCATTGTTGTACCACGCGCAATCCATCAATCCGGTCTGGGTATCCACAAAATCACCATCCACATTTTCAAAAATTAATACCAAAGTATTGGTGAAATCGGCGGGAGTGCCAGTGTGTAAAAGGTCAAGGTCGCCATCGCCGTCGAAGTCGCCCCATTCCATCGAACCGGCTGTTAGCCCCGGCAAACCAGCATTGATGTTTGTAAAGTTTCCATTGTCATTCATGAATATTCCACTGTTGGCTATGCCCGTAGCGTACCATGAATATGCAAGGTCGAGGTCTCCGTCATTATCGTAATCGCCCCATCCGGCCGAATTCCAAAATCCGGTAGGAAGGCCTAATCCGGCAGGAACAAAAATTCCTTCTTCGTTCGAATACATCGTTGCATAAGCATTCATCGAATAATCCTGTCCGGAGCAAAACAGGTCGAAGTCGCCATCTCCATCGTAATCCACCCACGAAATAGCGCCCATGTGCATCGGGCTTATACCGGCATTAATTGGGGTAAATGTTCCTTCGTCGTTTCGGTAGATGTCGGCAATATCATTAAAATTGGCATCTACACCAAAAATTGCTAAATCCTGATCACCGTCATTATCATAGTCGGCAAAGTCGGCCGAAGCGAAAAAGCAAGGTGTAATTTGTGTGCTTACTTCTGTGAAAGTCTGGGCTTGAATAATTCCTGCAAAGAGGATACAAACCAAAAGTGTAAAGTTTTTCATATCATTTATCTTTAAATTTAATGTAATGTTAATGATTTTTGACATTCAAATATCGATACAAATTAAATTTTTGTTAATTGGCAATTAGTAAAACCATATTTTTGGGACACTATATTTTGTGAAGAATACTTGTTAAATTTTTGTCTGATTTCTTTATCCAACTGGAATCCTGAATACCACCCTTGTTCCAGCAGCTATTCCCTGCTCATCTTTCAGATCAATAATATCAAGGGTAATCTTCTTTTTTAGTTTTTTGTTGAGAGCACTGATCCGTTGTCGGGTGATTTCGGTGGCCATGGATTTATGGCCGGGATCAAGGAATTTTAAATTTTCCTGCGCCTGTTGGCGGCCAATGCCGTTGTCTTCAATTTCAAGGACAAGGTTTTGGTTTTGAAGAAGAAAACGCACCTCGATCATTCCTGCAGTTTCCAGAGTTTTAAGGCCATGCTCGATGGCGTTTTCTATAAAGGGCTGGGCAAGCATGGGCGGGATTAAGGTGGCTTCCACATCAATACCATCATCCACCGAAACATTAAAATTAATCATCTCGGGGTAGCGGATTTTTTGCAGGGTCAAATAATTTTCGATGGTGTTGATTTCGTTTTCCAAAGTAATGGTTTCCGCCGTGGAGCTATCAAGAATGTTGCGGACAAGCTTTGAAAACCGCGCCAGGTATTTGCTTGCCTTCATGGGGTCTTCGTTGATAATTGAGTTCTGGATGCTGGCCAGGGAGTTAAAAATAAAATGGGGGTTCATCTGGCTCCTGAAAAGTCGTTGTTTGAGTTGGATGTTTTGCTGATTGGCTTTGATGCGGTTTTGCCTAAAAAACAAGATGGAAAACAAAATCAATAAAACGATGAGTGCAATAAGGCCATAAAGGAAAATGCTGTTTTGCCTGATACGGAACTCCTGAAGTTCGGCTTGTTGTTCAAGCATGCCTATTTGCCGGGTTTTCCTTTCGGAATCGTAGGCAATTTCCAAACCCAACAGTTGTTTGTCGCTGGCTATCTTGTTAAGTGTATCGGTAAAAGAATGATAGAGTTTATAATACTCGAGCCCCTTCGTTGTATTGCCCGTACTCTCCATTAGCCGGCTAAGCATTTTATAAGATTTGGCCAGGCACTCCTTTGCATCAATCATTAACATACCCGGAGTCATGGTTCTCATATAGACATCCCAAAAATTCAACGGGGCTCTACGGTAAGTTTCATCCTCGAATCCCACACCGCTTGCATTGACTTTCAGCGCATTTTCGACAGCAAACTCATAATTTACGATAGCTTTTTGAATTTCATTTTTTCGATAATAATAATCCGCCTTATACATACTTGCCTTGTATTTACCAAATATGAACGACATATCCCCAGCTCTTTTAAGTCCCAAATCAAAATAACAGAGTGCGCTATCCGATTCCATATACCTGTCGAGCATCAATCCAATATCGTAAATTGCCTGGGTTTTCAGCACCCTGTCGGGGATAAGGCTATCATTGAAGCATGACAATCCTTGGTATAAAAATATTTTTGCAGAGTCGTGTTTACCCTCAATGGCGTATGTGTAGCCCAGTGAGCTTAAAATAGAACCTATAATTCTGCTGTTCATTTTCGCTTCAATAGCAAGTGAAATGGATTTTTTCAAAATTGCAATTGCTGCCTTGGTATCACCGGTATAATTATTATGAAAATACCCCATGAAATAAAAAACCATAGAAAGGTCTTTCAGGTGTTGACCTTTTTGTAATAGTGCCAGGATTTCGGGGAAATTTCCCAGGCTTTTTTCCGCATTGCCTGTATTTATATAAATCATACTAATTTTTGATAGACATTTTGCAAGCATAAATGTTTCATCAGTTCCCCTGAAAATGGAAACCGCACGCTTGTAATAATCCATTGCCTTGATGTAATCGTTGCTGAAATAGGCAATCTCGGCCATCATTTGCCAGGCTTTTCCCAGGCCAATCTGGTAATTTATTTCATTGGCAAGTGCATAAGCCTCATCAACAAGTGGCTGGCATTGTTGTGTTTCCCACGGGGCAAGCATGTTTGCCATTTCACAGAGGATGTCCACCCGTTCGGTACCGCTTGCGGATGGAAGCACCAGGGCCAGGCTGTCGTATTCTTTTTCAAAGTCAAAAAGGTCGGCGGCAAAAGCCGGGCTTAGTAGAAGCAAAAGAATTATTGTTGCGTATTTTTTCATTTTCTTTTGTAATACTTGCCAAATCCTTATGACCCCATCCCCAGCCCTTCCCCTTGAGGGGAAGGGAGACCAGCCGCACAAGCGACTGCAGTAGCCAGTGCGGAAGCGTTCTCCCCCTCAAGGGGGAGTTAGAGGGGGTCTCACGCTGTGGCCAAATGATTAGATTCATTAATAACCAGCCAAATAATTAAAAAAGACCCCAATTTTATCAAATCCATCAACCACCTGATTTGTCCCTCATTTTTCATATCTCTGCCAGCCTTTCAAACATCTCCATCAACTCCTCCCGCTTTCGCGAAGCTACCGGCACTTTTATTTCATTTTCAAGCACTACATAGCCTCCATCCGTTTTTTCGAAGCGTTCGATGTGGCGCATATTAATCAGGTATGATTTGTGGACCCGGTAAAACCCTGCATCTTTCAGCAGTTCGTCATAATCCTTCAGCGGGTTTGAAACAAGTATCTTTTTCCCATTCAGTAAATGAAAAGCACAATAGCTCCCCTCCGATTCGCAATAGTTGATATTGCAGATTTTTACCAGGTAAATATTATCCAATGTTTTCAGGATGATCTTTTTTTGGGTTTTATCCTGCGGGTGCATTTGTTCTTCAAGGTTCTCGAGCTGCCGGCTAAAATCTTTCTGTTTTGTTTCTTCGGCTTTGTTCACAGCTTCGGCAAGTTCGTCGGGGTCAACTGGTTTGAGGAGGTAGTCGATAGCGCTGAATTTAAATGCTTTGATGGCATACTGGTCGTAGGCGGTAATAAATATCACCTTAAAATCGACGGGGTGGAGTTGTTTCAGTAAATCGAAACCGGTACCATCTTTCATTTTAATGTCGAGCAAGATCAGGTCGGGGTGGTGATTTCGGATTTTTTCCACACCGCTTTTCACACCATCGGCTGATGCCACAAGTTTGATTTTTGGGCAAAAACTGCCAACCATTTTTTCAAGGGTTTGGCGCATGTGCGCTTCATCGTCGATAATGATGGTGCGAAGCATATTCAAATCCGATTTTTTGCTAAAGATAAGCATAGTTAGTTAAACTCCAAGATTCAAATTTCAAAACTCAATGGTGGTAGGTTAATTCAGTGGGTTAATTCATCAACTGCTTGAATAATTCAGATTCTGTTCGAATAATTCAGGGCTTCACTTAAAGTGAAACCCTGAATAGGAAGGTGTTTTATTGTTTAATTATTTTCTCTACAACTACCCGGTCTCCCATAAGTACTTTGCAGAAATAAACCCCCGGCACTAATTCGGCCAGGTTTAAATAATAGGCATGTTCGCCTGGTGCTTCCGCTTGATATTCCCAGCTTTTAGCGCAAATGCCTGTAAGGTTATAAATACATATTTCAACCGGAGCCGGAGTCGATAAATTCAAACTAAGCATAGCATAATCATTTAGTGGGTTCGGCGAAATGGTTAATCCCTGATGTATTGTTCTGTTTTCCACATAAGGTATTACATCGCATGAGTCCTGTACTTGTTGCTGGCTGGCGCAGCCGAGAGCGTTGTTGCTTATTGAAATGTTACCATTAGGAGTAGAGAGGTAATCACAAACGGCATCAATCGCACACATTGATAAGGAATAATTATTTATAATTTCCAGGTCATCGCCAATGAAAACCAGGTTGGTAAGCTCTGAAAGGCTAAGTAATGATTCATTACCAGAATTACCATGATACCCTCCAATCCATAAACTACCTGTAATATTTGTTATGTTTTCCAGGCCATGTAGAGTTGTTAATGATTCGTTAGCGTCAATAAATAGACTACCATTTACTGTTTCAACATTTCCCATCCCGGTCAGGTCGGTCATGTTTTCATTTCCAACAATTTCGATAAAGCCACCAATTGATGTTAGGTTTTCAAGTCCTGACAAATTAGCCAGGGATTTATTGCCAACTGGAGTAAACCCCCCAAGACCAAAATCAATCCAGTCACCAATTTGTAAATTCCCTCCAATGGTGGTCAGGTTATTTAATCCTGACAAACTGTTTAAAGAATCATTTGCGACAATATACAGATTCCCTGAAATTGACTGAATGTTATTAAGCCCCTCTAAGGTTTCTAAAACATTGTTAAAATGAATTTGTAAATATCCTTCTACAGAAGTTAAACCCTGCAATCCGGATAGTGAGGTCAGGGCATCGTTGAATAGTATATCAAGGTCTCCACCAATGGAAGCCAAATTTTCCAACCCGAAGAGTGAGGTCAGGGCATAGTCTTGGTATATCGAAAGGTCGCCGCCAATGGAAGTCAATACACTTAAACCGTTCAGGTTTGTAATTTCATCCCCTTGAATTGTAACATCCCCTTCAATTTCCGTGCAATTGGGATGGTTTATCTGGAAGTTGTCGATTTGTGCCTGGGTGGTGAAAGTGATGCCTTCGGGCAGGCAGGACAATACCTCGCACGCTTCTTCTACCTCTTCGGGGCTGTTGCAACCAATGGCGTTATCATAAATTTCGACAGTACCTGACGGATTTATTAGGTAATCGCAAATGTTGTCGATATCGCATTGCGAGAGTGTCGGGTTGTTGATAATGTATAAGTCATAGTATATAGCCAGGGAAATGTAAGCGAGGGCTTCAATGTTTTCAAGCATTGGGTTGTCGGTAATCCAAAGTTCGCTGCCAATGGATGTGATATTTTGCAATCCGGCTACATTTGTCAGGATTGCGTTGCCACAAAGTCACAGAAATCCATCCACGGCAGTTAACACACTCAAACCATCGAGGTTTGTGATATCATCCCCTCCAATGATAAGGTTACCTTCAATTTCGGTGCAGTTTGGATAATTTGTTTGGAAGTTATCAATTTGTTCCTGGCTTGAAAAAGTGATGCCTTCCGGTAGGCAGGTGGAGCAGGCTTCTTCAACTTCTTCTGGGGAATTGCAACCAGGGGCATTATCTGTTATTTCAACAGTCCCATTTGGTGCAAGCAGATATTCACAAATGCTTTGGATATCACAATTGGACAAATTTTGATTCTGATAAATGGCGATGCCTGTTAATGAAGCAGGTATAATGTTATCCAATCCTGATAATGATGAAAGGGTGTAGTTGTTATGTAATATCAGGTCATTATTCAGGATATTTAAGTTTTCAAGGCCGGTTAAATTGTCGAGGTTTCCACAATAATTTATTTCCATTGATCCGCCAATTGAATCCAGGCTACTCAATCCAACCAGATTGTTAAAATTATCATTACCAAAAATCTCAAAGTCTTCACCAATGAAGTTGATGTTTTCCAAGCCTTCTAAACTATAAAGGGAATTGTTGCTTGAAATGAATAGACTTCCTCCTATTGAAGTTATAACATTGAGTCCGTTAAGGTTTGTTATGTCAGAACCATTTATTTGAACATCACCTTCTATATCTGTACATTCAGGATAATTGGATTGAAAGGCATCAATTGCCTGCTGGTCCCAGAATGAAATACCATCTGGCAAACATGGATTTAATGCAATGCCACAAGCCTCTGCAATTTGTCCCGAACTATTACATCCTTCTGCATTATTATATATTGAAACCGGGCCATTTGGATCGGCCAGGAAATCACAAATGCATTGAAAATCACAGACAGAAAGCAAGGGGTTATTGTTAATGGATAATCCAGTAAGTACATTGTAGGTTATGTCTTCTATGGTCGAAATATCTGTTAATACAGGGTTGTTTGTTATACCTAAATTACCATAAACGAAAGAAAGTGAGTCTATCCCGGATAAACTAGTCATTGAAGTATTTCCCCATATTCCAAAATTTTCTTCGACAGTTTTTAGTGAACTTAATCCTGTAAGATCTTCGAGCAAAAAATTGTCATGTATTGAAACCCAGCCACCAACATGTGTTAGAGATTCGAGGCCGCTTAAACTTACCAGGCTGTCGTTTTCAACTATTTGTAAAATGCCATTTATTGAGTCTAATCCAGATAGGGATTCAATAGAGCTTAATATAGAATTTCCTACAAGGCTCATTTGTTCACCCAGGGAACTAAGTGATTCTAAACCTGACAAATTTGTTAGAACAATGTTATGATATAAAAGAAGATTCCCTCCGATAAAAGATAAGTTGTTCATACCTGAAAAATCAGTTAGTGCCCAGGCATATCTAATGGTCAGGTCTCCAATGATAGAATCGAGGTTATTAAAACCCTGGATGATTTCAAGAACATGATTATAGTCTAAATTTAAGTTCCCGTTTATACTAAATAGATTATTAAAGCCTGTTATAGCCACCAGATTATCGTTATGGGTAATTTCAACATTTCCATTTATTAAAGATATATTATTCAGACCATTGATTTGAGTTAGAGAATCACATTCTGAGACTTCAAAAGTCCCCCCAATTTCAGTTATAATATTAATGCCGTCCAGATTTGTAATATCATTTCCATCAATTAGAACATCACCCTCAATTTTTGAGCATCCAGGGTAATTTATCTCAAAGTTATCAATTTGGTCCTGGGTGGTGAAAGTGATACCTTCCGGCAAACAATATGAATCGCAGCCTGCTTCAACTTCATCAATGTTGTTGCAGCCGCTTGCATTTTCCTCAATGGTAATATTACCATTTGGACTAACCAAATAGTTACAAATGCTTTCAACCTCGCACGTTGACAATAAATTGTTATTCGTGATTTCCAGGTTCTCAATTGATGAAGCACTCAGGTTATCAAGACCTGCTAAACTCATCAAAGTGTCATTGTCTTGAATGATCAAATCTCCTTCAATATAAGTAAGGTTCCCTAAACCACTTAAGCTAAGCAGTGAATCGTTATCAAAGATTTGAAGTTGGCCATAAATGCTTGTTATAACATTAAGACCGCTTAAATTTGAAATGTTATTCCCGGAAATCTCAACATCCCATTCAATTTGGGTACATCCCGGATAATTGATTTGAAAACTATCAACCTGCAACTGGGTCGAAAAAATAATTCCATCGGGTAAACAGGAATTTGATCCTTCGCAGGATTCTTCCACTTCAATTTGACTGTTGCAGCCGGTTGCGTTATTATGAATGGATACTGATCCATTTGGACTTAAAAGATAATCACAGATACTTGGCACATTGCAGATAGATAAGGAACTATTATAATCAATGAATAATCCGTTGATGGATTCTGGATCAATATTGTCTAAGCCTGATAAACTAATTAAATCAGAATTGTTTTTAATAAAAATATTGGAACCAACAGATATCAGGCTATCCAGTCCACTAAAATCTGCCAACATATCATTATATCTAATGTCCAGACTACCGCTAACAGTTGTTAGGTTGCTGAGCCCGCTAAAATCTGGCAGGGCATTGCATTCTTCAATATTAAGATCTCCATCAATTGTTAATACATCCTCTAAACCAACTAAACTGGTTAAGGCTTCGTTGTTTTTTATAGCAAGCTCTCCGTCGATAAAAGTTAAACTTTCTAGCCCTGCTAAATTTGATAATACATCGTTTTGGTTGATTTTTAAATCACCACCAATTGTATCAAGTTTATTCAGGCCAGTCAGGTTTGATAGTAAGTCGTTATTGAAAATCCAAATACCACCATCGGTAACAGTTAAGTTATTAAGCCCTTCGAAATTTGTTAGTGTGCTATTTTGAATTATACTAATACCTCCGCCAACATGTGATAGGTTATCAAGACCTGAAAGATTAGTAAGTAGATTACATTCATTCACTTGAAGATAACCTTCCAGAGTAGTTATGTTTTCCAAGCCTGATAAATTTTCCAATACCGGGTTTAACTTGATCTCTACACTGGTCACAACTGATAGGTTATTGATACCTGCCAGACTTGTCAATGAGTTATTTCCATGGATGGATAGGCCTCCTCCAATGGATGAAAGATTATTAATACCTGTTAAATTGAGGAGATCCTCATTCTCTCTAAGGCTAAGGAAACCTTCTATAAAAGTTAAATTTTGTAACCCCATTAAATTTGGTAAGGCATCATTATATTGAATTGAAAAATCTCCTTCAACTGAAGTTATGTTTTCCAAACCAGACAAGCTGTTCAGAGAATTATTGTAATGAATTATAAGGTCGCCTTCAATAGAGCTTAAATTCTCCAATCCAGACAAGTTTAACAGCGCATCATTAGAACTTACAATTAACTCTCCGCCAAGGAAAGATAAATTATTCAAAGCTTCGAGATTCACAAGAGAAGCGTTTCCAAAATTCGTATTATCGCCAAGGTGTAAATATCCCCCTATACTTTTTAAGTTTTCCAATCCTGATAAATTTATAAGGGCATCATTATTTGAAATGTTTAGGCTTCCTGATATTGAATCCAGGTTATTTAATCCTGATAAACCCTCAAGGGCATCATTGCGCCGAATTGAAAGATTTCCATGAACATAGCTTAAATCAATCATGTCAATTATATTGCTCAGAGCATCATTGTCAAGAATTGTAATGTTACTGGCAATTGAGCTATAATTAAGGCCTGAAAGACTTTGAAGTGCATTATTTTCTTCTAATAAAAAATCATCACCAATAAATAGCACATTCTCAAGGCCAAGCAAATTGCTTAAGGAATTATTATTGGAAATAGTTAGATCACCACCAATTGAATCTAAATTATTAAGTCCGGATAAATTTATCAATAAAGAATTTCCACCAATATTTATGTCGTTGTAAACTGATGTAAGACTTTCAAGACCAGTTAAACTGGTTTGAGAATCATTACCCCAAATACCCAAATCACCCCCAATTAAAGTTAGATTGTTGAGTCCTGTCAAGTTTATTAATGAATTGCTGTTACTAATAATTAAATCTGATCCAATAGTGGTCAGGTTTTCAAGCCCGGTTAAATTAACCAGCGAAGGATTTACATGTGAATACTCACCAATTTTTAATTTGCCATTAATTGTTGAAAGGTTTTCAAACCCAATAAAGTTTATTAAAGAATTGTTGTCAGCAATAAGAAGATCACCTTCGATATAAACCAGACTTTCCAAACCTGTAAAATCCAATATTGCACCATTATTCTGAAACCTCAAGTCTCCGCCTATTGAGTCTAAATTATTCAGACCTTCTAAACTAGCCAGTAATGGATTGGCATATGTATATTCTCCAATGTTTAAATTCCCCCCAATTGTTGTAAGGTTTTCCAGACCACCTAAATTTATCAATAAATCATTCCCTTTTATTTCTAAATAGCCTTCTACTGTACTCAGGTTATTTAAACCGGTTAAATCTGTGATTGCGTTGTTTTTAAAAATTTGAAGGTAACCTCCTACAGAATCTAAATTGTTCAAGCCCAAAAGACTTTCAAGTGAAGGGTTTCCAATATCATAGTCACCAATTCTTAAATTTCCATCTATTTGAGTAAGGCTTTCGAGGCCCGTTAAATTTTCTAATGAAGTTGTATTGTAAATTGCCAGGGTACCACCAATTTTAGTAATTACACTTAAGCCATTCAGGTTATTAATACTCCAACCTCCTGTAATTGTAACATTGCCTAGTATCTCAGTGCATCCGGGATAGTTTTCTTGAAAGTTATCAATTTCAGCCTGGGTTGTAATATAAATGCCTTCAGGCAAACATCCTTGTGAAAAGGTGAATAGGGGTAAGGTAAATACGGTAAATAAGAGTAAATACAGCTTTTTCATAAGTACATTATTCAATGATTAATTTTTTCCGGATAATCCAATTGGATATTCCGGTGATACTGACCCCCTAAATCGGTCATGTTGACCCCCCTGAGGTTTTGGGTTCAAAGAACGTCATGAACTGACAATATTACAGTATTTTCCTTAATTCTACTTTACTAAAATAACTATTCTCGATAATACCTATCAATATCCGCCTGTCTTTGTTTGTGTCTAATGCGAATATGTTCCATACAAAGGTCAACTTCTTTTTGTGTTGCAAAGCTGATGGCAATTACCAACAACCGTGCATCTCTTACACTCATTAGTGGCATCTCATCTTGCTGCTCTAATTTTATGTTCAAAATATAAAGCCCAGCCATCATTACCAAAGCCATGTGATGTTGTCAGGACTGCCATCCTCTAACCTGATAACCGGACATCCCCAACTCATTTTTGCTGTCATCAAAACAACGTTCTACCCAATACCTGCTACATTGAAAATATGCCCATTCGTTATTGGTATATTGAGGGTGTTCGGAGAGAAAAATGAGTTTTGCCAATTGCTTTCGACTGCTCCGTAGGTTACGTGATCGCCGGTAAATAAGCTGATTGTCTGGAACTCAGGATCAGCGGTATAATCATCAATCGTTGCCCCGGAATTTATTTCATGGTAAACAACGCCTGATCGGGTATCTCCAAAAACAAAAAATTTAAGATCGCTTGCGTCCTCCGGTGGCGCTGTTCTGAAGGAAGCAGCAAGTACCGCATCATCGTAGATTACCTTGTAAAAGTATTTCGTGCCGGGCGTTAACCCGCTGATGGTGTAACCATACTGATGGTCATCGCCATACTCTTCGCAAACTGCATTGCCCAAACTACAAGTACTGTCGACACCCCAGGAAATCTGACAGGAGGCGGTTTCGTCCAGTTGCCAGATCACCCTCATTTGAGAATTAATTCCTTCAAAGATCAGGTAAGGGGCTTTTTTGAAATCGGATTTCGAATCATCCGTGGAGATAAACATTTCGGATTCATCCACGGGAATATCCAGTTGAATGGCTTGCCCAAAAATGAAGCCTGCCAGGATGAAGAATGTTGAAACTAGCGTAAGTTTTTTCATAATGCTAATATTTGAGTTATAAACAGCTATAAAGATACAACACCAGAGCTGCAATATGCAAACAGATGTATGAACGCCAGGGATAAATTCATTAACGCCGGAGTTTATCCATTTAACGCAGAAATATTTTGAATACATTAATTTTTTTGATGATAATCGAAGAAGATGATAGAGCGACTAGAGCGAACGAAGTGACTTAAGCGACCGAAGAGAAAAAAGCGAATGAAGCGAAGTAGGCGAATTGAGCGACAGAAAGGAGATGCCGACTTGGAAACATTCGACAGGACTTTCCAACGTCAAAAAGGGATGAAGTGACTTGAGAGACCGAAGCAAAGGAAGCGAACGAAGCGAAAGGTTGCGATAGAATGGCTTACACGAATGAGACCTTGAAACGTCCGACGAAGGAGGATTTTCAAGTGTGAAGAGGAGAAGATGCGAAGTGGGCGAAATAATAGGAAGCAGAATACTTGCCTGCTAACAATCTTTGAGAATATGTTAAATCCTGATCTCTGAAAATCTCCTCACTTTTATGAATAGCAAGGTTAACATATTTGGTTTTATGCAATCAGTTTTTCAATGATTGAGATAACTTCCTCCAAAGAAATTTCATTACTTGGGACTACTTCAGATTCAATATGTTTATGGTGCGGGAAAGTATTTATATTCGGAAAATGAGGTGCATTATCCCAACGGGAAATCAATTGTCCTTCCTGGTCTTGCCAATGAAATGAATAATTTCTTTCGGAGACATCAAAATATTCTTTTGCGTGAAGATAGGTAATGTTAATAAACTTAATTACAAGTTTCAGGTAAAAGCCACTGTTAAATTGCCGAAAATCAAGAATCTCAAATGATTCAACAATTTTGCTTTCCTCAAGCAACTTTAAAACGTCCCTTTTCAATTTCCTGGATATTAAGGTTCAAATTGTTTAAGGATTTTTGATAGGCCTTCCATTCGATATAATCATCCCATTTCTCGAAATTTTCCTGTTCAGCATTCCTAATATTCATTTCAAAAATCGAAAAGGTTTGATTGTATTTTCTTTGAAAAAGATCAAGTTTATCCTTTACTTGTTTTTGTTCCGACTTGTATGAGAGTAAAAGCCAGTTAGCCACTTCACTCTTTTCAATAATTAACATATCTCTGTTTTTTACAAAATTAATTAATTAAATGGAATGCTATTTCACACTTGCCAAAATTTCATACGGAGGCACATTCAATAAAACGGGAGATATAGATGCTGGGAATCATTCTGATACGTCAGAATTTGAAGCGACTTGAGCGAAGTAGGCTAACTAAGCGAACGAAGAGACTTGAGAGAACGAAGCGAAGAATGCGACTAAAGCAATACACCAACTTGGAAACGTCCGCCAATTGGCGGATTTTCCAAGATCAAAAAGTGATGAAGTGACTTGAGTGAAAGAGGAGAACGAAGCGAAGGTTGCTATGGGAGGAATTTAGCAAGGAATAGAAAAACAAAAAGCAGGTGCTTTTTTAGCACCTGCTCATATATGATAAACAATCAATTTTCCCGATCTGATATTTTCTTTAACAGACGAAGGATAAATTAATTTGGAAGAATTACACTGTCAATTACATGTATAATACCATTGCTTCCCTGCACATCGGTTGCAACCACATTTGCTGAATTATCGAGCATAACACCCATATCTGATACTGTAATGGAAATGTTACTTTCTGTGTTTAGGGTGGGTACCATACCTGTTGTTACTTCTGAGGCCAATACATTGTCTGGAACCACATGATAAAGAAGTATCGGGGTTAACGCCTCAGCTGAAAGATCGTCAAGACCAGAAACACCAAGGGCAACAAAAGCTGCATCAAACGCTGCATTTGTGGGAGCGAAAACTGTGTAAGGACCTGCGGCACTTAAAGCCTCTACTAATCCGGCTTTAACCAACGCAGCTACCAATGTGCTGAAATTAGAATTTTGCAGGGCAATATCCACAACAGTTGGAGGAAGAATTACCTTATCTATAACATGAACCACGCCGTTGGTAGCTTCAACATCAGCTGCAATAACCGTGGCTGAATTGTTAAACTTTACTCTCTAAACGCTAAACAATATAAAATGTTTAACAAAATAATAAAATAGTTAGACAAAAAGATTCAACTAATAAGAAATTGAAATGTAATTTATAGGATATCAATGGTTTAAACCTCAAAAAAATTTTCAGATTAATTTGAAAGAAATGAAAGAACAATGGGTTTATTTATTGCCATAGCTATAGAAATGACTTGAGAAAACGAAGCATAGTGGCGGAGGAAGTGACTTAAGAGACCGAGGCGAAGGAGAGAACTAAGCGACTTTAGCGAACAAAGCGAATTTTAGCGACAGTATGAACGGGGCCTTGAAACGTCCGACGAAGGAGGACTTTCAAGCGTCAAAAAGGCGATGGGGCGAACGAAGAGACTTTAGCGAAGGGTGCAAACGAAGAGAAAGAAGTTATGAAGGGTAGGGGATCTAAAAATAATCCCCGTTACCTATATCCCAAATTCACGTTCAGTAATCTCTCAACTTTTTCTACCGAAAGATTTTTACGACCAGCGTAATCTTTCACCTGGTCTTCTAATACTTTTCCCAAATTAAAATACTGCGACTGCGGGTGGGCAAAATAATAGCCGCTGACAGATGCTGCCGGATACATGGCAAAGTTTTCGGTGAGGGTGATGCCGGATTTTTCTTCAGCCTGAAGCAGGTCAAACAACACCCGCTTTTCGGAATGTTCGGGACAGGCAGGGTAACCCGGTGCCGGACGAATGCCCTGGTATTTTTCGCGGAGGGTTTCTTCTACCCTCAGGTTTTCATTGGGAGCATAAGCCCAAAACTCTTTCCTGACTTTCACATGCATCAGTTCGGCAAAGGCTTCGGCCAGGCGGTCGGCAAGGATTTTCATCATTATCGAGCTGTAATCGTCGTTATCGGCTTCGTATTCTTCTACCCATTGTTCGAGGCCAATGCCGGCGGTTACTGCAAAGCCACCCATGTAATCCTTTTTGTCCGAGGCTTGGGGAGCAACAAAATCAGATAGAGAGAGGTTTGGTGTTCCATCGGGCTTTTCCTGCTGGTTTCTTAAAAACCTAAAATTTGTAAGGGGATTGTCGCGACTTTCATTAGCAAAAAGCAAAACATCATCACCATCAGATGCTGCCGGATATAATCCAATGACCGCATTGGCCTGCAATCGTTTTTCGTTGATGATTTTATCCAGCATTTTATTGGCATCATCAAAAAGCTTTTTGGCTTCTTCTCCCTTTACGGGATCGTTAAAAATGGCCGGGTATTTCCCGTTGATGCGCCAGGAGTGGAAGAAGAAAGTCCAGTCGATGTACTCACGAATTTCTGCCAGGTCGTAATTTTCAAAATATTTATTCCCTAAAAATGTGGGTTTATATATTGGACTATTTTCCCAATCAATTTCAATTTTATTTTTTCGGGCAGCTTCCAGCGAAACATACTTTCCTTCCATTTTACTGTTTTCATACTTTTCGCGAAGGGCAGCATATTTTTCACTGACTCCGGAAGCAAATTTTTCTTTTTGATCGTTGGATAGTAAGGCAGCCGTAACGCCCACGCTTTTTGAAGCATCGCGTACATGCACCACCGGGTGTGCATAGCCGGGGGCAATTTTCACGGCAGTATGAATTTCGGAAGTGGTGGCACCGCCAATAAGCAGGGGGATGTTCATTTTGCGGCGGGTCATTTCCTGAGCTACATGCACCATTTCTTCGAGCGAAGGCGTTATCAAACCACTAAGTCCCAAAATATCCACCTTTTCATCGATGGCTGTTTGCAGAATTTTTTCGGCCCGCACCATCACACCCAGGTCTATTACTTCAAAATTATTGCAGGCCAGCACAACGCCCACGATGTTTTTCCCAATGTCGTGAACATCGCCTTTCACGGTGGCCAATAATACTTTCCCGGCAGAGTGGCTTGCGCCACCTTCGGCCTTTTCGGCTTCGATGTAGGGGAGGAGGACAGCCACGGCCTTTTTCATCACGCGGGCACTTTTTACTACCTGTGGCAGGAACATTTTGCCCGAGCCAAACAGGTCGCCCACCACGTCCATGCCGGCCATCAGCGGGCCTTCGATTACCTTGAGTGCCTTCGGATATTGCTGCCGGGCTTCTTCGGTATCTTCTTCAATAAATTCAACAATTCCTTTTACAAGCGCATGTTTCAAGCGTTCCTGCACGGAGGTGTCGCGCCATGCATCATGTTTTTCTTCTTTCTTGCCGCTGTCTTTTACTTTATCAGCGTAAGCAATTAAACGATCTGTGGCATCTTTGCGGCGGTTCAAAATCACATCTTCAACCAGTTGAAGCAAATCTTTGGGAATCTCATCATAGATCTGCAACATGGCCGGATTTACAATGCCCATGTCCATGCCCGCTTTGATGGCATGAAACAGGAAGGCCGAGTGCATGGCCTCGCGAACTGTATCGTTGCCACGGAACGAAAACGAGAGGTTGCTCACCCCGCCGCTCACTTTGGCGTGGGGCAGGTTTTGCTTTATCCACTTTGTGGCATTTAGGTAATCCACCGCATAGTTGTTGTGTTCTTCTATTCCGGTGGCCACGGTAAGGATATTGGGATCGAAAATAATGTCTTCGGCGGGAAACCCGACTTCCCGGGTTAAAATATTGTAAGCACGCTGGCAAATTTCAATTTTGCGCTCCAGAGATGCGGCTTGTCCATCTTCATCAAAAGCCATGACGATAACTGCAGCACCGTATTTTTTCACCAGTCGTGCCTGCCGCCTGAACTCATCCTCGCCTTCTTTCATGCTGATGGAATTTACGATGGCTTTCCCTTGCAGGCATTTCAAACCCGCTTCAATCACGCTCCATTTGCTGGAATCGATCATAATGGGCAGTTTGGCAATATCAGGTTCCGACATCATCATGTGGAGGAAGGTTACCATTTCCTTTTCTGAGTCGAGCATCGCTTCATCCACGTTTACATCTATAATTTGTGCACCGCCTTCCACCTGATCGCGGGCAATAGCAAGAGCATCTTCGTATTTTTCTTCCCGAATCAATCTTGCAAACTTGCGCGAGCCACTCACGTTGGTGCGTTCGCCCACGTTGATGAAATTGCTCTCGGCGAAAATCGTCAGCGGCTCTAAGCCACTCAGGCGCATTTGTTGTTCAATTTCAGGAATCTGGCGGGGTTTCCCTGCACTGGCCACTTTTTCAAATTCGCGAATGTGATCGGGGGTAGTGCCGCAGCAGCCACCAATGATGTTGGCAAAACCACTATCCACAAAATCTTTTAGCTGTGCAGCCATGGCTTTTGGCGACTCGTCATACTCGCCAAACTGGTTGGGCAGGCCGGCGTTGGGGTAAACACTCACAAACATGGGTGCTTTCGCGGAAAGTTCGGCGAGGTAAGGCCGCATTTCTTTGGCTCCCAGGGCGCAGTTTAGTCCAACGCTCAACAGATTTCCATGGGCAACCGAAGTGAGGAAGGCTTCGGTGGTTTGCCCCGAAAGTGTTCTTCCACTGGCATCGGTGATAGTTCCCGAAATCATAAGCGGCAGCCGCTTCCCTTTTTTCTCAAAAGCATTCTCCACGGCAAACATAGCGGCCTTGGCATTGAGGGTATCAAAAATGGTTTCGATGAGCAGCAGGTCAGCACCTCCATCCATCAGCCCTTCGGCTTGTTCCTGGTAGGCTTCGACCAGTTGATCGAAAGATACTGCACGAAAACCTGGATTATTTACATCCGGGGACATGGAGGCTGTTTTATTGGTTGGCCCCAAAGCTCCGGCCACGAAACGTGGTTTATCCGGCGAAAGCCTCGTGAATTTTTCAGCAGCTTTTTTGGCAATTTCAGCGGAAGCTTTATTAATTGCGTAAGTCATCGGCTCCATCTGGTAGTCGGACATGGAGATGCTGGTACCGTTGAAAGTGTTGGTTTCTACAATATCGGCACCGGCCTCGAAATAGGCCTCATGTATTTCCTGAATAATCTGCGGCTGGGTGATGGACAGCAAGTCGTTGCAGCCTTGTAAATCGGTGGGATGGTTTTTAAACTGTTCTCCACGAAAGTCCTCCTCCGTTAATTTGTAACGCTGTATCATGGTTCCCATGGCACCATCCAAAAGGAGGATGCGGGACTTGAGAATTTCGTATATCGGATGATTAGATTCTGGATTCATGGTTTTCAAATTAATTTTTATAAAAATGCAAAAGTAAATCAATTAACAGATTTGGTGGGGAAGGGTTTAATGGGGGTGAAATATTAGAAATGTAAAATCCAGTTTATCGGAGAAAAATAAAAATTTACACTGTTGAAGATAAAACGAAGAAATTCAAAAGGTATTCCCGGGCTTTGTTTACAAATCAGGAATAGACACGGATGGGGGTAAGGTTGAAAATTTTCAGGCTTGGATTTAGTGTGATGAATCCAAAATAGCGAGTACTTCAGTTTTTAATTTTGGGAGGTGATTGATGATGATAGCCCAAATGGTTTCATCGGTAATATTGTCGTAGGAGTGAATAATAAAATTTCGTAAACCAATAATACTCCTGGCATTTTCAATTTTGATCTCCGGGTATTCCCGCGTAATGCGATTAACGGCTTCTCCAATTATCTCCAGGTTTCGTTCAATGGCTTTTTTCAATAACAGGTTGCTTCTGTAGGTTTCAAAGGTTTTTCCATGATCTTCAAGAAAGCCCTCGATTTCCAAAATAGAAACCTTCACATCATAAAGCCATTTCTGGTAATTCGCTTCCATAAATCAGCAATTTGTTATTATCGATGGACTTCTTTAAATAGGGGTTTTTCAATGCCTGCTCCTCCAGAATATCAACTTTTCGTTTAAAAACATTTTCCAGGCTTTCCTTTAGGTTAAGCAAATTCTCAAAATAGTAATACAAATCAAGGGCATCAAATTTTACCATAATATCGATATCGCTGTTTTCCTTAAAATCGGATCTTAGGACTGAACCAAAAACAAACATTCGGTCAACTTGGTGCTGTTGACATATTTCCTGTATTTGTTTTAAATTTCGTTGAATAATATCCATGTTGCAAATGTAATAATAAATAATACCGCATCTCTAAAACACTCCAATTTCAAAACTATGGTTTGGTATCATCCATAAGCAGGGTGCGGGATTTGATGATTTCGTATATCGGATGTTTAGATTCAACATTCATGGTATTCAAATTATTTTGATAAAAATGAAAAAATAAAGCATTTAACAGATTTAGTGGGGAAGGGTTTAATTTTGGGGGCTGAAATATTCAAACTTTCATTTCCGTTTATCTTACCTGAAAAATTGTAACTTTGTATAAATCTTATTAATATGATAATTGAGCGCACAGATAAAGAAACACTGATTCGAATCCCTGGATCTATTGATTTAGCCGGTTCACAAAGGATTATTGATTATATCAGGTATCAGGAAATTACTTCAAAATCTCAGGCATTGCAGCTTGATGTTGATAAACTTGCAGAAGAAGTAAACAGGGATTGGTGGGAGAAAAACAAGGAAACTTTCCTGAAATGCTAATTGTCGTTGATTTAAATGATATTGCCTTTGTTGCACTAAATGAGTATAAAAATGCACAATTATGGACAGGGGATAAAGTGCTTATTAAAGGATTGAAAGCAATGGGCTATGATCGGATTAAAACTACAAGGGAAATGATTAGCCTAAAAATAGAATTGAGAAAATAATTTCATGATAAGCCAAGAGCCTAAAAAACTACTTTTGCTTAAAACATTTTGTTATGGAACATTCAGCATTTATCAACATCGACCTGCTTACCCGCGAAGCCAGAAAAGAACTGGAAACCTTTTATGAGTTTCTGCTTTTTAAGCACCAGAAAAAAGAGGTGAAAGAACCCCACCATACGCATGAAAGATTTGATAAGTTTTTATCGAATACGATAAAAGCAGAGCAATTCGAAATGCTTAACCGAGAGGAAAGAAATGAGCGCTAAATTATTCGTAGATACGAATGTTTGGGTTTATGCCAAAATTGAGGGCCGTGATATAACGAAACATAAACGGGCGGTTTCATTACTTAAAAACCTTCCCGAGCGGGTGGTTGTCAGCACACAGGTTATTAACGAAATTTACAGTGCATTATCCAAAAACAAAATCAAGGATTCTGATATTCAAGAAGTCATTGAGCAAATTATTCCTGAAGTTGAAATGATGGAATTATCGGTGGATACCATTAGAAAAAGTTGGAAGATAAAGCTGAGATACCTTTTTTCCATTTACGACTCCCTCATCGTAGCCTCGGCACTGGAGGCTGGCTGCACAACTTTATACACCGAAGATTTACAGCACGACCAAATTATCGAAGGCAAACTCAGAATTGTAAATCCTTTCGTTTCGTAGCATAAAAAACCCTTCCGATCAACGCACGATCCTGGGCTTAGTTGATAAATAGAACACGGCTTCAAATATTCAGGCGGGCGTACCGAAATATGAAATCATAATAATCACAATTCGCCTTGCGGAAATATCCAAAATCCAATGGTGTTTTGGTAGTAAAACATCCAAAATCCAATAGTGTTTTAGTAGCAAAACATCCTAAATCCAATGGTGTTTTATAATTAAATGTACCTTTGTGAAAAATAATATCATGAAGCGTTTTATTGAAACATACTTTAAGGAATGGAAAGCCAACCCCAGGCGAAAGCCTATGATAATAAGGGGCGCACGACAAGTGGGCAAGACTTATCTTGTGGAAAAATTTGGGAGGGAAAACTTTAAGTATTATTTAAAAGTCAATCCCGAGCAGGACAGTAGTTTAAAATCAATTTTCGGTAGTAAAAATCCGCAACTCATTGTTACCGAACTATCGGCTTTGTTCGGTGTTCCGATTGTTGAAGGTGAAACATTACTTTTTATTGATGAAATACAACTGTTGCCCGAAGCCATCGCTGCCTTACGATACTTTTACGAAGATATGCCCGGATTGCATGTTATTACGGCAGGCTCGCTTTTGGATCATACGTTAAACGAGCTGCCTTACTCCATGCCTGTTGGCAGAGTTGAATTTGTATATATGTACCCGCTTTGTTTTGAAGAGTTTTTATTGGCGAATAAACAGGAAGGGCTCATTGACTATGTAAACGATTACAGCCTGGAAAATCCTTTCAGCGAGGCCTTGCATCAAAAGTTATCTGAATATTTACGCTTGTATTTTTTTATTGGGGGCATGCCGGAAGCTGTTGATGTTTACCTTAAAACAAAAAACCTGATGGAAGTAGAAAAGGTACATTCAGAAATACTAACTTCCTTCAAGTATGATTTTGCGAAATATGGTACACGCAAACAGCAGGATTACCTGAATGAATGCCTTGAGTATTCGGCAAACAATGTGGGGAGAAAGGTTAAATATGTCAATATCAATAAAAATGTCCATTCTTCCAATTTAAA
>Ga0208900_1000144_pt1 | contig 42976 bp, 30 predicted proteins | sample AntAceMetag02UKK_FD_184763 | JGI IMG/M metagenome (GOLD analysis project Ga0208900, IMG submission 184763) | Saline lake microbial communities from Ace Lake, Antarctica - Antarctic Ace Lake Metagenome 02UKK (SPAdes) (version 2) | ecosystem: Environmental > Aquatic > Non-marine Saline and... | reverse complement strand
CAATATCCTCTCCCATTTTCCGAACATGCTGCCAGGGGAACACGGGCGCTTCAATTTCAACCCGATTGTCGTCCAGGATATTTAAGTGCTCAATCATGATAACGGCATTGGTATCGGGCGGCATGGCATGGCCGGTGTTCACCCAGAAGGCATTTTCTTCGGGAACAAGTGTTTTAGGCATCTCTTCACTGGCCCCAAAGGTAATCTGGGCATCCACGGCAATGCCGTCCATGGCGGCGGCATGAAAATTGGGAGAAGAGATGGCTGCCATGGGCGGTTTTGCCAGCACTCTTTCCTTTGAGTTCACCACATCAACACTCTCTATTTGAGTAGTATAGGCATTAAAATGGTCAAACAGGCATGTCTTTGCCTCTTCAATACTCTTCATATCCAGGTATACATTTCTTTTTGAATTCATGGGGTCTGTTTTTTGCCTTTTTTATGAGCTGCTTTTTCTATATATAAACTGTTATAAACTGTTATAAAAGGATAATATCAACCAGGGTATCTTTTTCCAGGCCTTCCACATGCTCTCCTATTTCAAGAAGGCCGTCTGCATAGATCATGGTCCGGATCAATCCGGATTTCCCCAGGACCGGCCGGGCCAGCATCCGACACGGCCCAGGTTCAAGTGGATTCTTTTCAAGTGGACTATTTTCAAGTGGCCACTTTTCAAGCATTACCCTGACAAAATCTCGCCTGCCCTGGGCAGAAGCAACATTCCGGGTCAATTTCGCCGGAATCCGAATTTGCCTCACCGGCTCTTTGTATCCCTGGAGCCGCTGCAAAAAGGGAATCACAATAATTTTTACCACCACCATGGCAGATACCACCTGGCCGGGAAGCCCCCAGACGGGTTTATTTGCGCTTTTGGCGAGAATGGTGGGTTTGCCCGGGCTGACCGACATGCCGTGGACCAGAACTTGGGTATCTGCCAGGGAAGAGAGGACCTCCACGGTATAATCCCGGGTGCCCACAGAACTGCCCCCGGATATCAATACCATATCGCATTCCCCAAGGGCCCGTTCGCAGGCCTTTTTAAGGGCCGCAGGATTGTCCTTGATGATCCCGTACCTGACGGGCAGGGCATGGGCTTCTTCGATAAATCCGGCCAGGGTATAGGAATTAATATCCCGGATTTTACCGGGAACAGGTTCCTGAGTGATGGGAATAATTTCATCCCCTGTGGAAATAATCCCCACCCGGGGCACCTGATACACTTCAAGCTTAGAAAACCCGAGTCCTGCCGCAAGTCCTGCTTCCTGGGGCCGAATAAAGGTTCCATCGGCGAGCACGGTCTGATCCCTGGCAAAATCCTCTGAAGCATCAATCACGTGCTGGAGGGGGGCCACACTCTTGTATATTTCCACCGACCCCTCATCCACCGCTTCCGTATGCTCCACCATGACAACGCTGTCCGCCCCTTTGGGCAACATACCGCCGGTGGAAATAGGGGCTGCCTGCCCCGGCGCCAATTCAAAATCCGGCACCTGGCCCATCCGGATGGATCCCACAAGTTCAAGCCATGCAGGACTTGACTCGGAAGCGCCGTAGGTGGATGCGGCATGGACCGCATATCCGTCCATGGTGGCCCGTCTGAACCCGGGCATATCCCTTCCTGCGGTCAAATCCGCTGCCAGAATCCTGGAACAAGCATCTGCCACGTCAATTATTTCACGGTCCACAGCAGGAAATATTTCCACCAGGGACGAGACCTCTTCAAGGGTTTTTACATTAAAAAAATGGTTCATCTTAATGCTTTCTTTACCCGTTCCATGGCCAGGGTCACATTCTCAAGACTGTTAAAAGCAGAAATCCGTATGAAGGGATTACCGCAGCGGCCAAACCCACCGCCGGGGGTACAGACCACCGAGGCCTTGTTGAGCAGAAGGTCAAAGAAATCCCAGGAATCCCTTCCCTGGCCGTCTATCCATATATAGGGAGAATTTTTACCCCCCACATAATCAAAGCCCAGGGACGCAATGGTTTGACAGATAATATCGGCATTGTTCAGGTAATAATCGATCAATTCTTTTACCTGGACCTGGCCCTCTTTGGAATATACCGCTTGGGTTGCTCGTTGAACCGGATAGGAGACCCCGTTGAACTTTGTGCTCTGGCGACGATGCCACAGACGGTGCAGGGAGATTTTCTCTCCGGTTGAAGAAAAAACCATGCACTCTTTGGGCACCACGGTAAACCCACACCGGGTACCGGTAAAGCCGGCTGTCTTGGAAAAACTTCTGAATTCAACGGCCACCTCCTTGGCACCTTCTATCTCATAGATACTTCTGGGCAGGGCCTCATCCCGGATAAACGCTTCATAGGCGGCATCAAAGAGAATCAAGGCACGGTTTTCCTTTGCATAGTCCACCCAGAATTTCAGTTCTGCCTTGGTGGCCGTGGCGCCGGTGGGATTGTTGGGAAAACACAAATAAATCAAATCCACTTTTTCCTTCGGCAATTCCGGCATGAAGTTGTTCTCTTTAAGGCAGTCCATGTAAACAATATTTTCGTACCTGCCGTTTTGAAAATCTCCGGTTCTGCCGGCCATGACATTGGTATCCAGATAGACCGGATAAACCGGGTCTGGAATGGCAATTTTGATATCCTTTGCAAACAATTCCTGAAAATTACCGGTATCACATTTAGCGCCGTCACTGACAAAAATTTCGTCGGCGGTTATATCCGCTCCCCGGGAGTTAAAATCATGGGCCGCAATGGTTTCCCGCAAGAAAGCATATCCCTGCTCGGGACCATAGCCCCGGAAGGTTTTCTCAACAGCCATTTCGTCCACGCCCTCATGAAATCCCTTTATCACAGCCTTGGGTAATGCCCGGGTCACATCTCCAATCCCTAGGCGAATGACATGGGTGTCTGGATTTTTCTGCTGGAATTCTTCCACCCGCTTTGCAATATCTGAAAAAAGGTAGGACGCCTGTAATTTATTATAATTCTCATTTGCTCTGATCATGAATTTTTTTCCTTTCACTCCTAATATATATATACCAGTAGAAACGCCTACTGGTCTCAGTTTAACAAAGCGGACAAATATGTCAATTCCATGTTTGTTTTCATCATATTTGCTTTCATCATGTCTCCTGGCGAATCTGCCAAACAGCCATTGCAAGTGCTTTGAATTCTGCAACAGACAAGGTTTCCGCCCGACGCGCAGGCTCGATGGCAGCCTGGGTCAATGCCTCTATTACAACAGGTTTTTCAAGACCCAGCTCACCACCGGCCATGGAATTTTTCAAGGATTTTCGCCGTTTTGAAAAAGCCGATTTGATCACATCGAACAGCAGATCCTCCATGGGCGGTGACATGTCGGCTGTGGCCAGAAAATCAAACCGCAATACCGTTGAATGCACCTCAGGTTTTGGAAAAAAAGAACCGGGGTTGATATCGGCAACAAATCCGACATCGGCTGCATATTGCACCACGGCGGACAATCTTGAGTAATCCCGGCCCCCAGGGGAGGCAATGATACGAGTGGCAAGCTCTCTTTGAAACATTAAAAAAGCCTTTTCAATGACGGCCCTTTCCTTTACGAGACGAAATAGTATCTGGGATGAAATATTATAGGGAAGGTTTCCAAAAACCACCAGTCGATCATCCCCGGCGATTTCTTTAAAATCTGTTTTCATTATATTCTGGTTGATCACCGTAACATTACCGATTTGCTCTTGTTCGAGTTCTTCGTTTAGAAGCGGAACCAGCCGCCTGTCCAATTCAACCGCGATGACACGGGCGGCTCGCCGGGCAAGGGGAATGGTTAGTGCTCCGAGGCCCGGCCCGATTTCAAGGACAATGGACTCCTTGGATATCCCAGCACGGTCAACAATCATTTGTGCTGTTCCCGGGTCGGACAAAAAATTTTGTCCCATTTCCTTACCCGCATATAGTTTTTCCTTTTTTAACAATTGCCCCGGATGTGTCATATCACCTGCCTGTTCGCTTCCTGTGCTTAACTGCACAAGGCTTAGTTGTTCTATTGTTAGGTCTGGCGTGACGGCAAAGGCCCCGCCACAGCCAGACTGTATTTGACCTACTCGCTTAATTTACAAGCAAAATTACTACTTGACTTTCTTTGAATCCGGAAGTAATTTTATACATTATACTTCAACGGATAATAAGATTCAATACCAATACGAACCAGAGTAGTTCACTCGTTGTTTGATTTATAAACATTCCTATCTGCTCTGACCCGGAGCAGGCGTGTGAATGGTTATATTGCAATCAAAAAATCAACCCTTTTTTTCAGGAGATGTATCATGACTGAGAACACTGAACTTGGAACCAACTGGGAAAGTTTTGTTAAAATGCTGCTACACCGGCTGGATATTCCCAGCAAAGAAGACATAAACAATTTAAACACCAGGCTTGACAAGCTTGAACAATTACTCTATCAGAAACAGCCGGGCGCCAAAAGGAGTGCCCAGCCACGGGCAGCCAAACGCAAAAGTGCCTCGGCCATTGTTCTGGAGATCATTGCAAATCATCCCAAAGGAACCAATTTCAAGACCATAAAAGCTGCAACCGGGTTTGACGACAAAAAACTGAGAAATATTATTTTCAGACTGGATAAAATAGGAAAGATTCAACGGGTTAACCGGGGGATCTATAAAAAAATCTAACGGAAAAACACACATGGAAACGACTTCATTTAAAAAAGGCCAGGAAATCAGCGGGTATATCGTCAATCGAATCTGCCCGTTGCCCACCATTGACTCAGTGCTCATTGAACTGAGTCATCAAGAGACAAAAGCCAGGCATATTCATATTGCCAACAAGGACACCGAAAACACCTTTGGTGTATTTTTCAGAACAGTGCCCAAGGATTCAACGGGGGTGGCCCATATCCTTGAGCATACGGTCCTGTGCGGATCCGCCAAATTTGCCGTCCGTGACCCCTTTTTTTCCATGATAAAGCGAAGCCTGTCCACCTTCATGAATGCCTTTACCGCTTCGGACTGGACCATGTATCCCTTTGCCTCCCAGAACGAAAAAGACTATTATAATCTCATGGATGTCTATCTGGATGCGGCTTTTTTCCCCAATATTGACGATCTGAGTTTTAAACAGGAGGGGCATCGGCTGGCGCTTTCAGAAACAGAGGGCCAGGAGAGTGAGCTCGAATACAAGGGCGTTGTCTACAATGAAATGAAAGGTGCCATGTCCTCACCTTCCCAGGTGCTTTCAAGGTCACTTCTGGCAAGTCTTTACCCGGATACCACCTATAGCAACAACTCAGGAGGCGAGCCCGCTGATATTCCCAAACTAAGCCATGAAGCGCTCAAAGATTTCCATGCCCGTTACTATCACCCGTCTAATTCCTATTTTTATACCTATGGGTCCTTCCCCCTGGAAGCGACACTGGCAGTTCTCGCAAAAAAAGTATTGGGAAAATTTAATTATCTGGAAATTGATTCAGCCGTACCGGCTCAGCCCCGGTGGGACACCCCCAGAGAACAGATCCAGGCCTATGCCTATTCCGACCCGGATGATCTGACCCAAAAATACCAGACCTGTGTGGCCTGGCTGACCTGTGATGTTAAAGATTCCTTTGAAATTCTGGTTCTAACGGTCCTGGAACAAATCCTCCTGGGAAATTCTGCCTCGCCCTTAAGAAAAGCGTTGATCGATTCCAATCTGGGGTCTGCCCTTTCCGATGCAACGGGATTTGATGCAGACAACCGGGATACCATGTTTGCCTGCGGTTTAAAAGATATTGCCAAAGAATCCATACCCCGAGTGGAAGCGCTTATTTTTTCAACATTGCGACAGGTGGCAGAGACCGGGATAGATCAAAAGCTCATTGATTCGGCCATTCACCAGATTGAATTTTACCGCAAGGAAATTACCAACACCCCCTACCCCTTTGGGATTAAATTATTGCTTTCCTTTGCCGGTACCATGATTCATGATGGGGATCCGGTATCCTGCATCAATATTGATGACGACCTTGAAACCCTGGTTCACAACATCCGCCAAGGAGGTTTTCTTGAGAACCGCATTATTCACTACTTTCTTGAAAATCCCCACAGGGTTCTTTTTACCCTGGAACCGGACAACCAACTTGAGAAAAATCAGGCCAATGCGACAAGGTCAGAACTAAAAGCCCTTTTGGCAACCCTTACACCAGAGGATCTGTCAAGAATCAAACAAGACTCTGCCGATCTGGAGTTGCTTCAGGAATCAGAAGAAGACCTTTCATCCCTTCCCACCCTCGAGCTTTCCGATGTCCCCCCGGATATCGAAATCATCAAACCGGACCGGGTCAAGGATATTGCCTTTTCCACCTGTTATGACAAGGCCACTTCCGGAATCCTCTATTTTACCTGTCCTGTGGGAGCAGGAAATATCCCGGTTGATCTTTTTCCCTTGGTTCCTTTTTTCGCCAATGCCTTTACCAACAGCGGCACGAAAAAAAGTTCCTATTCCAAGATAGCGGAAACCATGGACCTGTATACCGGAGGAGTTAGCCTGTCTCCCTTTTCAGGGTCCTATTTTTCCAAAGGGGCGGATGCCCATTCATTTCTGGCCCTCCAGGGAAAAGCCCTGGACCGAAACATTGAACGATTGTTTGATATGATGGATGAGTTTGTCAAGGAGTTTGGATTCCAAGATCAAGACCGGCTGAAAAGCCTTCTGCTCCAATACCAATCCGGCATGGAATCCTCCATTGTTTCAGCAGGTCACCGGTATGCCATCTCCCTTTCCGCCCGCCACCTTTCCAAGGCATCCCATATCAACGAACTCTGGCACGGAATCGATCAGTTTCAGCTCATAAAAAAAATTACCGGCCAACTGACAGATCCCGATACCAGCAAAAAAACGTTGGACACCCTGTCGTCAAATCTTACGACCATTGCCAGCTCCCTGTTCAGCCGAGACAATTTAAAACCAGCCATCATCGGCAGCACCCAGGCCCTGCACCAGGCCGATCAAAGAATAAGCCGGCTCCATGCTCAACTGAGCCAGTTTAAAAAAAATACTGAAAAAAAACATAGGAATACATTTTATACCCCGGACATTGGTCTTGACACCCAAAGGCCCTATGACGGGTGGTATACCAATACAAGTGTTTCCTTTGTGGGCCAGTCCTTTAAAACCGTCCGCATCACCCATAAAGATTCTCCGGGACTTGCGGTGATCTCTAAAATTTTAAGATCCCTTTACCTCCACCGGGAAATCAGGGAAAAAGGCGGGGCCTACGGTGGATTTGCCATGTATAATACAGAAGAAGGCATCTTTTCCTTTGGCTCTTACCGGGACCCCCATATCAAACGAACCTTGGATGTATATAAGAAGGCCTGCGATTATATTACCCGGGGAGAATTTACCCAGACAGATGTAAAGGAAGCCATTCTTCAGGTTTGCTCGGATATTGATAAACCGGAGACCCCGGGGCCTGCTGCCATGAAAGCCTTTTACCGGGATATCACCCACCTGTCCAATGAAATCCGTCAGCATTTCAAGGATACCCTGCTCCAGCTGGACAAAAACCGGATCCAGGAAATAGCCAAAACCTATTTTACCATTGAAGAGGATCAGAAAGGCATCTGTGTTATCTCAAGCAAAGCCCTGCTTGAGGAGGCCAATAAAGCCCTTGAAGCGGACAACCGTCCCCCTTTAAGATTGATTAAAATTTAGAAAAAAGAACTGGTGTCCCCTGGAAAAAAAAGTATTTTCCCAGGGGGCACCAGTTAAACCACTCCCGGGGGTTTTAGCTCAGGTCCGGGCGCCCAACCATTGGTTATACTGGCACATGCCGGCCAGGGCTTTAACCGCCCTTTCCGGTGATGGGAAAAAGACTCCTTTATAAGGATTGTTATCATACCGGTAAAGGGTACGGCTAATTTCATCGGTCAAAAGGCTGACCCCCAGAACCGGTTTTTCATATTTTCGGGTCATCTCCACTATATATTTTGCATAGGCATCCTCTTCTGCCAGAAGCGTCTCCTTAAAAAGCGCGGCTGAGCGTTCATCTATATTCGGATCTGTTTTCAGGACGGAATCAATCATGGAGTTGGCCAGTACTCTTTTCCCGTGGATGCCCAGGTGAATCACGGCATCACAGCCGTCCCACTTGAGCAATTCCTCCATACAGGTCTTGGGAATATCAGGATCCCCTTCTCCCACGATGTCAACGGGATTGCCATGGCTCCAGAAAGAGGGAAGGATGTTGTTAAGACGTTCAATGATACCTTCTGACAAATCAGGAACTTCAAGGCCATAATCCGCACACAGATCTGTGGTGATAACCCCCCAACCGCCCCCCAGGGTCATGATGGCCACCCGTTTCCCCTTGGGCAGGGGAAGGGATGAAAACACGGCAGACAAATCCAGCAACTCCATGGGCTGTTCCACCTGGATCACCCCGGCCTGGCGACAGGCCGCTTCAAACACCTTTACATCCGAGGCCATGGCGCCGGTGTGGCTTGCGGCAGCTCTTTTCCCCATCCGAGTTCTGCCCCCCTTGAGAACCACCACTGGTTTTTTACGGGATACCCGAGCAGCAGACCTGAAAAACCTTGCACCATCCTTAACACTCTCAATATACAGGACCACGGTCCGGGTCAGTTCATCTATTTCAAAGACCTCCATATAATCCTCAATGGTGACCATGCCTTCATTCCCAGAACCTGAAAAAGCACGGATGCCAATATCCTGCTGTTCGGCAAATGCCAACAGTTGAGTCCCCATATTGCCGGACTGGCAGACAAGGGCTGTGGAACCTGGCAGGGGATAGGCATTGGCGGCACAGCAAAAAAAATCAGCATGGGGATTACAAATCCCCATGGTATTGGGACCCAGCACCAGGATATTGGCTTTTCTGGCTTTTTCCATCAAATCAATTTCAAGGGCCTGCCCCTCCAGCCCCACCTCCTTGAACCCCGAAGTGATGAGCAGCATCCCCCGCACCTTTTTTTCAACAAGGGCAGGTATCAAATCAATAACCTTTTCTGCGGGGATTGTGACCACGACCAGGTCGATATTCCCTTCAATCTCCGTCAGATTCCGGTACGCTTTCCGGCCGAGGATCTTACCTCCCTTGGGATTTACCAGGTAAACAGCTCCCTTGTAATTGCGGGACAGGGTATTGGTGGGCAGCATATGCCCCCACTTGCCCGGAACAGAAGAGGCCCCGATAAAGGCAATTGATTCCGGGTAAAAACAGGATCCCAGTACAGAGAGGTCTACCCTGTTTTTTTTTCTTTGGTTTTTCTTGCTCTGGTTTTCCTTTTCTCGTTTATCCCCCAACACCACCAGACCATCCACGGCAACAGGAGACCCATCCTTTTGGATGATCAAAGGGTTGATATCAATTTCTTGAATACCCGGGTTCTCAAGGGCCAGATCAGACAGACCCCCCAAAATTTTTTTAATGGCATCCCTATCCACGGCCGCATCCCCCCGGAAGGCTTCCAACAATTTTTTAGAGGACAATTGGGCCATCATGTCCTCCATATCCAGATCGTTCAGGGGGGCTATTTTCAGGACAATATCATTTAAGGCCTCGGTGAGGACACCTCCCACCCCAAACATGATCACCGGGCCAAATTGCGGGTCCTTGAACATGCCGACAACAAACTCCCTCTTTCCTTTGACCATGGGCTGTACCAAAAATGCCTCAAGGGTATTTTTGCCAGCGGTTTCCATCTCCTGGGCGGCCTGTCTTACCTGATCTTCAGTGGCAAGCCCCAGGCAGACCATCCCCGATTCCGTCTTATGGAGGATGTGGGATCCAACCCCCTTCAGGGCCACGGGAAAGCCGCAGGCAACTGCCGCAGCCACTGCCTGGTCAATCCCTTTTACCCGTTTTTCCTGGACCACTGGAATACCATAACAAGAAAACAATACTTTTGCCTCGTCCTCACTGATTACGTGGGATCCTGCTGCCTGCTTTCCTACAATTTTTTTTTGAACCTCTTGCCTGGTTATCATGCTTTTACTCCGTTGAATACAATGTTTGTAATCCCTTTGGATACCTGGTCAATATCAAGTTCCCTGGCAAATATAATTTCCCCGATACAGGCATGTTCAATGGCACCGAGAATCACCTTGCGCAATAGATACGGGTCTGTATCCGGTTTAAATTCTTTTGTTTTTATCCCCTCTTCAATGATGCCAAGGATGATTCCGGCATATTGTCGCACCAGCCCATAAGCGCTGGAGTTAAAATATTCCGGAGAATTTCTCACCTCCAGCAACAAAATTTTTGAAAAAACCCGATTGTCTGCATAGCTTTCAAGACTGGCAAAGATAACCACTTCCAGCTTTTTAACGCAGGTTTTTTCATGGGCCACCCGGCTTTCTATTTTTGCCATGAACTCAAAAAAATGGTCATTGAGCACCTGATAAATCAGGTCTTTCTTATCCTTAAAATATTTATAAATAAGCCCTTCGGTGACCTGGGCATTTTTGGCAATTTCCGCCGTTGTAATTGAATGAAAATCCTTTTCCTTCATCAGCGAATAAAAAGAATTCATGATTTTGATTCTTCCCGGCGGATTTGTCTTGCCTTTGTGTTTCATGGAGAGCCCGTCTTTGTTGAAGATTTGTGTTAATTTTCATAAGGTAAGTAATGTTTACTTACAAAAAATTTCAAAGTCAAGCCGAATTAAAAATTTCCCGTTAAAAAAAATTTATTTTCCCTACCAGATTGAAACCCACCCAATTTTTGCTTATAGTTAGGAATTTAACCATTGCCATCACCGATCACATGCCCCTACCCGATATGCCATTGACAGGGACAGGCTCGAGGACTACCGCAATGAAAAAGAATTCAACAACACGCTAAATAATGCCTTTAAGGGCGATATCCAAGCCCCTGGATCATCACCGCCGCCATCAAACGAGGCATCCCCATTGTAATGGGGTCAGACTCCCATACCCCCAAAACCCTGGGCCAATATTTTCCCCAGGCACAAGGCCTGGTCCAATAGCGAAAAAATACAAAGGGCCTCTTATTTCAGGCTATCGCCCGGATCTGACCGGCCAGCTCCCATAGGGCCTGGACCTTTGGATTTGTCAAATTATTTTGGAGGGTACACAGACCGATCTCATAGGCAGGCAGCTCGGGCACAGACTCCAGGATAATAATTTCTTCTGAAAAAGGACTTTTTTCCAATACCAACCTGGGAACAAGCCCCATGCCGCACCCAAGATTCACCAGGGCAATGATGGCCTCGTGTCCTGCCACCCGGGAATAAATATTGGGAACCAACCGGTTTTCTGCAAACCAGAAATCCATTCGTTCCCGACTCAAACCAACATCTGCAATGATCATGGGGGTTTTTTCCCAATCGATGACCCCCTTTTTGTACACAATGATGCCGGGAAACCGTCTGGAGGAAATAAAAACCAGGGGACTTACGGCCATTTTCAGAAAAATGAGATGTTTTGGCATCTTTTCCGGCAGGGCGGCAATAACCGCATCCACATCCCGGTTGACAATCCGGGACAAGGCTCGGGCAGGATCCCCGGTCTCCAGCTTAATCTGAACCTTGGGATGAACTGCCCGGTATTTGGTGATAATCTCGGGCAAAATGCTATAGGCGGCGGTCACCGAACAATACAAGGAAAGTTCTCCGGAAAGAACATCATCTTCGGTGAGCTCCCTCTGGAGCTTCTCCCAGCGCAGGAGCACATCTTCGGCATATTTTTTAAAGGCAACCCCGGCAAAGGTCAGTTCCACAGACCTGTTGTCCCGTATAAACAGCTGCACTCCCACCTCGGCTTCCAACCGCTGGATCACCCGGGTCAGGGCCGAAGGCGTAATATTGCAGGCAAGGCTGGTCCGGGCAAAATGAAGAGAGACCGAAAGCTGCCTGAACAATTGCAAGGTTCTAATATCCATAGAAATTAAAATCTCCAAGGTTATATTTCGTTTTTAGAAACACTATATTGCAAATGATTCATTTGACGCAACACAAAAAATAGTTCATTTTAGAAAGACAATACAAAAATATATTAATAAGGTTATACAAAGGAGAATACAATGGGTACCAATTATTTTAATACCTTGCCCCTGAGACTGCAGCTTGAAGAATTATCCCAGTGCCGTTTCATGGACAATTCCGAATTCAACGGCGTCACCGCCCTAAAGGGCAAAAAAATAGTCATCGTGGGATGTGGCGCCCAGGGACTTCATCAGGGACTTAATCTCCGGGACAGCGGTCTTGATGTATCTTACACCCTCAGAGCTGCTGCCATCAGTGAGAAAAGACAATCCTGGAAAAATGCCACGGAAAACGAATTTACCGTGGACACCTATGAAAACATCCTTCCCTCAGCCGACCTTGTCATCAACCTGACCCCTGACAAACAACACACAACCGTGGTTGAAGCCGTCATGCCCCTGATGAAAAAAAATGCCTGTCTCTCTTACTCCCACGGGTTCAACATAGTGGAAGAAGGCATGCAGATCAGACGAGACCTCACCGTGATCATGGTGGCCCCTAAATCTCCCGGCACAGAAGTCCGGGAAGAATATAAACGGGGATTTGGCGTTCCCACCCTCATTGCTGTCCACAGGGAAAATGATCCCCGGGGCGAGGGTCTGGAGCTGGCCAAAGCCTATGCAGCCGGGACAGGCGCAGACAAGGCCGGGGTGCTCATGTCTTCATTTGTGGCAGAAGTAAAATCCGACCTCATGGGCGAGCAGACCATCCTCTGCGGCATGCTCCAGGTGGGCTCCTTGCTCTGCTATGACAAGATGATGGAAAAGGGCATGGATGCTGCGTACGCTTCCAAATTGGTCCAGCACGGCTGGGAAACCGTCACGGAAGCCTTAAAACACGGCGGCATCACCAATATGATGGATCGATTGACCAATCCGGCCAAAATACTGGCCTTTGATCTGGGCGAACAGCTCAAAGAGATCCTGGCGCCTTTGTTCAAAAAACACATGGATGATATCATGACCGGCCATTTTTCAACCACCATGATGGTAGACTGGGCAAATGATGACATCAATCTGCTCACCTGGCGGGCCCAAACCGCCGAGACCCCCTTTGAAAAATCATCTTCCACGGGCAAAGATATTTGTGAACAGGAATACTTTGACAATGGTATCCTCATGGTGGCCATGGTCAAGGCCGGGGTGGAACTGGCATTTGACACCATGGTGTCCGCCGGTATTATTGAAGAATCCGCCTATTATGAATCCCTCCATGAAGTCCCCCTCATAGCCAACCTCATTGCCCGGAAAAAACTCTATGAAATGAATGTGGTCATCTCCGATACCGCTGAATACGGATGCTATCTCTTTGCCCACAAAGCTGTCCCCATGCTCAAAGAGTTCATGGAAGCCATTGATACGAATGTCATTGGCAGGGGGCTTGAAATAAAAGATACCGGCTGCGACAATATTCGCCTCATCCAGGTCAACGACGCCATCCGAACCACAGGCGTGGAACAAGTGGGCAAGACCCTGAGAGCCTATATGCAGGCAATGAAACCAATCATCTAAGAGCCAAAAACTCCCAAGGCCCGTGCAAAACAAAAATAAAGATCCGGCCATTAATTTTTAAATACCAGGTATTTCAATGAATTTCATAAAATCGGTAACCCCACCTGCCCCACTCCCTCCAAGGGCCTATTTTTTTATTTTCGCCAAAACTGACATTCTGATCCACCGCATTGGCACAAAGATAGCCGTTCCCTGTATGGAGAATGAAGCAATTGTTTCCCTGGGATTAAAAGATATTTGTTTTTTTGGCACTCACAAAAATATTCCCTGTTATTGTGGAAAAATTGATCTGGATAAAATACCGCCCGCCCATGAATTTATTAAGCTCAGAACTCTTTATACCTGGGTTGAAGATATTTTCTGGTTCATGGCCGGCTATGCCAGACAGATCCATGACTGGAATATAAATTTTAAATTTTGCGGCCGCTGCGGCACCCGGACAAGAAAAAAAGAAACCGAATTTGCCAGGGTTTGTCCCGCCTGTGAGTTACATCATTACCCACGGATATCCCCTGCCATCATCACCGCCATCGTGAAAGGTAATCAAATACTGCTGGCCAGGGGGGTCAATTTTCCCAACAAAAAAATGTTCAGTGTGTTGGCCGGATTTGTCGAACCCGGAGAAACACTGGAAGAATGCCTGCGCCGGGAAGTCTTTGAAGAGGTGGGCATTCAGGTTAAACATATCCGCTATTTTAAAAGCCAGTCCTGGCCTTTCCCAGACAGCCTGATGATCGGTTTCACCGCCCAATATGACAGTGGTCAGATATCCAGGGACCCTTCGGAAATCCTTGAAGCAGGCTGGTTTGAGGCCGATCACCTGCCAACGATCCCGGAGAAAAAGGTTCTGGCAGGTGAACTGATCGACTGGTTTGTGCGCAGCCAAACACCCGATTTAGGTTAATTTTCCATCCGATGGCCTATCGTGGTTTGTCCTTCACCGACCGGGGTTTCACCCGATGGGTCGGTACAGCCGAAAAGGGGTCTTCAGGCCAATAATGTTTGGGATACCGGCCCATTAAATCCTTTTTCACAGCCCGGTAGGTATTTTCCCAGAAACTTTCCAGATCCTGGGTGATCTGAACGGGCCGACCAGCAGGCGACAGCAGGTGGAGGGTGATCGGGATCTTACCCCGCGCAATGGCAGGGCTCTTTGTCAGGCCAAACATCTCCTGTAGCCGGACTGCCAGAATCGGGGATTCTAAAGGCCCGTTATCGTCCCGATATTGGAGGGGAACCCTTGATCCAGAGGGCACCGCCACATGGGTGGGGGCATGGGTGTGAAGGATCTGCTGCTCTTCCCATGTCAGAAGACTGGTCAGGGCAGATGACAGATCCACCTGCTTTAACCCGGCTGCCGAGTGGATGTGGTCCAAAAACGGGCCCAGCCATTGGGCAAGGGTTTCCAACAGGGCAGCGTCTGACAAATCCGGCAAACTATGAAAATGACCACAATTTTTTAAAAACACGGCCCGCTCCTGGAAATGCCTCAGCTTTTTGGTCCAGGGCAGAATATCCAGACCTGTTTCCAGAATTCCCTGGATCATGCCAGCACGAACAGCTTCAATGTTTGGCGTTTCCACCATTCTTTCCCGGATGACAAGCTTGCCATAGCAGGTTTTCAATACCGCCTGTACTGACCGAGTCTGTTTATTCCACACGCATTCTTCCCGGGTCTTGATCTGGTCCTTAAAGTCCTGTTCCAAATCTTTTTCCGAATAGGGGGCTGCCAGAAAGATCCCTGCATTTCGCGGGTTTCCATCCAGATGAATGGCAACGATATAGGAAAAAGAGGACAAGGAATTGACAGACCTGAAAAACGCCCCACTCCCCGATGCCATTAGAAAGGAATCCTCCTTGTTGTTTCGTTTTTTAGCCACCCGCTCGGGCCAGGCAAAGGCCAGTACAGATCCGGACAATTCCATGTTTGTGCCTAAAGAATTAATATTGAGGTCTTGTTCTATTTTGGCGGTATTTTTCAAAATGGTGCGAGTCAGAAATTCATTGAAACCTGTGACCTTCCCCCCCCTTTTTTTAGAAGAACGAAAAGAAGATCGGCCATACGACAGGGAAGACAGAACCTCCAGGCGAAGACGGATATCCGGATCAAAGCCCTCCAAAAGAATATCACGTTCCCCCAAAAGAGCTGCCAGTCGGCAGGCCAGGCGGCCCTGGCCCATCTGATCTGCTCTAAGAATCATATGGGCCAATCTCGGATGAACCCCGGCGGACAAAAGCCTGCGGCCATGGGGGGTGATACGGCCTTGGGTGTCCAACCCCTTTAATTTCGTCAGCAAACCTTTTGCATGGTCAAAGGAAGTTTCCGGCGGCAGGTCCATCCATTTAAGGCTCTTGGGATCGGACACCCCCCATTGGGCCAGTTCCAGGACCAGGGAGGTCAGGTCAGCAGAAAGGATCTCCGGGCGGTTAAAGGGGATCAATCCTTGGGTTTGATGCGCGGCCCAGATTCTGTAGCAGACCCCGGGTCCGGTTCTTCCTGCCCGCCCCCGGCGCTGATCTGCCGATGCCCGGGACACACAAATGGTATCCAGCTGCCCCATACCGGTGCCCGGCGAAAATCGGGGCACCCGCATCAGCCCGGTATCCACCACGACCCTTACCCCTTCTATGGTGAGGGAGGTTTCTGCAATGGCGGTTGCCAGTACTATTTTCCGGCGGCCCGGCAGGGAGGGAGCAATGGCGGCTGCCTGGTCCGTTCGGGACAAATTACCATAAAGCGGCAAAATAGAAATTTTCGGGCAGGGCTGGCCGGGTTGATTCAAAGGAAGGAGGCTTTCCAAGGCCTGGGTCAAATCTCTGATCTCCCGGACCCCGGGAAGAAAAATCAACATATCACCGGAGTGCTGGGACAGACCCTTTTCAACAGCCAGCAGGCAGGCCGACCGGATACCACGGTACCGGTCCTGACCCTGGTAAGGATTCCCCCTGGCCGGGGCAGCTGCCTCCGGGGGCAGATAGTGGGTGACAACCGGATAGGTCCTGCCCCGGGAGACAACCATGGGAGCATTGTCCATGAGAGTAGATATGGCTGCCGTGTCCATGGTGGCAGACATGACAAGGATACGCAGCTCGGTGTTAAATACCCCTGCTGCCTCCAGGCAGAAGGCCAGGCCAAGGTCGCTGTGGATATGACGCTCATGGAATTCATCAAAAATCACAAGCCCGACTTGTTCCAGGGAAGGGTCTGCCTGGATCCGCCGGGTCAATATCCCTTCGGTTATCACCTCGATCCGGGTCCCAGGACCGATGCACCGCTCCATGCGGATCTGGTATCCAACGGTCTGTCCCGGCTGCTCCCCCAGCATCCCGGCCATATGAGCGGCACAGGCTTTCGCCGCCAGGCGGCGGGGTTCGAGCATCACAATTTTTTTCCCCTCAAGCCAGGGCTGATTCAGCAGCGCCAGGGGAACAAAAGTGGTTTTTCCTGCACCGGGCGGGGCCTGGAGAACAGCGCTTCGTTCAGATGTCAAGGCCCGAACAAGATCGGGAATAACCAAAGTTACGGGCAGATCTTTTCCAAGCTCCTGCAAACAACACCCCTGGGAGTTCATTTGTCAACACCCTCACCAGAGGATGAATTAAGCTGAGCGAACCCAGCCCGGACAGGATAATGGTCCGATGGAAATCTGTTTCCAAACGAATCTGTCACAACCTGCTGAAAAACCGGTGTCAGCCCCCCTTTGTAGAGAATCCAATCAATCTGTTTTCCCGTGTCCCTGCCTTCAAATCCATGGAAAGTGGTGGTTATCCCTTGATTAAAAACCGGGCCAGAAGCCGGACCAAACACCATGCCGAACCCCTGGGTTTTGAACAGAATATGGGCCAGGGAATCTGGATTGGCATTAAAATCACCAACGATAATAACGGGCAGGCCAAGGGGAAATTCCGTCAAAAAATCGATGACCAATCCAGCGCTTTTTTCCTGGACAACAGGGTCAAAATCAAAATGGGTATTGGCCACAATGATCTGGTCATTTTCTCGTTGAAACAAGCCGATCACACATTGCCGGGGCCACTTTGAACCCGTTAGTTTGGAAGCAACACCCGGGGTATCGCTCAAAAAATAATGTTTTTGTTCCAGACAATTCCAAGACGGATGAAAAAAAATCAAATTGCTCTGCCATCTGTCAATGGCTTTATTGTGCTGCCCTATAACCTTATATCCAGACAAAGTCCGGGTCAAAAAATCCGCCTGGAAATGATTGACCTCCTGGAAACCTATAAAATCAGATCTGTATTTTTCAAGGAGTTCTGCCACCAGGGATTTTCGATGCTGCCATCCGTTTTCACCGTCCTGGGCGAGCCCAAATCGAAGATTCATGGTCATAATGGTCGTCTCAATATTGTCTTGTCTCATGGGCTCCTCCTTGACACTAAGAATGCGATATTCTCGGAGCCATGTCAACACCCGGCCCATTCTGGACCGGGAGATCCCCCGTCCCTTTTACCTGGATAGCATTTCTCTATTGTCCTCCCCCCCCTTTTGGGATACATAAAAAATAAAAAGGAACGTTAAATTTAAAAAAAGGAATCTTGTCCATGGCATACGAAAAAAAATCCATCATCGTCCCAAAAGAGAAAGCAGTCTTCTGGATGGACAAAAATGGCGTCTGGCACAATGAACACGGAAAATTTGAACATCCAAAAATTATTCGACATTTTAATCGGTCCATCCAAAAAGATGATCTGGGATACTACCTTTCCCAGGAAACAGATGAAGTTGAAGAAAAAGTTTATTTTCCCCATGAGGATACGGTTTTATTTGTGGTTGATTTTTCCCTGGGAGAGAAATTAAGACTGACCTTGAACACCACAAAAATCATGACCCTTGATCCAGCACAATTGTTTACCCGGAATGATAGTCTCTACCTTCAAACCCCTGAACACTGCATCAAATTCTCCCAACACGCCCTTATAAAATTATCCAGATACATGGAAGAATTAGACGGCGGGTTTTGCCTGAAGCTGAACCAAGCGACCCATGCCATTCCTGAACGATAGGGATCTTGCCGCAAGTTTGCATCAGAACACCAGCAAACTTGGTAAACCTTGGGTAGCCTCATCTGTTTTTTTCCCTGATCTTTCTTATCCACCTTGGGCTGATTTTGCAATGGAAAATCAAAAGGAGAACCAACAAAAGGGACCCATCCCCCATTGACAAGAACCGAACAGGACCGATATTGAATAATGTTGTATAATCAACGAACAAAAATGATGGATAAAAAATGGATATGCTTATCTTAAAATATTTCATGCGGGGTTATCTTTATCTGCGATATTTTTTCCATAAAATAACCCGAACCGGAACCTTTGGCTTGGACCGGGCTGACATTATGCCAACTCCCCATAAAAAAAGTGGAAATGCTTTAAAGGACGCCCTTTTTCGCCACCATGTCAAACAATTTCACGAATCCTCCTGTTCCGTTGCTTCGGTGGTATCTGTGGTCAATGCCATTCTGGAAAAAGAGAGAACCCTGAACCATGGCCCCATTACCCAGCAGAAAATTCTTAAAAAGGTACAAACAGCCCATTGGAAAGAACGAATGGGAACCAATGGGTACAAAGGACGCCGGGGTCTTCCCCTGGAAATTCTGGGGCAAGTTGTAAAAGCCAGCCTGGAGGCCTATGGCATTCGTTACCACTCCCTTGAAATTGTCCAGGCCCGGGGGGCAAGAAACTCTTCTTTGCCCAGGGCAAGTCTTTTGTCACGGTTAAAACGATTTGAAACCCAGGGGGATTGCCTTATCATTGCCCATTTTGACCAGGGCTGTTTTCTCCAGGAGTTAAACATCCCCCATATTTCACCGGTGGGAGGATTTGATCCTATCACCCATAAGGTCACCCTCTTGGATGTGGATCCCTCCCAGCCCCATCCTTACCAGGTATCCTTTGATAGATTTTACAAGGGCATCTCCACACATTATAATTATGTATTCAAACATTTTGGTTATGGCCGGGGCGGGTATATCTATATCCAACTTCATTCATAGGTCCTATCGAACAAGGCCTTCCTATTTTTTCTTTTTTTAGTATGGAGGGTCATCTAAAAAGCTTAATTTTAATAGCCCTAAACTTAAAAATAAATAAAAAATTAAGGGGTTAATAAAGAAAAGTTTTCTTTATTAGTTGACATATCAACTAATAAAGAATTTTTAAAAAAATTATGCCCCTTTTTTCCCTGAAAAAATCCACCGATAAATCGATTTGTTTTTGGGGCTAAGATACAGTCACTTTGTATGCACAATCCCGCTATTTTTATTTATGTCAATACAGGCATAACCATCTTTTTTCCAAGGATAGTTGATATATCAACTATCCTTGAGGCGGTTTTATTTTTCAAACCCAACTTTTCCCTTGACAGGGTTTCTTCCTTTTAAATATAGTTAATAATATAGCTGATATATAGTTACATTATAGCATCATTTATTTATACTCATATTTAAGGAGGTGAACTTTATAAGGATAAGCCCCACCCAGTATCGGTTTCCACAATAAGGGTCCACGTAAACCTTGGCTCCACTACAAATTTTATCAGGAGGTCAACAAAATGAAGAGAATTACCATTCCAGCTTTATTCGTTTTTTGTATTTGCTCATTGTTTACCGTCACCGCATCGGCAAAAACCCAGCTCACCTACTCAAACTTTTTTCCTCCCACCCATATCCAAAGCCAATTGGCTGAAAGCTGGTGCAAAGAAGTTGAGAAAAGAACCAATGGAGAAATTGCCATCAATTATTTTCCTGCCGGAACTTTGACCAAGGCACCCCAAACCTATGACGGTGTTGTCCAGGGAATTGCAGACATCGGCATGACCGTGCTCGCCTATTCAAGGGGACGTTTTCCAATTGCTTCGGCCATTGACCTTCCCATGGGTTATACCAATGGAGTCCAGGCCACAGCCGTTGCCAACGCAGTATTAAACAAATTTGAGCCCAAGGAATTCGACGATACGGCCATGATGTTCGTCCATGCCCATGGCCCCGGTTTGCTCCATACCCGGGATAAAGCCGTCTCCACTCTTGAAGGAATCAAAGGCCTTAAAATAAGGAGCACCGGCACCAGCGGCCTTGTCGCGGCAGCCCTGGGCGCCTCCCCAGTGGGTAAATCCATGAGAGAATGCTACCAGATGCTTCAAAAAGGAGTTGTGGACGGTTCTTTCCAACCGATTGAAGCCAACAAGGGCTGGAAACTGGGCGAAGTGGTTCACTTTATGACCCAGAACTTTTCAACTGCCTATACCACCACCTTTGCCGTGTTCATGAACAAAGACAAATGGGCAGCTCTCACACCGAAACAGCAGAAAATCATCAAAGAGATCAATTTGGAATGGTCAGCAAAACACGGAATTGCCTGGGATGAAGCGGACAAATTGGGCATGGAATTCTTTTTATCCAAGGGCGGAAAAGTAATCCCCCTTTCCGATGCTGAGTCCAAACGCTGGGAAAAAGCAGCTGCCCCGGTTATTGATGTGTATATCGAAAAAGTCGCCAAAAAAGGCATTGATGGAAAAGCGGTTGTAGACTTTATAAAAGCAAATATGTAACAGCCATACCTTTCAATCCCTTGTCCACTGACCACCCCCCTTGGTTGGCCAGTGGACAACCAAATTGACATTAAACCGAATAATAAATCGGGATTTCCAATGAAAATGATTTCTTCCGTTCTGGACAAATTTTCAGATTTTCTAAAAATAATCGGTGCCATTGCACTCACCAGCATGATGCTCTTAACAGTTGTGGATGTCATCGGTCGTTTTTTCAAGCACCCCATATTCGGTTCCGTGGAACTGGTAGGTTTTCTGGCAACCATCATCGTGGCTGCAGCCCTGCCCTATACCCATAAGGTGGACGGCCATGTGGGGGTGGAAATACTGGTTCGGCTTCTGTCAAAAAAAGCCCAGATCTGCTTCGATATTTTCACCAGGAGCTTGAGCCTTGTTCTTTTCTCTATAATCACCTGGCAGATGTTTCTCTATGCCAAGGACATCCGTGAAACCGGTGAGGTCTCCATGAACCTGGAATTCCCTATTTATTACATCGTATACCTCCTGGCATTTGGTCTGTTGATTTTCTCTGTAACCATTCTTGAGACAATCCTTGGCAATATTAAGCAATTAAGAGAGTTGAAAACAAAATGAGCCCCACTTTTATTGGTATCACCGGTATTATCATTATGATTCTCATGTTCCTGACACGGATGCCCGTGGCATTTGTCATGGCAACGGTGGGATTTGTGGGATTTTCCTGCGTGATCAGCCCAGATGCCGGACTTGTCCTGCTGTCCAGGAACATCTATGAAACATTTGACTCCTATAGTTTGACCACCATCCCCTTGTTCATCCTCATGGGCCAGCTGGGATTCAACTCCGGCATCAGTAAACGACTCTATGACGCTGGCTACAAGTTCATGGGCAGCGTCAGAGGCGGCCTTGCCATGGCCACGGTCACTGCCTGCACCGCCTTTGGTGCGGTGTGCGGGTCCAGCCCTGCCACGGCAGCCACCATGGCAACGGTGGGCCTGCCCGAGATGAAACGGTACGGTTACGATGATGAACTTGCCACAGGGTCTGTGGCCTCAGGCGGTGGTATCGGCATGATCATGCCCCCTTCCGTTGTGTTGATCATTTACGGAATCCTCACGGAACAATCCATTGGCGCCCTGTTTGTCGCGGGAATTTTCCCCGCCCTTTTGGTGACGGTGCTCTTTATCATCTGCATCTATATCCGGTGCCGGATCTCTCCGGAACAAGGCCCCCCCGGAGAACACTTTTCCTGGCCGGAAAAGCTCAAGGCCCTTTTGGGTCTTGGCGAAACTCTGATTATCTTCACCCTGGTCATCGGCGGAATTTTCATCGGACTTTTTACCCCCACGGAAGCCGCAGCCATCGGTGCCTTTGGCATGCTGATCATCGCCATTGCCAGGCGCCAGATCACCTGGAAAGGCTTTGTCAAATCCCTGATGGAAACTCTGAGAACCTCCTGCATGGTACTCATGCTCATTGCAGGGGCCGTAATCTTCGGCAAGTTTTTGGCCGTAACCCGGATCCCCTTTGAAATCGCCGGCTGGGTGTCAGGACTTGAGATGTCCCCGGTGCTGGTCATGGCAGTGATCATCGGAATTTACTTCATCGGCGGCTGCTTCATGGATGCCCTGGCCTTTGTCACACTGACCGTGCCCATTTTCTTTCCCGTGGTCATGGAATTAGGGTTTGATCCCATCTGGTTCGGGATCATCATTGTCATGGTCACGGAAATGGGGGTTATCACCCCGCCTGTGGGCATAAATGTTTATGTTGTATACGGAGTGGCCAAAAATGTTTTAAAAGAGGAGATCCCCCTGGAAAAAATTTTCAAGGGCATTTTCCCCTTTCTTCTTGCCGTCATCCTGGGCGTTATTATTCTGATCATGTTTCCTTCCATCATCTTATTTTTGCCCAATCTCATGTACTGACCCATCATAAAAGAGCCTGTCCCCACTTTTAGGGACAGGCTCTTTTATAGTGTAACCTGAATATTTCTATAAAATCAGGGTTTCTCTGATTAATTTTTTCCTCACACGCTATATACAAAATCTATCGCTTGGTCTTTTTCCTCTTGGAGCTGGGGTTTGAGGATTGTTTCCTTTCAATTAAGCTGGCCAGACCAGGTTCATGGGCCGGTTGAGGGCTATGAACCAGATCCCGCATCCCTTGGAAATAGGTTCTGTGACGGGTGGGTTCACCATTACATTGCCATTGGGTTTTCCCATGGCAAAGCTTAAGTACCCATACCTTTCTTTCAGATACGTGTGCAGATCCCACCATGTCAGGCCTGGGGAAATTTCGGGTACCACCACATAGTAGATCTCTTCGTTGTCATCTTCATTCCTCAGCAGGATTTGAAGGGGGAGATGGACCTTGTCCTGCATGGCCTGAACCATCATTTCCGCTGTCATCTGCATAATGGTTTCAAACTTGCCGGGAACACTGGAAAAGGTGTCCAGGGACTGGCTTGAAAGGCAACGGACGGTCACTTCGCAGGCATCATTTTTTAATCCCAAGGCATTGACCAGGACAAAAAGGCTTTTTTCGTCACTTCCCGTATGGATGATAATCCGGTCGGCTTGACCGGTATTGGCCCGGGTCAGGGACTGGATTTTGTCTGGCAGACCCCGGACAAAGAATAGGTTCTCCACTTCCGGCAAAGGGTGCCGGGGGATGTCGGCCAGCAGCACCAGGTCCCTTGTCGCATAGGTCTCATCCTTTAGGATCTGTTCCACCAGGTATTCGGTTTCTTCGGTATACCCCACCAAAAGAATGTGATTGGATCCTTTATAGTTTTTTTCTCCGTGCATTTTTTTATCTCTCCTTTCAATCAGATAGGATGCCATATGGGTTATGAAGGCTGCTCCAAGCCCGATGCCCATGAAAATGGGCACAAGGGTCGCCACAATCCTGCCGGCCGTGGAAACCGGAAAAAGATCTCCGTATCCCACGGTGGTGGAGGTTACAATGCTCCACCACAAGGCCTCATCAAAGCGGGTCAGGGCTGTTCCCACGGGTTCAACCAGTGTAATCAGAATACTGGAGACCAAGAGCAGCATCATATAGACTGTCACAAGGGTGATACCCTTGCGCTTGATCCCTGCCCGGAAAATGGCCTTTAAAAAATAAATCAAAATAGTTTCCCTTACTTCAAAGCGGTGTGCCTATACCTGCTTATTCCAGCAGCCAGGAGTCATGGTTGTAAATGGTAAGCAGCACAGGGTAGAGGATGGTGTTGATCTCTCGTCTATCTGTTTCCAGCAGCCCCTTGCCAAAAACCAATTCACTTCTGAACAGTTCCGGGGTTAAAAACCGGGTCTCCACAGAAAATTCCAAGGTTTTAATCCGGTCCATGATTTTGTTCTTTTGTATGCCGGGATGCCAGGCCAGGTACCAGCCCCAATCGCCAAAGCTGGGCACATTTTCATGGAAGGGAAGAATGGTAAGGCCTGCATTTTCAATGGTTCGGCCGATGCACAAAAAACTTTCCTTTGCCAGATAGGGGGAAGTGGACTGGACCACCATGAGCCCGTTTTGGGACAAATGCAGTTTGATTTTTTTATAAAATTCCCGGGAATAGAGCTTGGCAAGTTCAGGAGTGGAAGGATCGGGCATGTCCACGATGATGATATCCCAAGATCCCGGGATTTTTTCCAGAAATTTGTCCGCATCAATATTCATCACCTTTACATCGACCAGGTGCCGGCTTGCGCTGGTCCGGGTGCCAGGCGTTTGATCAGGTGCCCCGCTGGCGGCGGCCGGGTCAGATGAAATTTGATCCGATCGCCGGTTTTTAGTTGTGTTCATATAAATCTGCCGGTCCGGACCCGGGGTTACGCCCGCTGCCGATAGAATCGTATTCCTGGCATCCTTAAAGGCATTCTTGTTGATCCGGGCCAAAAGGGGATGGGTGGCGGCAAGGGTTGTCATGGCCGGATCCAGATCCACCAGCATCACCTCTTTGACCTCTTTATATTTTAAAACTTCCCGCAGGGCGCAGCCGTCGCCTCCTCCCAGAATCAAAACTCTTTTTTTTACCTTGGCCAGGGCCATGACCGGGTGTACCAGGGGTTCATGGTATCGGGCTTCGTCTGTGCTGCACAATTGGAGATTGCCGTTTAAAAAGAGGCGAATTTCATCAAAGGGCTTGTAGTGGGTGATGACAATGTGCTGGTATTGGCTGGCACGGCTATAAACAATGGGATCATCGTAAAGGGGTTGTTCTATTTTGACCTGCCACTCCCGGTTGTTCAGGTATCCGTACACAAGGGTAAACAAGGTAAGCCCCATGATAAGGGAGAGGGCAACACTCGTAGGAATCAATTTTTTTCGGGTAAAATAAACAAAGGTGACCAGGGCCAGTAAAAAATTCATACCCGCCGTTAAAAAAGCGGCCTCGGTAATGGGGGTATACCGCAGGAGCACAAATACATATATCAAAGATCCGATGAGGCTGCCGATGTAGTCGGCGGACAGGATATTGCCAAGATTTGTGGACAACTCTGTGCTGTAATCGTTATTGATCCGAATGATCACCGGAATTTCCAGGCCGATCATGATGCCGATGAGACTGACAAAAAAATAAAGAACCAGGCTGTAATGGGCCGTATATCCATAGGACAGATAGGTAAGGAGAGGGGAAAACCCTCCTGCAAGGGCCAGGGCAATTTCAATGCCGATAAAGGCATAGATCAGATATTCTTTTTTAATCCTGGCCTGGATCAGGCTGCCAAATCCCATCCAGAACATCATGAGCCCGATGACCATGGCCCATTGTTCAAAGGCGTTGCCAAGGATCATGGAGGCAAGGCTTGCCTGGATATACTCAAGGATGATGCCGCAGGCCCCGCTGGCAAACATGCAGGCACAGAGCAGAAGTGATGCAAAATTAAAACTCTTTTGCTCTAATTCCATGGATTTGGTGGTCATCTTTTTTCGAACAGCCTTTGGCTACATGGAAAAGGCAACGATCACGGCAACCGCTGCAATGGCACTTTCCACCACGATAAGGGCCGCCACATTCTGGTCCTCTTTAATTTCTATGGCCAAGGAGGTGGTGGGCAACAAAATCCGATCCAGAACGCTTCTGAAAATCAAGAGCATGACCATGCCGTAGGCGGTGTAAATTGCAAACCCTGCCAGATCGGTTCCCCACCCGGTAAAGGGGCCGGAGATGCTTCCCATGAGGATAATACCAAGGGCAATGAGAATTCCGCCCAGGCCGATGCCAGCTGCCAGATTGTTCTGTTTGATCTCCTGCCTGACATTAAAGGGGGTGATCAATTCATAGATAAAGCCAAATGCCAGCAGGGCTATCTGCCCCAGAACAAAGAAGAGGACAGCACTGACCAGGGACTGGAAAAAGGTGCCGCCCCCCCCGGAAAGACTGCCCTTGAGGATAAATCCCGTGGCAATGTACATGCTGGCTTCCACCGTCCCCAGGGCTGTATTCCCCGTTATCTTTCGTCCGTCAGCCAGGGTGAATTCTTTGACGCATTCAAGATCATTGTTCAGGTGGCCCATCATGATAAAATCATTTATGAACCGGGATGAAAAAAGGAACCCTGTGATGATAAGTCCATCCACGACAAGCTGGATCAGGTCCAGAAAAAAGCCTCCCGAGGTGCCGGAGAGGGCCCCTGAAAGGGCAATGGAAATGCCCAGATAAAGTCCTGCCCGCCGCAGACCCACGGCAAGGTTGCCGTCATCAATATGGCGGTCATCATCAAAATCACGGGTTCTCCAGTCATCCACCTGTTTGACCAGCCAGATAAAGAAAATGCAGGTAACAGCATAGATAAATCCCTGTCCGATGCCGATGAGAATTGGTGCGATATTCATGTGTAATCTCCTTAAAGTTATTTGCCCTTGGCCTTGGGACCGCCGCCGCGAAGCTTAGCGCTGGCGCCTCTGACAGATGCGGACTGGGATTTAAAACCGCCTGTTTTTGAAAAATTGCTGCTCTGGTATTTGGGGGATTGTTTCACAAAGTTGCCCCGGGTGCCATATCTTTGGTTTCCGTTTTGGGTTTTCCCAAAATAGGGCTGTCGGTTCCGGTAGCCATTGTTCCAGCTATTCCACCCCCCATAACCAAAAGAGGAGGAGGGGAAAAAGAAAAGATGAGAGAACAAGGCGTATTTGCCGTACCAGGACCAGAAACTGTTCCCCGTGTTATCTTTTTTCCATTCACCATACTTGTCATTGCCCACATAGGCCATGCCCGGCGGAGTGGCCTGGGTAATGCGATCCTGCTCAAATACCCCATAGGGTTTTGACAGGATGGCCATGCCAAGAAATTCCAGATTTTGTTCATAAAAGGAGGCGTCCACCTTGACCCAATCTGTTTCACTGGTCTCCCCGTTTTCTTCCTTTAGATACTTGTGGTAATAGAGAGCTTTATCATTTTCAACCCAGAAGGAGGCGGCGTTGTGATTTCGTGCAGGCCATTGCTCCGTGGCATTGATATTCAATTTCTTCCAGGTGTTCCCGATCTTGTTGGAAAAACTGATTCCGCCGAATCCCGGAGACAGGGAGGCAATGATTTCCTGATCACTTTCAACCAAAGCATCATATACCGATGGGGTAACCTTGCGCTGAAAAGTGGCAAACTTGGGATCATAATAGTCGGAGTTTTCGTCCCAGGATTCCCTCTTTATGGTAACATAGAAATCGGTCTTCATATCCTGGAGAACCTTTGTATAGCTCGCATAAAGCTGGTCCAGCTCCTGCTCAAAAACCGCCCGGGTTTGTTCAAGGGTCTTAAAATCTTGGGTGAGGGCATCGGCAGTGTCGATGAAGGCGGCAAAGTCCGGTTTTTCCTTGGATCTGTAAGCGGCATACTCCTTATCCATGAGGGTCAGGCGATTTTTTGTGTCCTGTCGAATCTTTAGAAAAGGGGCAAACCGGGCATCAATATTTCCCACAGAATCAGGAAACTTGTCCCGGGCCGCTGCAACGGGTCCTTGTTCCAGATCCATTACCCGGGTGGTTATTCGTTTGCTGATGGCTTCGGCTTTTGCCTGGATATCATCGGTATTGTCCATGGCCTCCCTGATTCTCAGGAATCGGTTGATGGGAACCTTAGCCTGTTGCCTGGCCTCCTGGATAATCTGGTTGATCCGGTTTGTCTGGGTCAGAACCTGGGGCGCGGATTCAGGCTTGTTTTTCTTCACCAGGGGGATCAGTTCTTTTTTGTTGAGGTCACTTGCCCGGGCGAGTTCCTGGTTTGCTCGGGTAAACAGCTGATCCCACTCTTCTTTTTGGGCATAAACGGCAACCGGTTTGAATTTTTTTGATTTTTTAAGGCTTGCAAATTGTTTGTGGCTTTGTTTGATATCCTTTTGGGCCGCTTCAATGACATCGGGAATGGCCTTGGCATTTTTTTTAACATCATCGGGAAGGCCCTTGCCACACCCGGTCAGGGCCAGCAACATCAGAACCAATAACATTAGAATCAGGCGCAATCGGTCTGGTCGAATCCCGTTTTTTTGACCCACCCCAATACCCGGAGCAGGAAGGATGCTTTTATTTTTTTTATAAGAGCTCATCTCCTGGGGCTCCTTTGCTTATGATGGTTATCTGATCAGGCACCACAGATTTGGAAAGATATATTTTGTATTCATCCCGGCCAGAGCCGGTCCATTCTTCAATGGTTAAAGAGAGGCTGCCCTCCTCATTTTCAAATTCATACATATAGACCTTTTCCTCTTTTCCGTTCCGCTGGTAAAGGGCTGCCCAGTCATCTTCATACCAAAACTTTTGTCCTGCATAGACAATGGCATCCTTGTCCTTGGCAATCTGGTCAAGGTCGTCTTCATCCACAGAATTGCCCTCTTCATCTTTGATATGTTTGAAGCTGGTATGTTCCAGGGTGATGGATATTTCCAACTCATCATCAACTTCCCATTCAAAGTGACCCACGAGACCCGTTTCCAGACAAAGGCAGGCAAGCTCCGTGGTAAAATAATCCTTGCGGGTGGCAAAATCCTCGGACATTTCCTGGTATCTGTTCGTTTCCTTCACATAATAGGTGTTACCAAAACAGGTAAAAAAACTGCCTTTTTCAGCATCCATCAGGGTGAGGGATGCTTGGGCCGATTCAGGGATCAATCTGTTTTTATCAAGGGTGCGGACGAGGGAAAACCGCTGATCAAAGGATTTCTTAAGGGCAGTATCAATCATGGGATGTCTCCTTTTATTAGTCTTGGCGCCGGGCGGTCAAAGAATCGGTTCTTGACCTGAACCGTTCATTCATCTTGCCCAGGGCAGTGGAGCTCTGGGAAGCGATGCTGATGGTTTCCTTGGAGATCAGGGCATAGGTTTCAAAGGCCTCTTCATAACTGTTGCAGGCCTCTTCCAGGGCCTCAATATTCACGGTCATGCTCTGGCTCATCTGGGCTCCTTTGATGGCGGCATTGCCAATGACCTTTGCCGTGTCCTTCATGGTTTCTGCGGCTGACTGCTGTACCATGTCCAGATGCTTGAGCGTCTCCATCTGCTGTTCTGCCGCCACCCGAACGGCCAGTGCATTTTTCACAGCAGTGGACAGAATCATGTCGGTTCTCTGAACCAGCCGCCTTACCAGATGGGAGTTTCTGACCATCATCTCTCCGCCGAACCGGGTCTGGAGGTTGGAGTTGTCAATGGTCTGGAGATCCACAACCGCCATGGCAAGGTCCGAGGTCAAGGTGGTCAGGGCTTCCTTGATCCGCATGTCTTCCACGGTTTCCATCTGGGCCATGAGTTTTTGCCAGATGATCTGGCCCAGGTATATTTTTTCCTGGAGCCGGGGCTGGATCTCTTTTAAGGAATCACAGATGATGGAAAGCTCCGAAGCATCAAAGGCCACCTGGTCGGCCTCGTTGCGCAAATGGGTCCGGATACCGTCAATGGTGGAGTTAACGGTTTCACGGCGCTCGGCAATCACCTTTAAAATTTCATCCCCCTTGGGCAGGCGGTTCACGGTTTTGGTGAACAGGCCCAACATTTTTTTGGAAAAGGGCAGTTCTTTTCTTCCCACCATGGTGGGATTTACCTTGTCCAGTTCGGTTTTAATGGCAAGGATATTTTTCCCCACGGGGGAAGAATCATCCGTGGCAACACTTTTAAGTACATTCCCCATTTTCCGGTCATAGAGGGTGACCTGGGCCTGGGTCTGATCCATAATTTCCTGGCCCAGGGAAAAGACAAAGTTGCCCAGCTGCCAGTCCCCTGGTTCTGCCTTTACTTTTTCTATAAAATCATTGGCCTCTGATTCCAGGGCCTGGATATCTTCTACTGTCAGATGTTTGGGCTGGATGGCTTCCAGGTTGGAGGGTGATTGTACCGGGGTCAGTGCTCCCTGGCCTGAAATTTCAGTCACGTCTGCAAGGACAGGGGCTTTGGCCTGAATGGCCACACTTTTTAGGTCTTGGGATATATCGGTCATGGGTTCCTCCTTAAGAGAAAAATAGGGTCAGCCCTTATTATGAAAAAAATAGGTTAAGAATGAATTATGAAAATTTTCCCGCAAGAAAATGAGCCATGGTTTTAAACTCAGCAGTTTCATTGCTTTCAATAATATCGCGGGATCTGTGGGTAACATCCTGGAGGCTTTGGATGGTTGTTTTAAAATTATCCAGTTGTTTTTCGCGGCTATCCCCGGACAGATCAAGAAATTCCTTTACGGTTTTGTGAAGATGGGACAGACCGATCTTTTTGATCTCATAGGTCAATGATTCTCCGGGATAACGTTCCATCATGGCGGGAATGATGGTTTTGAGATCATCAATTATTTCTTCTATTTTGAGGATCATTTCTTCGGAGACATCCATATCTTTTCTGATCATCAGGTTTAGTTTCAGCAATACATCCAGGATCTCTTTAAACTCTTCTTCAGGTGTTTTCGATGGTGCCGGGGGAGCCACAGGGGCTTGAGGTACCTTTATGCCAGCGGCTTTAAATTTTTTCATGACCAGGCTAAAGGCAATGACGGCAGCCAGGAAAAGGGTTACCGCAATAATTATTGTCATCTGGTTTACTCCTTTGTCTTCGGGGTAAGTCTCATACCAATCTGTTGCAAAATAATGCAGATCCTTAAATTTACAAGGTTATTAAAATAGTTAAAACCTATAACAGATATACACAGAAGATAAGAAAAATCAAGTTTTCCTGTTGGAGGAAACAAAGGGTTCACCTGTATATTTTGATTTGAATAGCGTCTAAAGAGCAAGGCGCCTGATTCTTTGGTTGCAATATTAAAGATTAGCTGAAATAAACCATTAGAGATAAATAAGCAAATAATTAAGGATGTAAATGAAGCAGACGGAACAGCAATTTTTAAACAGCCTGGAAAAAAAACTCTGGAATGCAGCAGACAAACTTCGATCAACACTGGATGCGGCCCAATACAAACATGCCGTACTGGGGCTTTTATTTATCAAATATGTCAGTGATGCCTTTGATCTCAGAAGAGAAGAATTAAAAACCCAATTTTCTGATAAAACCCATGACTATTATTTTGACCCGGATGAGTTTGAATCCAAAACAGAATATGAACAAGAACTCTTGTCGGAACTTGAGCTACGGGATTATTACACGGAAAAGAATGTGTTCTGGGTGCCGCTTGAGGCCCGCTGGAAATTCCTCCAGGATAACAACAAAAGTGCCATTGGCGGGGCAAAAATATCCATAGACGACGGCAATGGGGGAAAGACCGTCAAGGTATCCTCCGTGGGCGGTTTGATCGATAATGCCCTGGATGCCATTGAGCGGGACAATCCCAAGCTCAAGGACATTTTAAACAAGCAATACTCCCGTCTGTTGATTGACCAGGCCAAGCTGGGTGAACTCATAGATTTGATCGCAACCATTCCCTTTCACCATGAAAGCCTTGGGGCAAAAGATATCCTGGGCCATGTATACGAATATTTTTTAGGCCAGTTTGCCCTGACCGAAGGCAAAAAAGGCGGGCAGTTTTACACCCCCAAAGCCATTGTGACCCTGATCGTTGAAATGCTGGAACCATTTAAGGGCAGGGTGTATGATCCGGCCATGGGATCCGGCGGATTTTTTGTCCAAAGCGAACGGTTCATCCAGAAGCATTCGGGTAAAATCGGCAATGTTTCCATCTACGGCCAGGAATACAACCACACCACCTGGCAGCTGGCCGCCATGAACATGGTGATCCGGGGGCTTGATTTCAATTTTGGCAAAATGCCTGCCAACTCCTTTACCAATGACCAGCACAAGGACCTTCGGGCTGATTATGTCATGGCCAATCCCCCCTTTAACATGAAAGAGTGGAACGGCGAAGTCAGCGACCAAGACCCCCGGTGGAAATACGGAGTACCGCCAAAAAATAATGCCAACTTTGCATGGCTTCAGCACATGCTCTACCACCTGGCCCCGGGCGGCAGCATGGGACTGCTCCTTGCCAATGGCTCCATGAGTTCCAACACCAGCAATGAAGGCACTATCCGGCAGGCCCTGGTGAAAAATGATCTCGTGGAATGCATGGTGGCCCTGCCCGGCCAATTGTTCACCAACACCCAGATTCCGGCCTGTATCTGGTTTCTGTCAAAGGACAAAAAGAACGGGATCAACAAAAACGGAACAACCCTGCGCAACAGATCCAAAGAAGTTCTTTTTATTGACGCCAGGGATCTGGGATATATGAAAGACCGGGTGTTAAGGGATTTTAAGGAAGAAGATATCAGAAAAGTCGCCGACACCTTTCACCGATGGCAACAGGGAGACGAGTATGCGGATGAACCTGGGTTCTGTAAAACAGTTGGCTTTGAAGAGATACAAAAATATGATTTTGCCCTGACGCCGGGACGGTATGTGGGTGCATCCCCTGTAGAAGATGACGGCGAACCCTTTGCCGATAAAATGGCCCGGTTGACAGCTCAGTTGAAAATCCAGTTTAAAGAGAGTGAAAAATTGGAAAAACAGATCAAAGAGAATCTGGCGGGGTTGGGGTATGGGTGGTAAAATGGGAATAAACAAGCTATCAGAAATTGCATCTGTCATTGACTCGCTACATAAGACGCCAAAGTATTACGAAAGTTTTGGCTACCCCATGGTCAGGTGTACGGATGTCAAATATGGGTATTTAAAATTAACAGATACACTCCTGGTTAATGAAAAAATTTTTGCTGAATTTTCACGGCGTTATAAACCTCAAGAAAATGACATAATTATCACTCGTGTTGGTTCTTACGGAATTACCGCTTTGGTTGGAGATAATGATTTTTGTCTTGGGCAAAACACAAGTGCAATTGTTCCTAAAATTAATCCTCGTTATTTATATCTTGCTCTCAATTCACCGCAAGTTAAAAACCAGATAGAGTTTTCTGTTGTCGGCAGCACCCAAAAAACTCTCAGTCTTAAAGCGATTAACAATCTCGAAATTCCGAGATTTGGTGACGCCATAGAAAAAAAAATTGCTTCTATTGGCGGAGATCTTGATGACAAAATAGATCTGAATCACCAAAATAATGTAACTCTCGAACAAATATCCCAAGCCATATTCAAATCCTGGTTCGTCGATTTTGAACCGGTAAAAGCAAAAGACTATATCCGAAAACTTGGCGGCAATTCAGATCAGATTGAGAAAGCCGCCCAGGCAATTATTGCAGGCGCTGTTAACCTTGAAGAGATCCTATCCAGTTCAAATTTGATGGATATAGAAGGTCAAATCAAAGCCAAACTTGATGTAAAGCTTAGCTTTCAGACAAAAGATCAGCAAAATATACTTGTAAAAACTGCAAAGGTTTTTCCGGATAACATTGTGGAATCGGAAATGGGGTTCATTCCTAACGGGTGGGAATGTAAGGCTCTTTCGGAAATCATAGAATTGAAGTATGGAAAAGCATTAAAGAAAAACAATCGAAAAGAAGGAAAGATTCCTGTTTTTGGATCAGGAGGTGAGGTAGGTTTCCATAACGAATATTTAGTAAAAGGGCCAGGTATTATTGTCGCCAAAAAAGGATCCGTTGGTAATCTTTTTTGGACAGAGGATGATTTTTTTCCAATTGATACTACCTTTTTTGTTAGCCCAATTGCTGATATCCACTTGTTTTGGGTTTACAGGCAGCTTTGTAATATTGATATCCTCTCCTTGAGTTCTGATTCAGCAGTGCCGGGTGTGAATCGAAATACATTGCTATCTCAAAATATTGTTTTCCCCGCTTTATCTATAATAAAAACATTTATGGGTTTTATTGCACCTTTTATTCACCTTAAAAATAACAATCAAAATGAAATTAACTCGTTATCTTGTTTACAGAATGAGCTTTTACCAAGACTCTTGTCTGGAGAAATTACGATTAGCGAAAAATAATGAATACTCAAATTTATAATTATGATGAAATAACTGAGTTTGATGATTTTATAATTATTGGGGATTCCATAAACAGCAGAATACCTGCCTCAAAAATAAACGATTGGCGTGAATTTATTTCGATATTGGATAACCCTTTTTTTAATAAACCAAACAAAGAATTCATTTTTCGTGGCCATAGAAAACACCAATGGACGCTTGAACCAACTTTGGCTCGAGTTAAAGGTAATGGCATTGTAGATGAAACCATTGCAGAAAGACAGTTGAAGTTGTTCAAATTAAACACTCGTGGCAGATTAAACAATGCGATTGTATTAGACGATAACCAAAAAGACGAATTGTGGTCAATCGGTCAACATCATGGATTGCAAACCCCCTTGATTGATTGGACAACTTCACCTTATGTGGCTCTTTTTTTTGCCTTTAATAAAAAAGATATTGATGAAAGCAATAAATATCGAACAGTTTTCGCTATAAATAAAACGTTTTTAGAAAAACATGCAAAGAAAAACGAGGTGAGATTATTAGAACCATTGTTGGATGAGCATGGAAGACTTGTTAATCAGGCCGGACTGTTTACGATAGCACCGTATGGAAAATCTTTGGAAAGTACCGTAATTGAAATGTTGGAAGAAGAAAATATCGATATTGAGGACCCACACGAATTAGCTAATTATATTTGTAAGATATACATACCCAATATTGATAGAAATGACTGTTTAAAAAATTTGAGAAGAATGAATGTTCATCATTCAAGTTTGTTTCCTGATTTGATTGACGCGTGTGAACATTGCAATATTCTTATATCCGAAGAGGGTAATTTTGAGGATAGCTCAGAATCTCAGGGAAAAATGATTAGTGCAAAAACTGAAATATCTTTGGATAATAGCATCATCGATATGCAGTTTAAAAATTATAAATTAACACCAGAAAATGATGTATTAAAGCCTTTGGTTCAATCTTTATTAAAAGGCAGTGATACAAAACAAGACCTTGACCTTAAGGATTTGAATAACGTTGCAAAAATAGTTTTGAATTTTATCAATGAGGATGCTGGCGTTGATTGGTATAAAAGAGACTCCCAATTAGCCAGGATACGAACGACTGTTAGAAGGGAATTGGTGAAAATAAATTTTAATGAAGATTTAATTTCCCAGGCAGTTGCAAATATTGTTAAAGTCGCAGCAGAATTATCAGAAAACGCTGATAACAAGAATAAAATGAATTAGATAAATTTCTATACCCGGAGTCCAAATGCTGGAAATCAAAACCTTAGACGACATCTCAGCCTTAAGTGAAAACTATGAGGTGGAGTGCAAGCTTGCTGCGGGAAAAGACGGCAAGGGCGAGTTGCCCAAAGATTTCTGGCCCACATATTGTTCATTTGCCAATTCCTATGGCGGGGACGTGATTCTCGGACTGAAAGAAACCAAACAAGGGTTTAAACTCAACGGGATCAGTAATCTTCAAAAGGTGATGGATGATCTTTTCAGCACCTTAAATGATCCAAAAAAAATCAGCATCAATCTGTTGAGGGACAAAGATGTCCGATCCTTTAAAATTGACGGGAAAAATCTGATCCAGATATCTGTTCCCAGGGCTGCCAGAACGCAAAAGCCAGTTTTCATCAACAACAATCCAATGATCGGGACTTATAAGAGGCGAAATACAAGCGATTGTCTTTGTGACCGGGAAACGGTCAAGCGCATGATGGCGGAACAGGTGGAAGAAAGCCGGGATACGGAACTGCTCAAAGGATATGGGATTGAAGATATTGATTTTGAAAGTTTTAATGCATACCGGCAGGTCTATATCAACCGCTCCCCGGATCATCCCTGGAATCAACTGGAGCCCTTGCCCTTTTTAAAAAATATCGGGGCATGGCGGAAAGACAGGGAAACCGGTGCCGGGTCCCTAACCCGGGCAGGTCTTTTGATGTTTGGTCAGCTACCGTCCATCCAGGAAGTTTTCCCCAATTATATGCTCGATTACCAGGAGCGGCCGGAGGCAAAAACAGAAAGTCGGTGGATAGACCGGATTACCCTTGACGGGTCCTGGTCAGGGAATTTGTTTGATTTTTACAGAAAAGTGATCCAGAAACTGACCGCTGACCTAAAAGTCCCCTTTAAGCTGGAAAAAGATCTTCGTCAGGATACAACACTGGTGCATGAGGCGTTGCGTGAGGCCCTGGTTAACAGCATTGTGCATGCCGATTACACGGAAAGAGCCTCTGTATTGATTGTAAAAAGGCCGGACATGTTCGGTTTCAGGAACCCCGGATTGATGCGGGTGCCGATTGAAATTGCGGTCCAGGGAGGTGACAGTGACTGCCGGAACCGTCTGATCCACCAGATGTTTCGATACGTTGGACTGGGGGAGCAGGCCGGTAGCGGCATCCCTAAAATTTTCCAGGGATGGGACAGCCAGCACTGGCGGCGCCCGGTGCTGTACGAAAAAGAGGTGCCCTTTGATCAAACCCTTTTAGAGCTAAGGATGCTGGATCTTTTCCCAGAAAAAATCGTGACTGCCCTTCGGCAATACTTGGGTAATCAATTTGATGGGTTGCCCAAACTGGAACGTTTGATACTGGCAGCAGCCGCAACCGAGCAGGTGATTACCCATCGAAGAATAACGGAAATTTCAACAGATCACACCCATGATTTGACATTGGCCTTCCAACACCTGATGAAGGAAGGGCTTCTTGCGTCACACGGGAGAGGTCGGGGTACGGTGTATCATCTGCCGGGGCAATCACTTCCCAGTGCGGATCAGGCATTTTCACAAAGTGTTGTTATATCCCTAGCAGATAACGGCACTAGTGACACTAGCTTGGGATATAATGACCCTGGCTTGGGATATAACGAACGGCATCCACTCGGGTGGTTGACCATCGAAGGGTTGTCAAAACCCTTGATAGATAACCTTAATCTGGTTTCCGACGACATAGAAAACACGCTTATGTCCCAAGCAAAAAAAGCCCGGACCCAAAAACGCTTAAACAAACGAGAAATGATCCAGATCGTGCTTACCCTCTGTTCTAATTATTATCTAACACAACAGGTGCTGGCACAGCTGTTAAACAGAAGTCCCCTGGCCCTGAGAAAAAACACGCTAAAACCCCTGCTGGATCAGGGCAAGCTTGCCCTGGCCTTTCCCCAGACACCGACACATTCCAAACAGGCCTACACAGCCGTGAACAGAAGGTGACAATGATTACCGAAAATCAGCTGGAACAATTGTGCATATCCTGGTTTAAAGAAAACGGCTATCAAGCCGTTACCGGAAAACAGATCTCTCCGGAAGGAGATTCTCCTGAAAGAGACACTTATCGTCAGGTGGTTTTACATGACCGGCTGGTGTCACAGCTTAAACTCATCAACCCGCAGATCCCGCCGATTCTGCTTGAAGATGTGGCAAATACACTGGTCAAACCAGACACACCTTTATTGATAAAAAACAATCATCGTTTCCATAAATACATGATTGAAGGGGTTCCGGTTGAAATAAACAACAATAAAGACAATAAGATCGAATATATTAAATTGATCGATTTTGAAAAGATTGAAAACAATCAATTTTTGGTCGTTGATCAGCTTACCATATCCGGGACAAAACATTTCAGACGTCCGGATCTTGTTGTCTTTATCAACGGCTTGCCCATTGCCGTGATCGAACTGAAAAATCCGGCAGATGAAAACGCAGACATATGGGATGCTTATAACCAGCTGCAAACTTATAAAGATGAAATTTCAGATCTGTTTGTGTTTAATGAAGCCCTGGTGATCAGCGACGGGTTAACCGCCCGGGTGGGGTCTCTTACGGCAAGCAAAGAATGGTTCATGCCCTGGAGAACCATAAAAGATGAAAATGACAAACCAGACCTTGCCTATGAACTGGAAAAACTGGTGAAAGGATTTTTTGATCAAGAATTACTGCTGGATTATTTAAGGTATTTCATTCTTTTCGAACAGGCCAATGATACCCTTATTAAAAAAATTGCCGGGTATCACCAGTTTCACGCTGTCCGGCAAGCGGTTCGCGCAACGATCATTGCAGCAAAAAAAGTCGGAGAAAATACGGTTGCTGAACCCCGTGCCACCTGGGGGATGCAGGTTGAAGAAGGATCCAGGAAAGCCGGGGTGGTCTGGCATACACAAGGATCCGGAAAGAGTATTTCCATGGTTTGCTATGCTGGCAAACTCTTGACCCGTCCTGAAATGAAAAACCCGACATTGGTGGTGGTAACAGACAGGAATAATCTTGACGGTCAGCTTTTTAATACCTTTCAAATGGCCAGGGAAAACCTGAAGCAAACACCGGTACAGGCATCGGACCGGAATCATTTAAGGGATATTCTCTTATCCAGCGCAGCTGGCGGCATTGTATTCTCCACCGTTCAGAAATTTGCCCTGACAGCAGGAGAAAAAAACCATCCGATTTTGAGCAACCGGCACAATCTTGTGGTGATATCTGATGAAGCACACCGAAGTCAGTATGGTGATAAGGCTAAATTAAATAAAAAAACAGGAAAGTATACCTTCGGGTATTCCAAGCATTTAAGGGATGCCCTGCCCAATGCCACCTTCATAGGATTTACCGGGACGCCGCTTGCCCTGGAAGATAAGGACACCCGGGCGGTATTTGGGGATTATGTCAGTATTTATGACATTCAGGATGCGGTGGATGACGGGGCAACCGTCCCCATTTTCTATGAATCCCGTCTGGCAAAACTGGATATCAACAAACATGAGATTGAAGCGCTGAATAAAGAAGTTGAAGAGGTTTTTGAAGAGGATGAAGATCTCATACAAAAAGAGCAAACCAAGAGCAAATGGGCAACCCTTGAAAAACTGGTAGGCTCGGGCCCGCGGATTGAACAGGTCGCAAAGGACCTTGTAGGTCATTTTACAAGCAGGACAGAAAATTTTCCGGGTAAGGCCATGATTGTGTGCATGAGCCGGGAAATCTGTGTCAACATGTTCGATGCCATCATCAAGCTAAAGCCTGAATGGAAAGGCACGCTTAAAAAAGAGGGTAAAGAAAAGCAGGGATTTTATGACCCTCACGATGGCGGTGTCCGCGTGGTGATGACCGGAAGCGCTTCAGACAAGTCGCATTTTCAAAAACATATTTATAATAAAGCTGCCAAAAATCAACTTGAAAAACGATTCAAAGACGAAACAGATGCATTGAAAATAGTCATTGTGCGGGATATGTGGCTGACCGGATTTGATGTGCCGGCATGCCACACCATGTATGTTGACAAACCCATGAAGGGCCACAACCTGATGCAGGCCATCGCCAGGGTAAATCGTGTCTTTAAGGATAAACCGGGGGGATTGGTTGTTGATTATATCGGCATTGCAAATGAACTGAAACTGGCCCTGAAAATTTATACCGACGCAAATGGACGGGGAGAACCAACGCTCAATACAAAACAAGCCTATGAGATCCTTTTAGGAAAAATGGATATTGCCAGAGGGCTTTTCCACGGGTTTGATTACAGCGATTATAAAACAAATGCGCTGCAATTATTGCCCCTGGCCATGAATCATATCCTGGGATTGGAAGAGGGGAAAAAACGCTTTTTAGATGTGGTTGTAAATATCAGCAAAGCCTTTACCCTCTGCGGTACCCTTGATGAGGTGCAATCACTTAAAAAGGAAATCGCTTTCTTTTCAGCTGTGAAAGCTGCCATCAGTAAATATACAAGCATCGACAAAAAACGCACTGAAGCAGACAAAAGTTCGGCACTCAAGCAAATTATTGACAATGCAATTATTGCCGATGGCGTGGCCGATGTCTTTGAATTGGCCGGACTTGAAAAGCCCAATATCGGTCTTTTATCCCATGAATTTTTAGAAGATGTTGGCAAGATGAAAACAAAAAATCTTGCTGTGGCATTATTGGAACGCCTTATAAAAGATGAAATTAAGGCACGGATGAAAAACGATGTTGTCCAGGAAAAGAAATATTCAGACCGTATTCTTGAAACGCTTCGGAAATATCATAACAGGGCCATTGAAACTGCCCAGGTGATTGAGGAATTGATCCAAATGGCCAAAGACATGGCCAAAGATGAGGAGATGGCTGAAAAGTCCGGATTGAATAGAGATGAAATTGCTTTTTATCGCGCCTTGATTCAAAATGAAAGTGCGGTAAGAGAGCTTGAAGACAATAATCTAAGAGAGCTTGCACGGGAAGTGACGCAAACCCTAAAAAAGAGCACCACCGTTGACTGGCAAGTCAGAGACAGTGTTCGTGCCAAATTGCGCATTTTGATCCGCCGGACTTTGAAACGATGGAAATATCCTCCAGATGGTGCAAAGGAAGCTGTTGAACTTGTGCTTAAACAAGCTGAAGCCTTATCTAATACCTGGAGCCAATAGATACCCTATTGACTTGAACAAAAACATGCTGACATGACAAGCAGCAGATGTTCAAAATGCCTTCAAAAAAGGGATGGCTACCTGAAATGATCCGGATCAATATTGTACCGCTTCATGATCTGCTGTAATGCCTGGCGGTCCATCCGGCAAAGCTTTGCCGCCTGGGTAACATTGCCCTGGGTCATGGAAAGTTTGGCATTGATATAATCATGGTTAAACCCGGAAAGAAATGTTTCCTTTGCTTCCCTGTATGGCAAGGAGGCGTAATCATGTCCCAGATCACCTTCTGTCTTTTTTTTGTGAATCTCGTTTATGGGAATATCGGACACGCCAATGGTATCCCCTTTTGAATAGAGGATGCCATGGATCAGAACATTTTCAAGCTCCCGGACATTTCCCACCCAGGGGTGTTTCATAAGCAGGTCCAGGACCTCCCCAGATACGGTTTTAGGGGGTTTGTTCATCTTTTCGCAATGCTTGGCCAAAAGGGCCTGACACAAAATAGGAATATCCGTTATCCGGTTTCGCAATGGCGGTAGCTCAATGGAAATTACGGACAAGCGATAAAAGAAATCTTCCCGGAACTCTTTTTGGGCAATTTTTTGTTTTAAATTCTGGTTGGTGGAGGCAATGATCCGCACATCCACGGTCTGGGCTTTTGTATCCCCCAGGGGCTTTACTTCCTTTTCCTGGATCATCCGCAACAGCTTGGTCTGGATGGAAGGACCGATGTCCCCGATCTCATCTAAAAAAATGGTGCCCTTGTCTGCGGCCTGGAACAGGCCGGTCTTGTCCCTGTAGGCATTGGTAAAGGCGCCCTTTTTATATCCGAAAAGCTCACTTTCCAGGATATGCTCGGGAAGGGTGGGGCAGTTCACCGGGATAAAGGGCTTATTTTTCCGGGGGCTTAAATCGTGGATGGACCGAGCTGTCAAATCCTTGCCCGTGCCGGATTCCCCTGTGATCAATACGGTGACATCACTGTCCGCCACCAGGGCAATTTTTTCAAACACCTTTTCCATGGCCTCGCTTTTGCCGATCAACGGACGGGTCTCTTTCTTGCGTTCTTTTAACAGCTGCTTGTTTTCATGGAGCAGTCGGCTCCGCTCCAATGCCTTTTGAATTTTGAAGATAATCTCATCCTGCTCAAATGGCTTGGAGATAAAATCATAGGCTCCTTTTTTAATAGCAGATACAGCAGATTCAATGTTGCCGAAGGCTGACAGCATCACCACTGTCATGTCCGGGTATTTTTTTTTCAGCTGCTCTAAAAGTTCAAACCCGTCCATACCCGGCATTTTGATATCGCAAATAACCAGGTCAAAAGATGCCTGTGCCAAAATATTCAGGGCCATTTCCCCGGAATATGCCATGGTCACGCAACAGTCAATTTCAGGCTCAAGGGTCCGCTGCAGCAGTCGGGTCATATCCTTTTCATCATCCACCGCCAATATTTCTGCTTTCATTGAACCTCTCTCCTGTTTTCTTCGGGTTCCTGCCCGAAATTTTTTACTTGTTTTGCGGTGCAAAAGGAAGCGTGATGGTAAAGGCTGCCCCTTTTTCCTTCCGGTTTCTTACCGTGATATCCCCGCCGTGACGGCGAATAATGCCATACCCCACAGACAGGCCAAGACCGGTTCCCTGGCCCACGGGCTTGGTGGTAAAAAAGGGATCGAATATCCGTGAAAAATGCTTTTTGCGGATGCCGGTACCGTTGTCCTTCACTGTGATGATGACCAGATTGTTCTGTGTTTGTTTTGTCTCAATCTCAATTTTACCCTTTTTCCCCACTGCATGGCAGGCATTGATAACCAGATTGATGATCACCTGGGCCAATTCCTGGCCATTGCCATAAATCATCAGGGGGTCGTGTGGTGCAGGCCCTGTCTGGATATCCACATTCCGAAAATCCGTATGATTGGCCAGAAATTTAATCACCCCATCAATAACCGTGGTCACATCCACCCGGCTCTTTTCCAGGGAACCTTTTCTGGAAAAGGAAAGCAGGTCCGACACCACGGTTTTACAATTTTTCACATGCTTTTCAATGATTTTAAGATCCTCTTCAAACCCTGAAGTTTCTTTTAACATGAGCTGGGTATATCCCAGGATAATGCCCAAAGGATTGTTGATCTCATGGGCGACGCCTGCGGACAATTCACCCAAAGCCGCTAATTTATCGGCCTGGGCAATCTGCTGCTCCATCTGTCGTTTATCGTTGATATTTTTAATGATAAAAT
>Ga0208900_1000138_pt1 | contig 43342 bp, 29 predicted proteins | sample AntAceMetag02UKK_FD_184763 | JGI IMG/M metagenome (GOLD analysis project Ga0208900, IMG submission 184763) | Saline lake microbial communities from Ace Lake, Antarctica - Antarctic Ace Lake Metagenome 02UKK (SPAdes) (version 2) | ecosystem: Environmental > Aquatic > Non-marine Saline and... | reverse complement strand
CAAGCACACGAATATTCCTAAAAAGGTTATGGCTTATCGTCCAGTTTTCAGCGCCATGCAAGTCGATTCCTTCAGTATAGCCGTCCTCGGGTCCCCAGTCGGTATATTCTATCTGGCAATATTCGATGCTCCCGTTTTTTACACCGGCCGGTAAATTTTCGTTATCATACAAAAAATTTCCCTTAATGATTTGCTCCCCACAATCGTAAAACCGACAATGGTATAACCTTACACCATTAGCAGCACCAATAGCTGGTGGGTTTAGTTGCACCGCGTGGTGATATACCTCGCCAACCGAAAGATCGGCAATGGTAACATTTGTAGCATTATTGATATAAAATCCAAAACTTGTAGCACCAGCCATCCCCGGTGCAGTACCCTTAATAATTACATCATCAAAATTGCCGGTAGCACCACGAATGGTGACGTTGGTAATAGGATTTTCCTCATCAATCCCAACGTTGATAAACCAATATTCTGGTATGGTGTAGATACCGGGCTGAATAATGATGGTGGTGTTTGATTCGAGATACCAAACAGCATTTATGAGTTCGCTCCAGGTTTCAACCTCAACCACAGTGCCGCTTGGAGGGGGCAGGGGCGGAGCATTTTCAGGAAGGTCGGCAAACAGATTTGTGGTGGGTAGGATGACAACAATATGCACCAAAAAATTCCGGAAGAAAAACATGAACAATGATTTCATTTTACGCATAACAACTGAATTTTAATATTTTATTAAGTTGGTAAATGTAAATGCAGCCTTGTCATTGCTGAAATTTATTCAATCAACAGTTGGGGAATTTCATCGAATGGTATTAATCTTTCAATGCAGGTATTATCTAAAATACTTGATGGTAATCACTTAATCCCATGAATTAATTTCCCACTAACGAATAACCATTAACGATTAACTCAATACTCTCCCACATTTATTTTGAATGAATATAAAGTAAGCAGTGATTTCCAGAGCTTCTTTCAGCCCCAAATCCCCCAACTCATTGAGGGCAAAAAGCATAGGATTTAATAAAGTGGTTTTTGTTTTTATTAATCTTAATTTAGATCGCTTATAAATTTAAAATCAATCCTTTAGCTTTTGAAAGTATATTTACTTTTACATCCTTCATAATAAATAGGAAACCATGCGCATTGCAAGATTAAAAGTTGAAACAGAAAAAACCCCTCAGGATGTTGTCGATTTATCGCCGATGGACGACCTGATAAAGAAATACCACGGAAAAAAAGGGAACATGATCCCGCTACTACAGGGAACGCAAGCCATGTTCGGCTACATCCCCACTTTGGCCTTCGAGAAACTGGCCAATGAAACCGGGCTGGAACTTGCCGACATGTATGGTGTGGCTACCTTTTATGCCCAGTTCAGGCTGGCTCCCGTTGGGAAGCATGTTATAAAAGTTTGCCACGGCACAGCCTGCCACGTGCAAAATGCTTCCAAAATTACCGAGTCCTTGCAGGAAGCCCTGAAGGTAGAAGATGGCGGCACCACCGAAGACCGCCTGTTCACCCTCGAATCGGTGGCCTGCCTGGGATGCTGTTCGCTGGCACCGGTTATGGCGATTGGCGAACACACCTACGGAAAGCTAACAGGTGCTGAAGCTGTGGAAATCGTGAAAAATATCCGCATCAGCGAAAAAACTAAGTAGCCCGGCTATTTTTAACAACAACGAAAAAAGGAACTTTAGATATGGAAAAAACCAAAGTTATTGTGGGGCTCGGCAGTTGTGGCATTGCAGCGGGAGCAAACCTTACCTACGAAAAAATAAGGCAACTAAAGGAGGTTGAAAACCTCGACTTTGAACTCAAAAAAACCAGTTGTATCGGGATGTGTTTCCGCGAACCCCTGGTGGAGATCATCGATGAAACCGGCTCGTACATCTATGGCAATGTTGACGAAGACCGTGCAATAGAGGTTTTGGAAAAGCATGTGGTGAACCATGAACCCATCAGGGAACTCGTGGTAAAAACCGACTTGTTCGAAACCAAAGACCACACCTTTTTCGATGACCAGGTAAAAATCGCCCTGCGCCATTGCGGGTACATCGACCCCGAATCCATCGAGGAATATGAAGCACAGCAGGGTTATGAAGCCATTAAGAAAATTGCCGATGAAGAAATAAAACCAGATGCGGTAATCAATATGATATTGCAGTCTGGCCTGCGTGGCCGCGGAGGCGGAGGCTTCCCTACGGGCATGAAATGGCGTTTTGCCAAAAACAGCGTTTCAAAAGAAAAATACATTATCTGCAATGCCGACGAAGGCGACCCCGGGGCATTCATGGATCGCTCCTTACTCGAAGGCGACCCCCACGCTGTACTCGAAGGAATGTTGATTGGCGCTTATGCCATTGGTGCTACAGGTGGTGTAATTTATTGCCGTGCCGAATACCCGCTGGCCATTAAGCGACTGAATATTGCCATAGAGCAGGCCCGCGACCAGGGTTACCTCGGCGAACATATTATGGGAATCGAAGGATTTTGTTTTGATATTTATGTAAAAGAAGGTGCCGGGGCTTTTGTATGCGGCGAAGAAACTGCACTTATCGCTTCGATAGAAGGCGAACGCGGGATGCCCCGCAAACGCCCGCCATTTCCTGCCGTTTCGGGCCTGTGGAAAAAACCCACCAACATCAACAATGTTGAAACCTGGGCAAACATCCCCTGGATTATTTACAATGGCCCGGAAGCTTATTCAAAATATGGCACCGAAAAAAGTAAGGGAACCAAAGTTTTTGCCCTCGCCGGGAAAATCAAAAACTCGGGACTGGTGGAAGTTCCGATGGGAATTACCATAAGGGATATTATTTTCAAACTCGGCGGCGGAATCCCCGATGGGAAAAAATTCAAAGCAGTACAATTGGGTGGCCCTTCCGGGGGATGTATCCCTGAATACCTTGCCGACACCATCGTGGATTACGACTCGGTAAATGCCACAGGTGCCATTATGGGATCGGGTGGTATGGTAGTAATGGACGAAGGAACCTGCATGGTTGATGTGGCCAAATTTTTCCTCAACTTTACCCAAACCGAAAGTTGTGGCAAATGCACCTTCTGCCGGATTGGAACCATGCGCATGCTCGAAATTCTTGAACGCATCACCGAAGGCAAAGGAAAAGAAAGCGACATTGAAACCTTGGAAGAACTGGCTTACCAGATCAAGGATAATTCGCTTTGCGGACTGGGGCAAACAGCACCTAATCCAGTGCTTACCACTTTGAAATATTTTAGGGACGAATACACCGCCCACATTGTCGAAAAGAAATGCCCGGCAAAAGTGTGCAAAAATCTACTCACCTACACCATTGTGGAAGATAAATGTACAGGCTGCACTGTATGTGCCAGAAAGTGTCCGGTTAATGCTATTGCAGGAGATCGTAAACAACCGCACGTGATAGATCAGGATATTTGTATAAAGTGTGGCGATTGCTACTCGAGATGTAAATTTGATGCCATCACCCTTTCATAAGCCAAACTATTAACATCAAAAGACCGATAGAAAAATGAACGATAGTTTAAATATTTTACTCAACGGAAAAATCGTAAACGGCAAGCAGGGAGAATCAATCCTTCAACTGGCCAACAGATATAATATTAGCATCCCCACTTTATGCAACGATCCACGCCTCGACCCTTATTCGTCATGTTTTTTATGCGTGGTCGAGGTTGCCGGGATTCGTGGCTTGCAGCCTGCTTGTTCTACAATAATAAATGAGGGGATGAAAATCAATACCGAGAACGACAGGGTTAGAAAAGCCCGCAAAGCCGCTCTTGATCTGATGGTGAGCAACCATTACGCCGACTGCGTGGCACCATGCAAAGAAACCTGCCCCGCGGGTGTGGATGTGCAGGGATACATTTCGCTCATCGAAAAAGGATTGTACAGCGAAGCCGTGGGGTTGATAAAAGAAGTAAATCCATTGCCCGCCATCTGTGGCCGGGTGTGTGTGCGCCCTTGCGAGGCAGCGTGCCGCCGGAATTTATTGGAAGAAGGTGCTGGCGTTGGTATTGACTACCTCAAGCGTTTTGCCTCCGACATTGATCTGGAATCCGAGGACAGGTACATTCCGGAAGTTGCACCTTCGAAAGGTAAAAAAGTAGCCATCATTGGTGCGGGCCCCGGAGGTTTGTCGTCGGCATATTTCCTCCAGCAAAAAGGCCATCAGTGCGATATTTTTGAAGCAGGCCCACTTCCGGGCGGCTGGCTCAGGTATGGCATTCCTGAATATCGCTTACCTAATGATATTATCGATAAAGAAGTGGCGGCAGTTACCGAGTTAGGAACACGCATTTTTTACAACCGTAAACTTGGCGAAAACCTTAATTATATTGGGTTAAAAGAAAGATACGATGCGGTAATACTCACCATTGGTTCGCAGCGCGGAACATTAATTGGCTGCGAAGGAGAAGATGCAGAAAACGTATTTTCGGGTATCGATTTCCTGCGCAATATGGAGATGACCGGACAGAAATATGATATGACCGGAAAAACAGTAGCTGTTGTTGGTGGTGGAAATACCGCGATGGATTGCTGCCGTACATCCATCCGCTGCAAAGCCGATAAGGTTTATGTTATTTACAGGCGTACCGAAAAGGAAATGCCTGCCAACCCCATCGAAATTCACGAATCTAAACTGGAAGGTGTGGAATACCTTTTCCTTACCAATCCTAAAAAAGTAAACAAGGACAAAGACGGGGCAGTAAAATCTATCACCTGCCTCAAAATGGAACTTGGTGCCCCCGATTCCTCGGGACGCCAACGTCCTGTGCCTATCGAAGGTTCGGAATACGACCTGGAAGTAGATTTTATTTTGGCTGCAATCGGGCAAAAAACCAACGTTAATTTCCTCGAAGATGTAAATGCTTATTCAAGCGGCCAGCAACTTAAGGTAAACCGCTGGGGCGATATTGATGCCGACCGTACAAGCCTGCAAACCGGCATTCCATCCATGTTTGCTGCCGGCGATGGCGTTACTGGCCCGGCCACCATCATCGAGGCCATTGCACAAGCCAAAATAGCTTCACGCAGTTGCCACCAGTATTTGATGGGCGAACCTGTGGTTCCCGAAAAGAAAGAATTTATCAGCCGTCGCGACAATTTCCATAGCCAGGATTCCAAAGATTACATCGGTCGCTACCAGAAGCAACTCCGCCATGAAATGCCCACCATGGATCCTGGCAACAGGATGAATTTCGATGAGGTGGAACTGGGTTACGAAAACGAAGATGTGGCACTTGCTGAAACCCATCGCTGTTTGGAGTGTGGCTGTACTGAATATTTTACCTGCGATCTGAAAAAACATTCGACAGAATACGAAGCAGAACAAAAAAAATATGAAGGTACACACCGGGAATACGAAGTAGATTTCTCGCATCCTTTTATCGAAATCGACAATAACAAATGTATTCTTTGCGCCCGTTGTGTGCGTATTTGCAAAGATGTTGTTGGTGCCAATGCCCTGGGGTTGGTCGAACGTGGTTTTGACACATACGTAGCACCAAGTATGGGCAGCTCGCTCAACGACACGATGTGCGAATCGTGCGGCATGTGCATTTCTGCCTGCCCCACCGGTGCCATTACCGAGAATGTTTTGTTTAAACCCGGCCCTGTAAAAACCGACACCATCAAAACCATCGACAACTATGGCTCTGAAGGTTTTGAAATGGAGCTACACCACAAAGGCGGTTTCGTAATGCGGGCAACCGGACTGAAAGGTGAGATTAATAAAGATGGCAACATCAGCCGCCAGGCTAAGTTTGGGTATAATTATTTGAACGATCAATCACGCATCACCAAACCCTTGCTGAGGAAAGGAGATGAATTCCAGGAGATTTCTTTTGAAGAAGCCAACGACATTATCACCGACCGGATAAAAGGCGTAAACCCTGACGACAATGCCTTTTTTGCCGGGGCACGCCTCACCAACGAAGAAATTTATATGGTTCAGAAACTGGCACGTGCCGGGGCCAAAACCAACAACATTAATTGCTTCCACTATTTGGGCCGCGGAATTGGATACGGACAAAATTCGATGGCAAATGTTCCTTTCGACGACATGAAAAAGGCAAGCCGGATTTTTATCCTGGGGTCGAACCTACATATTGATCATCCTTTGGTAAACCACCTGATTTTTAGTGCCCGAAACCGGTATAAAGTTCCGGTGGAACTTGTTAGCAATGATGTTAACAGCGGAATGAAACACAAGGTGGATAAAGTCCACGACATCAAAGATTACTATTATTTTGTGAAAGCCGTAAATTACTTTTTACTTTCCACCGGATTGCAAAACCAGTTGTTTATAAACGATCGCTCGGTTCAATTTGAGGAGTATAAATCAAAATTGATGGCCGAGGATTTTGATGACCTTTTCGAGAAATCAGGCGTTTGTTGTATTGATGAGCTGGCGCAATTTGCCAAGGATTTCAACAATGAGCCCAATGCCATCATAGTTTTCAGCGAAAAAGAAATTTCATCCAACGTAAGTTTCGAACTTTTCAACCTGGCCATTATTACCGGGAAACTTGGCAAAACAGCCCAGGGATTGCTTGCACTGAAAGAGAAAAATAATTCGCAGGGCGTGATAGATATGGGTGGCTGCCATAAAATAGCCCCCGGATTCCAGCCTTACGATGATCCGCAGGTAATCAACAAACTCAAGCAAAAATGGGGAGTTGCGGACATTCCCGAAAACATCAACAGCCCTTACAAATTGCTGAAGGAAGGATTGTTGAAAAACCTCTTCATTTTTGGAGAGGATCCACTGGGATGTGCGGTAAATAAGGAAGAAGTTGAAGAATGGTTCGACAAGCCCGACTTCATTATGGTACAGGATTATTTTATGACCGAAACCGCCGAAGAAGCCGACCTGATCATGCCTGCATCTCTCCCCTTTGAAATTGGTGGGAGTTTTACAACTACCCAAAAACACATTCAAAAATTTGAGAAGCAGTTGGATTCGGCTGTTGAAAACCCTTCACCAAAGCAAATTATCGACTTGCTAAGTAAGTTGGGGGTAAGCGGCATTGCCGACATGGAGGAAGCCTTGTGGGAAGCTTTTGGTTTGCTGCCTCCGGCCACCAATCCCGAAAAACGAAAATTCCAGTTGCACAGCACCAAACATGATAATTTTAACCGGATGTTCAACCATGGCTGCGACATTGTGAATAAGCGTTTTGATGACGAATTTGAAATTTCATTCAAATAATGAATCCGGTATAAAAAGCCACTAATGCACGGATTTTTTTTACATATTGATAATAGAAAATGTAAACATCCTTCTTCGTACCTTTTTAGATTGGTCTCAATATTTAATTTGGGGGAGTTAAAAACCCCAGGTCAAAACTTCAATTATGTGAACTTAAACAGCCTCTTTTTGGGGCTGTTTTTTTTATCTTTGGATTACCGATTTTCAGTCATCCGATGAATCACCCCTATAAGCGGCCTAGTTCCCTTGCGCAAGGTATTATATGCTTAAGCATTATTCATCGGATGACTTTCCCGGAATACCGGTTTTGAGTCACTCCGTGAATAGCCCAGAAAGTATTATTATATTTAAAAAAAACTAACAGGTTTCCAGGTTTTAAGCAATGGATAACTTTTCAAAGATCAGGATAAACCCAGACGAGTAAACCTGTTAGGTTTCCCAATATACCAAGCGAAAAAAACCTAACAGGTTTCCAGGTTTTAAGCAAAGGATAACTTTTCAAAGATCAGGATAAACATAGACGAATAAACCTGTTAGGTTTCCCCATGTTTAAGCAACATTCATCGGATGACTTTCCCGGATTATGGCCTCTACCCATTCCTTTTTTCTATACTTTTACCCACTATTTTTTTAAACCAAATAATATTGCAAAATGAAGAAACTACTATTATCGCTAACTTGCTTGTTTACAGGGCTCATACTATTTGCCGGCCCTGTTGAAGATTTGCTCAGTTCCACCGGCACTGCCGAGGATTACCCGGGCAGTAATTTCCTCACCATTTTCGACAGCACCAAAGTGGATGTTAAGGAAACCGGGCTGGGGTATTTTTATACCCACCAGTTGTTTAAAATCCTCAACAAAGAGGGCGCTTTGGAGAAACGCGTAATCGAATACGGTTACGATCCGCTTTCAGCTTTTGTTGAGATTAAGATGGTAAAAATCTACAGGAAAGATGGAACAATAGAAGAACTTGACCTTACCGAAGTAAAGGATTACCCTGCCCCGGCACGCGCCATTTATTGGGGTGCCCGCGAAGTGCTGATCGAGGTAGGAAGGCTTGAGCCCGGCGATGCCATAGAAGTTAAGCTTTTTAAAAAAGGATTTACCTACGCCCTGCTGATGGAAGATAACGAAGATAAATACATCCCGCCCATGCGGGGTCATTTTTACGATATTGTCGAGTTCTGGAGCAATCAACACATCATCAACAAAACCTATACGGTAAATATGCCCGCCGATAAACCCATGCAGTTCGAGTTTTACCACGGCGAGTGCCAGGCATCCATGAGGTTTCGGGGCGACCGGACGATTTACACCTTTTCGAAAACTAACATTGAGCCTTTTAAAAGGGAACCTAATATGAGCTCGGTTTCGGATGTTGCCCCGAAACTACTGCTCTCCACCAGCCCCGACTGGGAGGCCAAGTCGCTTTGGTTTTATGGTGTAAACGAGGACTACGATGCCTTTACCCCCACCCCCGAAGTTAAAGCTTTTGTTGATGATCTTCTGAAAGATGCTAAAACCGAAATGGACAGTGTTTCGGTGCTCACGCATTGGGTGGCCGACAACATGCGCTACTCGGGAATTTCGATGGGCCCCGGCGAAGGTTTTACCCTGCACAATGCCGATATGAATTTCACCGACCGCTGTGGCGTTTGTAAAGATAAAGCCAGCTTGCTGGTGGCATTTTTAAGGGCTGCCGAATTTGAATCGTACCCCGCCATGACCATGGCCGGATCGCGCATCGAAGATATTCCCGCCGACCAGTTCAACCACAGCGTAACGGTTGTAAAACTTTCGGATGGAAAATACCACCTGCTCGACCCCACGTGGGTGCCATTTGTAAGGGAGCTTTGGTCGAGCGCCGAGCAACAGCAAAATTACCTGATGGGTGTACCCGAAGGTGCCGACTTGATGATAACCCCCGTTTCTGACCCTGAGAATCATTACCTGAAAATTTCGGGTACTTCAGCAATTAACGAAAACGGAACTTTGGAGGGTGAAGTCTATCTCACCGCCGAAGGCCAGACCGATGCTGCAATTCGCGGAATGTTTACCCGGGATTATAAATCGGAGTGGGAGAAAAATCTTGAATCTGAATTTTTAAGGATCAACCCTAAAGCCGAGATCGTAAGCATGGATTTTGGGGACAACCCATACAACCATGCAGCCGGCCCCATCGAAATAAAGGTAAAATACCGCATCCCAAATTATGCTTTTGTTGGTGAAGGTAAGATGGCTTTCGTACCATTTGTTGCCAGCAATATTTTTTCACGCGCCATGTCGCACCTCTACCTCAGCACAAACCTCGATGAACGAAAATATGCTTTCCGCGATCGTTGCAGTAGGATAGTAAGCCTTTATGAAATGATAACCATTCCCGATGGCTATTCCATGATAAATGAAGCTACAAATGTTGATATTGATGGAGAGGTTGCCGCTTACGATGGCAAAATATCCCAAAAGGGAAACATCATTCAAATGGAACAGGAGATCATCCTGGAAAAGAGAATTTACGAACCCGGAGAATGGCAGGCTGTTAAAAAAGTGGTTGACGCACAAAATGAGATGGCCCACAACCCGGTAATTCTTTATAAATAATCAAATAAAAATTTCCATTTAAAATTGAATTGAAAATGAAGAACATATTATTCATTACCATAGCAGTACTTATTTTTAACTGCGCTTATGCACAGCAGGAAAATGCCGATGCAGTTTTTGAAAAAGTTACTAAAACATACACCCTCAACGAAGACGGGAGCATGAGTTATCAATATTTTAAACAAATAAAACTTAATACGCATACAGCTTTCAACAGGTTTTATGGCGAAACTTTTATTGTTTACAACCCTGATTTTCAGGAATTGAAAATCAACGATTGTTATACCATTATGGCCAATGGACGTAAAGTTGAAGCCCCCGGCAATGCCTTTAATGAGGTGCTACCCCGCGCCGCCGCACATTCGGCAACTTTTAATCATTTACGCGAAATGGTGGTTACCCACACAGGTCTTGAACTTGGGGCCACGATATTTCTTGATTATACCCTCACCACCCAAAAAGGCTATTTCCCTGCTTTGATGGCCAACGAAATCATCGAAGAATCTTCTCCGGTAAATGAGATGGAAATTGTTGTGAAAGTACCGACTGATGTAGAATTACAACACAAAATGTTTAACCTCCGCACCGCACCCGAAATTATGGTTTTGGGGAGCGAAAAAGTTTATACCTGGCAATTTAAAGGGTTAAAAGCATCGCCCAAAGAATATTTCAGGGGCGACCAGCCCGAAACGCCAAGATTGATTTTCAGTAACCTAAGCAAACCCGGCGTGGTAATTGACTGGCTTACCCAACAAAAAGCTTTTGATTATCGCCTTACGGATGAGATGCAGGCTTTCGTGGACACACTAAAAGATGAAAGCAAGGAAATTAAAACACTGCTGGCCATTCAGGAAGAGGTGGTTAAAAACATGAAATACGACCATGTTCCCCTGGATTGGGTAGGATATCAGGTGCGCACCCCTGAAGAAGTCTGGAAAAGCAACGGGGGAACCGAACTCGAAAAAGCAGTGTTGCTCACCGCGCTGCTCAAAGCTGCCGATTTTAATGCTGTGCCCGTGCTAATTGCCCCGCGTAAGTTTTATGATAAAAATGTGGCCGACCTGGCGCTTTTTGACCATGCGGCCGTTATGGTGAATACCAAAGGCAATGGCACGCTCTATATTTCGGCAACTGAAATTACGGACCAATCCATGGAATTTAGTTTTGGAAATGATGTGCTCGTGCCGCTGTATAAAAATGCTGACTTTTCGATAATGGAGCCGTCGGCAGGCAAAAGTGGAATTCAGCTTTCGGGTGAATTCAAATTTACACCAGATATGAAATTATCGGGATCGATCGAAGCAGAACTTCTTGGTGCTGCCAATCCATTCCTCGGCTTACAGGAAGATAACCAATCCCTGAAAAAGATACTTTCGGGAGCAATGGTTTCAAAAGATGAAGGTGCGATTAAGGTACTAAATTCCAATCCCGCAAAAACTGAAGCCCGGCTTTCCGTTGCAAAAGAAGAAGCATGTATGGAAAAACTTGGATATTACAGATGGACCGTACCCTCGGTAAAAAACGGTTTTGATAGTTGGCACATCTCTTACCTGAACAGTAAGCGCGAAGACGTTTTTGTACTACCTAATCTCTTGGAAGAAAAATATGAATACGAAATAGAAATCCCTGCCGGTTTTGAATATGTAAACAAAAAGCAGGCTGTAAACTTGAAGAATAAAGCCGGCAGCGTGAAAATTGAAATCTCTGCAAAGAAAAACATGATTTCTGTAAAACGGGAATTGGTGTTGAATTCAAAAGAAATCCCGGTTCAGGATTATTCCGATTTCAGGACTTTGATTAATGAGTGGCTTGATGAAAACATGAAGACGGTGGTTTTTAGGAAAGCTGTGGATTGAGGAAGGGAGAAGATAGAGGGAAGAGGATAGAAGATAGAGTGGTGGAGGATTGGAGTTTTGGAGGATTGGAGGATTGGAGTGGTGGGGCGAAGTCCCGCACGTGCGGAATCCCGACCTTTCGGGGAAATCCCGCTTTTGCGGGAGAGTGGTGGGGCGACTTGGAAACGTCCGTAGGACTTTCCAACGTCAAGAGCGATGGAGTTCCGAAAGCTTTCGGGATGGAGTTTTGGAGTGATGCAAGAGGTTGGATTTTAGAGGATAGATGTTAGATTTTTGGAGTGATGGAGGGGTGGAGTGGTCGAGGATTGGAGTTTTGGAGTTTTGGAGTTTTGGAGTGAAGCCGTCAGGAAGACTTTTGGGTTGGATTAGAAGTTGACGGCATGATACCTCATCCATGATAATGAATTTGATGAATCAAGGAATTAAATGCAAATAAAACGCAAAACCGTAAAAGTCATTGAAGTGATTTTTACGGTTTTTTTTGTGAGATGTCTGATTTTCAAAAACCAAACTTGTATAATTTCAAATCTACCTGCCGACAACTTACACATCAATGATTTGTATTATTACTGTAAATAAATGTGTCCTCATTTCAGTTTCTATTTATTCTTTTTTACTTCGTGCTGCTTAGTGCCCTTAGTGCCTTCGTGGTAAAAAAAAGCAATCACGAAGCTTAGAAGTCTCAAAGAAAATGCAATTACCTTGAATACATTTTCAGTATGGGTGGGGAGTTCTGAATTTTAAATATTTTTGCCCACAGGTAATGGTATAAAATAATAACTTTGAGATATTCAAGATAAATTTATCGTCCCCTGCGGCATCAATCCTTAAGGGGCATCAATGTCCGAAGGACTCTTCTGGACATCAGTGCATCAGTGGCAATTTTTATAAACATGAAAAAACAACGAAAACAAAACAAAAAGGAAGAAGCAAAAAAACCGCTCAACAAATGGTTTTATCTCGGAGGGATTTTACTGCTTACTTTTATTGTGTACGCCAGTTCGTTAAACAACGGTTTTATTTACCAATTCGACGACGACCGCTACATCACTAACAACCCCGACATAAAAGCACTCACCACAGACAATATTCAAAAGCTATTCACGAAATCCTACGTGGGGCTTTACCTCCCGCTCACCATGACTACATTTATGGTTGAATATTCACTCTTTGGGCTTAACCCAATGCCTTATCATGCAACCAACCTCATCCTTCATTTAGCCTGCATTGTTTTGGTGTTTTTTTTAATTTACAGGTTAAAACCCAACGTTTACATAGCCTCGGTAGTAGCTTTTGTGTTTGCCTTGCATCCTATGCATGTAGAATCGGTAACCTGGCTGTCGGAACGAAAAGATGTGATGTACGCTATTTTCTACCTTGCCGGTCTTATCACCTACCTAAAATACCTCGAAAACAAGTCAGTAAAAATTTACTTGTTAACCCTGCTATTTTTCTCACTGTCGCTGATGTCAAAAATGGTTGCTGTATCTTTTCCGTTATTAATTGTAGCTTTTGATTGGTATAAAGGAAGGAGACTTTTGGGAAAAGATGTTATTCTTGAGAAAATACCATTTTTCGCCCTGAGTTTATTTTTTGGCCTTTCATGGATATATATAATTGGCACGGCCAACGACACATCAACACCTTTTGTTGAATTGGTACACAGGCCATTTATTGTAAGCAACGCTTTAATTTTTTACCTCTACAAGTTTATTGCACCATTTAATTTGATGATCTATTATTATTACCCCGATACTTCAACAGGTACGCTGCCTGTGATTTTTTACATTCAAACAGCAGTGTTGATATCGACCATTGCAGGTTTTACCTGGTGGGTTCTCAGAGCAAAAAAAATCAGGAATGAACTTTTACTTGGATTGGCATTTTTTATCATACCCACTTTTTTTATTTTAATGTTTATCCCCGCCGGACGGGCTTATGTTGCCGAACGATACACCTACCTTTCGTATATTGGCCTGGCCTATATTTTTGGGATTGTTACCACGGATATTATACATAATAAGGCAAAAAATAATATTCCCTTACGGGCAACACTAATTGGTGTAATTGCATTTTTTATTATCGGATTTTCATTTTTAACCTGGGATCGCAACAAAGACTGGAAAGACAGTTTTACACTTTTTAACGACCTCATCGAAAAAAACCCCAATCATGGACATCCGTATTTGATACGTGGGATTACCCATTTACAATTTGGTAAGCAAAAAGAAGCCCTTGCCGACTACAACAAAAGCATTGAACTGGATCCGGAAAATGCCAAAGCCCTATCCAATCGTTCATCGGTAAAAGGTATGCTGGGCGATTATGATGGTGCTTTTGCTGATGCAAACCGCGCACTGGAAATTTGGCCCGACTACGAAAACGGACTTAACAACAGGGCCACGGCTTATTTCTTTAAAGAAGATTACCAGAACGCACTTGCCGATTACAACAAGCTTATCGAACTCGATTCGTCAAAAGCTGAGCTATACAGAAAACGGCTCAATGTTTTTGAAAAAACCAGCCAAACTCAGGAAATACTTAATGATTACCTGACCCTGACCCGCCTTGAGCCTGGCAATTATTTCAATTTTGCAAAGGCCGGAGATCTTTACTACCAACTTGATGAAAACCAAAAAGCGATAGATTTTCTTTCCCAGGCAATACAAATGAAACGAAGCTATTACCAGGTGCTTTTTTTCCGTGGAAACGCCTATTATAAGCTAAACGAATTTCAGAAAGCCTTGAATGATTTCAGTCGTTTTGCCGAAATTACCGGAGAGGCAAACGCATTTTATAATATGGGTATGTGCAACAAAATGCTTGACCAGACCGCAGAAGCCTGCGCCGCCTGGCAAAAGGCATTGGATCTTGGCCACAAAAATGCTGCATTACGTATTGAAGAAAATTGCAGGTAATATCCTGGCTATAACTCTAAACCTCCAGAATAGTTTGCAATCAAGTTAAAGATTTTGTAAATTTAGCGCTTCATCAAAAAAACGTTACAAATGCGAAAAAATATCAGCATCACTTTTCTGTGCATAAGCGCATTATTATTATCAACAAATATTTCCGCACAAAAAGATTCATCGGATTATAGTGGCAGGCCGGGATTTTATGTACAATTCCTCGGCCCCGAGGGCTTTGGTGTACATGCAAATATTTTTCTGAACAACAGGTCATCAGTCAATTTTGGGTTAGGCATCAACCTGGATGCCCACATAGGTTCAAATTTTTATTTTACAAAACGAAATGAACATAAAGGTGCTTTCTATCTGGGGGCACAGCTTTGCTCATACCGCATTTTCAAATTCAACTTCACAGGTAAAGAACGGCAGCTTGCCGCATATTTTCCTTTTGGGTTTGAGTTTATTGGCAAGAAGGGCTTATCGTTCCAAATAGACATAGGCCCAAATTTCATCCAGCAAGACTGGGGGCAATACAATACTTTGCCATTTTTCGGGTCGCTCAAAATTGGTTTTAGCCCCCCGCGCAAACATTAATTTTGCATTTAAGAAATGTGTAAATTTTGAACATCCAAAAATCTTTTTGCAAAAAGAACTCACGACAAATTAAAAACCCAACAAATGAAATTTGCACAACCCCTCATCCACGGAACACTCGTTAGCCGCTACAAACGTTTTCTATCAGAAATTATACTCGACAACGGCGAAACCGTAACAGCACATTGCACCAACTCGGGCACAATGAAAAGCTGTTTGAAAGAAGGTGCCGAAGTGTATCTTAGCCCGGCAAATTCCCCTGACCGAAAAACAAAATTTACCTGGGAAATGATAAAGATTGGTGGCCGCTGGGTGGGGATAAATACGACCACCCCCAACCTTTTGGCCTTTGAGGCAATCCGCGATCAACAGATATTTAGCCTGAAAGGATATGATAAAGTATCGCGTGAAGTAAAATATGGCAACAGCCGGATTGATATTTTTGCTGAAAACGAAAATGAAAAATGTTTCATCGAGGTAAAGAACGTAACCATGAAAGTTGGGGATTGGGCAAGATTCCCGGATGCCGTTACCACCCGTGGCAAAAAACACCTGGAAACACTGATGGATATTAAAGCTGCTGGTTTGCGGGCAGTGATGCTTTACGTAATTCAGCGCAGCGATGTTAATATGTTTGGCCCGGCCCGGGACATTGACCCCGATTATGCCGAAACCCTCATCAAAGCCTTTGCTGCCGGTGTGGAAGTTATTCCGGTTATGGCCGAAGTTTCCCCCGAAGGGATCGAAATAATCAAAATTATCCCCTTCGATTTGGGAGGATGAGATTATTAGTCATGGCTTCACTTAAAGTGAAACCCTGACTTTCCGAAATTTTTTATAATCTGTAGTTAATAAAAATGGTGAGGTTTTATAATGCGGGGTTAATAAAATAGATTTACTTTTATTATCTTTGCACCATAAAATACAGAACCAGATGATTGAAAAATTAATTTCCAAACACCAAAAAGTTCTCAACGGTTTGAGAACACTTTTCAGGAGTAGCCTGCATGACCACATAATATGGGACGAGCGACTCATTGGAATAAAAGGTGCAAGGGGAGTTGGAAAAACCACGCTAATCCTACAGCATATTAAGGAAGTTTATGGTTTTGATAAATCCTGCCTTTACATCAACCTTGATAATATTGACTTCCCCTACGATAATCTTGTTCAACTTGCAGAAGACTTTGATAAAACAGGGGGAACACATTTATTTATTGATGAAATACATAAATACGCCAATTGGTCGATTGAGCTTAAAAACATTTACGACAACTTGCCGGAAATGAATGTTGTATTTACCGGCTCATCCATTATTGATATTTTAAAAAGCAAGGCGGACCTGAGCAGAAGGGCTGTGGTTTACCACATGCAAGGCTTATCCTTTAGAGAGTATTTGCAAATTGAAACCGGCGCATCGTTAAATAGCTATACGATTGAAGAAATAACACAAAATCACGAACAGTACTGCCAGGAGTTAAACCAACAAATTAAGCCTTTCCAGCACTTTTCTAACTATCTTCATCACGGCTATTACCCTTACTATTTGCAAAATATTGAAACCTATCAATTAAAACTTTCCAATACCATTGCTTTGATGATTGAGGTTGATTTACCCTTGCTCTTGAATGTTGATATCCAGTATATTGGAAAGATAAAAAAATTCCTAAACCTGCTTTCTAAGAACATCCCCTTCAAACCAAATGTTTCAAACCTGGCAGCAGCAATTGGTATTTCGTGGCAATCGGTAATTAATTACCTGCATTACCTCGAAGATGCCGAGATTATTAAAACCATCCACCAGGAGGGAAAAGGGATAAAAAGCCTGTCAAAACCCGAGATGATCTACCTTCATCATCCTAACCATTTTTTTGTTTTTAGTGATGTACAAGAAAATTCAGGTAGTTTGCGTGAATCATTTTTTGTGAATCAGCTTTCCTATAAGCACCAGGTTGCTTCTGCTATAAAAGGCGATTTCGTTGTTGATGATTTGTATTATTTTGAGGTGGGAGGCAAAAATAAAACCTACCAGCAAATTGCTGGTGTTGAAAATTCGTTTATAGCTGCTGATGATATTGAATATGGCTTTGGGAATAAAATACCACTTTGGTTATTCGGGTTTCTGTATTGACCATTTTTAGTCAGGGTTTGACTCAAAGTCAAGCCCTGACTTTCCGAAATTTTTTATAATCTCTGGTTAGTAAAAATTATGGAATTTTATAAACTCCGCAATATAAAAATATATAGCATTTGATGAAGAATGAATTATAATCCTCCCAACACTACGATTTGCATATTTCAAAAAAAAGTGTAATTTTGTTGCTTATAGTCAACAGTTAATAAAATGAACAAAAGCATAATAAATGAACTACTTAACGCCCATGAGATTAATCTCGTTGAGAAACACCTCATTTATTCTTTTCTTCAAAACAACTATTTGGAGCCATGTAAAAGTCCAATTATTGCGGAATTATTAGGCAACTTTACAATCGAACCAGAAATTTATTTACTTGTTTCAACACTTGAAATTAAAGATTTAAAAGTATTAGAGAATTATCTTGAGCTTTTAATTCCAAAAAATGACAGAAAAGTAAATGGGGCTTTTTTTACTCCAACCTATGTTGTTGATTTTATAGTAAAGGAGGTTTCACCACAATTTAACGATAAATGTTTAGACCCAAGCTGTGGCTGTGGGGCATTTCTGATTGGTATTGTAGAATACTACCAAAGGACTTTTGATAAAAGCGTAAAAGAAACCATTAAATCAAACATTTACGGTTCAGACATTTTGGGTTACAATGTAAAACGCTCCAAAATAATATTATCACTTTTCGGACTTTTAAAAAATGAAACCATTGAAGAGTCTGATTTTAATATTTATAATCAAGATAGTTTGAAGGCAGATTGGAAAAACCAATTTGAAATAATTGTTGGAAACCCTCCTTATGTAAAATACCAGGATTTAAGTGATGAAAACCGCTTGTATTTAATTAACAATTGGAAAACCATCGAAAATGGAACTTTCAATTTATATTTTGCTTTCTTTGAATTAGGACATAAATTACTAACAGAAAATGGAAAATTAGGATACATAACTCCCAACAACTATTTTACTTCACTATCAGGTTTGTCGCTTCGTCAATACTTTTCACAAAAAAAATGTTTGACGAAAATTATTGATTTTAGACATAAAAAGGTTTTTGATGCTCAAACATATACTGCAATTACATTTGCTAATAAAAAAACAAATGATACCATCTTATTTGATAAGATTGAGGATGAGCAATCATGTTCCGACTTTTTAACTTCAGCTAATGGTTCTCCGAATTATTTAAAGAATTTAAATGCTAATAAATGGCGATTGCTAAAAACTACGGAGCAAAAAAATATTCGAATAATTGAAAATATTGGCACACCGATTAAACAGTTATTCAATATAGCCGTTGGGATTGCAACTTTAAAAGATGACGTTTTTTTTATTGACTCTTCAAATGAAGAAAATGGCTACTTGTCAAAAACAACCGAGAAAGGGACATTTTTAATAGAAAAAGAAATTACAAAACCAGTTTATAAAATATCACAATTCAAAAGCCAAAAAGATATTAAAAATAATACTCTACGAATTATTACTCCTTACCATCGAAAGTTAAAAACAGCTACGCCAATTTTAGAAAACGAGTTTCAATCAAAATATCCCAAATGTTATGAGTATCTGCTTTCGGAAAGGGAAAAACTGGAAAGCAGGGATAAAGGAAAAGGTAACTATACACCGTTTTACGTTTGGGGAAGAACACAGGGAATTACAAGATTTGGAAAAAAGATATTGAATCCTACATTTAGTAAGCATCCAAGATTTTTGTTTGTTCCTGAGGAAGATGCCTATTACACCAATGGGTATGGAATTTATTTTGACCGGGATAATTCCAACAAATTATCTTTATTTGACGATTCCACACACGAAATGTCAAAAGAGGAAAATATTTTAATTGTTCAGAAAATTCTAAACTCAATTGTAATGGATTATTACATTAGCAATACAAGTGTTTCCATTCAAGGCGGTTTTCCTTGCTATCAAAAAAATTTCATCGAAAAATTTACTATCCCAAACTTAACAAAAGAAGAAATTGAAATACTAAGGAGTTTAGATGACAAAACGGAAATTGATGATTTTCTTATTGAAAAATATCAAGTCAAAATTCAACTACCAAATCTTGTTTCGTAATTTGCTAAAATGCTATCTGTAAATGTTTCCCAGGACAATTCATCAATACTCGCCGTAGACTTTTCATCTAATAAACCATCATTAATTAAATTTTGGTTTGAACTATAAATTTTCGCAGGCGATTGCTCAAAATCGACAAGCAGCAAACATACTCTTTCATATTTGTAATCTTCACATGTATAATCCAACCTTACATTAATGGCTTGAAATGATTTGATATACTTTTCAACTGCACCAACTTTATCAATAAATTGAACAATATTGTCATCCATTACAGATGCATCATATTCTTTAACTGGTATCATATATACTTCACCTAAAACCATTTTAGGGCATCTTACATGTAAATTTTGAGCTTCAGCTATTGTTCTTTCATAAAGTGTGTCAAAGTTTTTTGCAAGTGAACTCATCTGACTTCTGATATTAATAGATATTGTACGCTCGGTGTAATCTTTCCCATAATAGTCAGTTGCTTCCCTTAAAATACCATCAGATATAATTTCAGATTCAGGAATGTATCCTTTGGGTGAAATACAAACATCCTGGTGCTTTTGTTTAATAAACCCAGCTAATTTAAGTTCAGGTTTTGATGCTCCAATTGGCGGATGGATTCTATCGGCAGAAATGCCTTTTCTATTTAAATCAGCTTTAACTGCTTCGTGGATAAAATTGATTGGTCGTGAAGACCGTATCATTGCTTCTTTTGCTTTTATTCCACCGGCAATAATTGAACTTTCAATAAGTTCCTTAAAACTATCAACTGCCTGTTGAATCGTTATCAAATTGATCATTACTAAAAAATTCTTTTAATCTAACGCCAAGTGCAACAGCAATTTTTTCAATATTGACAATCGAAATATTTCTTTGGCCATTTTCAACACTTGCAATGTAGCTCCTGTCTATATCTGATGTGTAAGCCAAATCCTTTTGAGACATTTGCTTGACTTCTCTTAGCTCTTTAATACGATTTCCTATTTTAGACTTTACTTCCACGCTGCAAATGTGGGTAATTGTTGACTATAAATCAAAGACTATAAGTAACATTCTGAAAAGCCAATGCCAAAAATTATCCAGAAAGCTTGTGGGATTTGATTTTTTTTTGGAATAACACCCGCCAGCTAATGGTCAAATGACCATCAAAGAAACCCCCTATTCATCCCAAAACTCATACTTATAAACCAACATATACTTTCTTTCAGGTTTTTGATCGGGGCCCATAATTACGGCACGCACTTCGGTTAAATTTCCATTTTCATCATAATCGCGGGCTACCTCGTGGGTTAAAGCACCGCCGCGGTTCATCTCTTTTTGGCCAATGGCGTTACCTTTTTCATCGTATTCAATTTTAACCGTGGATTTTTTGTAGCGATCTTCTTCTATGATTTCAATGGCATTGCCCTTTTCATCGTAAGTCATCAAATGCTTTTCGATGAGCTTGTCGTTTTCATCATACTTGAAAAAACAAATCCGGTTGCCCTTGTCGTCATATTCGTTGATGAGCTTCGATTTTTCTTCATCATTCATCACCTCCGCCTCTATCACTTTGCCGTTTTCATCATACTTAAAAATGTTTTTCAACACCAGCTCACCTTCTTCATATTTTTCCTCCCTAATCAACTTATCGCCATCATACACAAATATTTCTTCTTCCTCAACTTCTCCATCCTCATCCATCAATGTTTTCTTAATTAGCTTATCACCATCGTAAGTATAGCCTACCGTATCCACGGTGTCATCCAGATAATGTACAAATTCCTTACCCACTTTGCCAGTTGAATCGTACTCGAACGATAGTTTTTCTTCCAGCTCACCCTCTTCATTATAGGTTTCTTCGCCAATTAAAATCCCCTTTTCATCGTAGCTATATTTTTGGCGGCCAATCTCGTTACCAAAATCATCGTACTTAATATCTTCGCTTACATTGCCCAACTCATCCGTGCTAATGCTGCTGTAAGAAATCATCTCAGCGTTGCGATAATCCTCATGTTTACCTTCGGGTGCAACATCCACCCTGAACACATTCCTCATTTTTATTTTCTTACTCATTTTCAGTTTTTTTAGTGATGGTAAAATCCTGTTTCGTTACTTTTGCGCTTTGCAATATTAAACGTTATAATAATGACTACAAAACTTATCAAAATGAAAAAACTAATTTACTTACTGATTGTTGCAGGAATGATAATAATACAAAGTTGCGGACAGCAAGCCCGAATCAATTACCCGGAAACGAAAAAAGGAACAGTTACCGATAATTACCACGGAACCGAAATTGCCGATCCCTATCGCTGGCTCGAAAACGATACTTCTGCCGAAACCGAGGCATGGGTGAAAGATCAAAATTTAGTAACTGATGGATTTCTGGACACGATTCCTTTCAGGAATCAGATTAAAGACCGCCTGACCAAAATTTGGGATTACCCGAAATTCAGCGTTACATTTAAGAAAGGTGAGTGCTATTTCTTTTTCAAGAATGATGGGATGCAAAACCAAAGTGTGTTTTACATGCAGGAAAATCTGGATGCCCAACCACAAGTGCTACTCGATCCAAACAAACTTTCGGATGATGGTACAGTAGCCCTTGCAGGTTACAATGTATCGAAGGATGGAAAATACCTGGCCTACTCCGTGGCACGCGGTGGCTCCGACTGGAACGAGATTTTTATAATGGAAATCAACGGCCGGAAGATGTTAGACGATCATTTGATGTGGACTAAATTTTCGGGGATGTCGTGGCAGGGCGATGGCTTTTATTACAGCCGCTACGATGCGCCCACAGGCAGTGAGCTCTCAGGTATAAACGAATACCACAAAGTATATTTCCACAAGGTTGGCCAGGCTCAAAGCCTCGATCGATTAATTTATGAAAATAAAAACCAGCCACTCAGAAACTATTACGCAAGCACAACTGACGATGAAAAATTCCTTGTTCTTTACGAAACTGAAAGCACCACAGGAAATGCGCTTTATATAAAAGATCTCACCAAAAATAACGGGGAATTCAAAACGCTTGTTGATGGTTTTGAAAACGATTACAGTGTAGTTGACGATTACAACGGAAAGTTGCTTGTTCGCACCAACTACGAAGCACCCAAGTACCAGGTACTGGAAGTTGATCCCGAAAATTTGGGCAGAGAACATTGGAAAACCCTGCTCCCCGAAAAAGAGGAAGTGCTGGAAGGTATTTCGTTGGTGGGTGGAAAAATAGTAGCCGAATATATGAAAGATGCCTACACCCAGGCATTTATTTATACTATGGATGGCGAAAAAATTGCAGACTTAAACCTTCCCGGAATTGGCACCATGTCGGGGTTTAATGGTGAGAAAGATGAAAATGTTGCCTTTTATGGTTTCACATCCTTCACCTTCCCGAGCACCATTTATAAATATGATATTGCCGAAAACAAATCGGAAATATACCGCGAAGCTGAAATAGATTTTGATGCTACGAAATACGAAACCAAACAGGTTTTCTACGAAAGTAAGGATGGCACAAAAGTCCCCATGTTTATAGTGCATAAAAAAGGCCTTGAACTCAACGGTAAAAACCCAACTTTGCTTTATGGTTATGGTGGATTTAACGTGAGCCTTACCCCCGGTTTCAGCACAACCAGAATTTTATTGTTGGAGCAGGGCGGCGTGTTTGCCATGCCAAATATCCGTGGTGGCGGCGAATATGGCGAAGACTGGCACCTATCGGGAACCTTGGAAAAAAAGCAAAATGTATTCGACGACTTTATTGCTGCTGCCGATTACCTTATTCAAAATAAATACACTTCATCAGATTACCTTGCCATACAGGGCGGCTCCAACGGAGGCTTGCTGGTTGGCGCTGTAATGACGCAACGCCCCGACCTGGCAAAGGTTGCCTTCCCGGCCGTTGGCGTTCTGGATATGTTGCGCTACCACCTTTTCACCATTGGCTGGGCCTGGGCCACCGATTATGGCACCAGCGACAAAGCCGAAGATTTTGCTTACCTCATCAAATATTCACCGCTCCACAACGTGAAAGAAGGTACCTGCTACCCCGCCACCATGGTTACCACCGCCGACCACGACGACCGCGTGGTTCCTGCACACTCATTTAAATTTATAAGCGAACTGCAGGCAAAGCAGGCTTGCAACAATCCCGTGTTGATACGGATAGAAACCAAGGCAGGCCACGGTGCCGGCAAGCCCACCGCCAAGGTCATCGAAGAATATACAGACATGTATTCCTTCCTATTTTACAATATGGGGATTACTCCGGTGTATTAAAGAGGGGAGAGGGTAAAGGTGAGAAGGGAGAAGTTAGAGGGGAGAGTGAAAAGTGAAGATTGAAAAGTGAAAAGAAAGTACGCACGCACTTAAAATATATATTTTCAAAAATTCCGGCTTCAATTTTGGGGTCGGAATTTTTTTTAAAAGCTTTTATTTTAGGGCTAAAGTAAAAATTCGTCAATGTTTTCCGGGGTAACAACCATTGTACTCTCGGGGAAGTAGGCATTCAGGAATGTTGCAGGGAATCTGGCCTTTTTTCTGGGATTCCATTTAAATTCATAAGCGTAAAACTTCCCATCAACTTCTTCAATAAAATCAATTTCCTGTTGTTGGGTGGTGCGCCAAAAAAAATGTTTGCCGTGGAATCCATTATATGTATTCCGCTTTATCCGTTCGCTGATAATGTAATTTTCCCAAAGTGCTCCAATATCTGGCCTGAGTTCAGCCGGGGCAAAATTACCTATGATGGCATTTAAAATTCCATTGTCATAAAAATAAATCTTCTTACCCTTTTTAATTTCGTTTCTAACATTACCACTATAAGCCTCTAACCTGAATAAAACAAACGATTTTTCCAAGAGATCGATGTAAGTTTCGATGGTTCCTTTATCTATTCCAACCAATTGGGAAAGTTCATTGTAGGATACTTCACTCCCAACCTGTAATGCCAATGCCCGAACAAGCTTATCAAGCATCATTGGTTTCTTTATCATATTTAAGGAAAAAATATCCTTGTAAAGATAACTTGAGGCAAGCAGTTTCAATAACCTGATTTCTTCGCCGGGCGAAGTAACTATTTCAGGGTAATAGCCAAAAATAATGCGGTGTTTTATTTGCCTCAATTCTTCGACAAGACCATGATGATTTACCATTTCAGCAAAGGATAGCGGATAAAGCAGGTACTCATATTTCCGGCCGGTTAAAGGCTCATTTAATTTATCGGCCAAATCTAAGGAGGATGACCCTGTGGCAATTACCTGAACATTTTTTACCTGATCCGTGAATAATTTTATGATAATTCCTATACCTGGAATGCGTTGTGCTTCATCGAATACAACAATTTTATTTTGGCCCAAAATGTTCCTCATGCGAACAGCAGTAGGCTTATCAAAGATTTCTCTAATATCAGCGTCATCACCATTAAACTGAAGGACCTCAGCTTTATAATTTTCTAAAACAGCATCGACTAAAGTGGATTTCCCTACCTGCCGCGCTCCTAAAACAATAATTGCTTTTTCTTTAAAAAAATCCTGTTCGATTTGCTTCGAAATAAGTCTTGAAATCATAATACTTCATTTTTATAGAAATGCAAATATATAATATTCTGCGATTACATTCGCATATTAACATAATATTTAGTGATTAGAATCACAAATAAACATATTATTTTGTAGTATTTTAATTTTAAAAAGATAAATCTATCGAAATTGAAGATTTATTTTAGGGCTAAAGCCCGGGGAGTTCTTTTTTCCTTTCAAATCCGCAGGCTGAAGCCTGTGGCAAGTCAGAAGCCTGTGGCAAGTCAAACTGACTTTCCTTATTTAAATCCATTCCAAATTCCTTTCATATTAAAAGCTATCAGATGTTTTCCCTTAATTTTATCTCTTGTAATTTTAATGTTCAATAAAAACAATGCGCCATGTCAAATATTACAGCCTGGGTTCACTATGTGTGGACAACCAAAAAGAGAAAACCACTGATGACAAAAAACATCCGGCAGGATATCTTCGACCACATCCGCGAAAATGCCAAGTCCAAAAACATCCACATCGATTTTATCAATGGCTACACAGAACATGTGCATGTGTTGGTTTCCGTAAAAGCCAATTACAACCTTGGCGAAATAGCCCAACTGATAAAAGGAGAATCCTCATTCTGGATCAATAAAAACAAACTCACCCCACAAAAATTTGAATGGCAGCGACGATACTGGGCGGTGTCGATAGGGCTTTCGGAAGTTAACAGAATCCGGAATTACATTAAGGGGCAGGAGGAGCATCACAGCAAAAAGAGTTTCAATGAAGAGTTGGATGAGTTTATTGAAAAATATGGGCTGGAGAGGTTTCCGGAGGATGATTAATATTTGGCTTTCAAGTCAAACTGAAGCCTGTGGCAAGTCAAACTGACTTTCCCCGGGCTGACTTATCTTGAGCTTCTGAATTGCCTCGGGCTTGACTTTCCTGACTTTCCCCGGGCTTCAGCCCGGGGCTAAAGGCTCAACACCAAGTACAACCCGGGCTTTAGCCCAATTTTAAAAAGCAACTAAAGTTCAGGGCTAAAGCCTCCAGGGGAGTTCTCTTTTTCTTAAATCCACAGGCTGAAGCCTGTGGCAAGTCAGCCTGTGGCTAGTCAGCCTGTGGCTAGTCAAGACTTACTCAATATTAAAAGACAGGGGCATATTCATCAGCATACTTACCGGGATGCCGTAACTTAGCCCGGGATTCCAGCGGGGCATCTCGGCAATCACCCGCAGGGCTTCACCATCAAAGGCATTGTTTACACTTTTTACTATACGACTTGAACTTATTGTACCAATATCCGAAACTGTAAAGTCAACATAAACGATTCCTAAAGTTGGGAAGTCGCCGGCTTCGTTGGGGTAGCGAACAGTTTTTTCAAGGAATTCCAACCATGCTTCTCCCCCACCCTGAAACTCAGGATTGCGCTGCCCGGTATTGATAATTGTTGCAGAATAAATTTCAGCCGCCACCTGCCTTTTACTTTCAGAAAAAGGGCTGTAATTGTAATTGATGATGTGCTTAATGTTGCCATCCTCCAAATAGTATTTCCATTCACCAACAGTAAGTCCCTTCCCGGTAAACCCGGAAGACTCTAATTTTCCATTTTCAAAATAATGGCTTGCAATGCCGTTCAGTGTTCCATCAGTAAATCCCAGATGGCAAAACTTATTCATTTCCAAATTATCAATCGAATCGTAGAGATAATAAGAAACCAGGCTTCCGTTTCCATCCTTAAGCGTACCGCCATCGATTGCTGTTCCACTCATATCAAAAGTAGAAATTACGGTTTTCATTAGGGAATTTTCATAGATAACCTCACGATGAAGCTGGCCATTTTTAAAATATACTTCATATTCTCCGTGGGGTTTCCCCTTTAAGGTAGGTTGAATTTCTTTTAAATTTCCATTGTCGTAATAAGTTTGTATCAATCCACTGCCATCGGCATATCGCCATACTTCTACTGCGGGATTGCCATTTTCAAAAAAACCAAAAATGCTGTCGGTTTTTCCCATCGAATAATAGAGTTCGGCAGAAAGCATCCCGTTAAGGGTACATACCCATTTCCCATTTTTAATATCATCCGCATAGCTTCCTGATATATTAAGCTTGCCGGAATAATCAAAAAACTCCCACAAACCTGATTTTTGATTATTGGAATACCGACCACGCGTAATAAGTGTATCCCTGAAAAATTGTTGGTAAGTACCTTCTTTAATACTTTCATCATCGGCCCGGGCCAGGTAAATTTCTTTCACCATGTTTCCGCCCGAATCGTTTACCAAAACGGTAGTTCTTGGAGCCTGGGCAAAAGCTATAATCGTGATAAACATCGAAAAAGCCCAAAGTAGAATAGTCTTCATTTTTATCTCGCTTTAAAAAGCAAAAATAGCTTTTTTGTGATTATTTAGGTGGTGGAATTGAATACCAAATCATCATGACCCCATCCCCTGCCCTTCCCCTGAAAGGGAAGGGAGACCAGCCGCACTGGCCGCAGCAAGTGGCCAATGCGCAGGAATCCTCCCCCTTGAGGGGGAGTTAGAGGGGGTCTATGGTAGTAACCATTTTATTCAGAGTTTGATAAAACAGCTAAACAGTTACGAATAAAAACCCTAAAATTACTCAATGTCAATATTGCGCCTTAGCGATCATTGTTGAAAATCCTCATCAAAAGCTTGGAAAAGTAGCGTACTTTTGCAAAAAATTAAATATCATGAAATTCAAAATAGGAGATAAGGTGAAATTCCTTAACGATCACGGCGGTGGCGTGGTAACAAAGATCGTTACCAGCAACCTGGTACACGTAAAAATTGAGGACGGATTTGAAATTCCAACCCTAAGCAACGAATTGGTAATTGTTCAGGATCCTTCAATGTTTGGTGGACACCAGTCGGAAGTTTTTAGTGTGCCCCAGCAAAACAGGAACGCACCACAACCCGTGGTGGAGGAGGTAGTTTACGAAGAAAGGAGTAGCAGACTTGAAATATTTAAGGCAAAAGGCGACGACAGAAAAGGCATTTACCTTGCCTATGTTCCACAGGATCAGAAGTGGTTGCTTACCGGCTCGCTCGACATTTACCTGATCAACTACACCGATCATGATATTTTGTTCAGTTTGATTTTGCGCAAAGCCAACGGTGCCTGGGAGGGTGCGGACTATGATGCCATGAAACCAAACACCAAGATTTTGCTTAACACCATCGATCGCGAAGATATCGAAAAATGGAGTTATGGTGTGCTGCAAGCCATGTATCACCCCGAAAATTCATCAAAAGTATTAGCCCCTGTTAACAGCACTTTCAGCATAAAACCAGCCAAATTATTCCGCGAAACGGCCTATAAGGATAGTTCATTTTTAAGTGAAAAAGCATTTCTTTTCCTCATAAATGAAGTTGCCATACAACCCGCTGTGGCAGAATCGGAACTGGATGAAAAATATGATGAGGAAGTTAAAATGCAGCAGGCCAAACCGGTGCAGCCCCAGGAATTTATCAACAAGCACAAAACAAGCCCGAGGGAAGCAGTTGTGGATTTGCACATTGGCGAACTTACCGAGGATTATTCAAAAATGACAAATGTTGACATGTTGAATTACCAGCTCAATTACTTCGTAAGATGCCTTGAGAGCGCGATTAAGGGGTATTTGACCAAGGTTACATTTATTCATGGTGTGGGCGAAGGCGTGTTAAAAACCAAGATGATGGAAATACTTAAATCGTATGATAATATACAAAGCAGGGATGCATCGTTGAAAAATTTTGGCTACGGAGCTACTGAAGTTTTAATATGGCATAGTAGTTTTGCTTAGGATTTTGATTGCCGAAAGTGCAACAGAATTTTTATGAGTAAAACGGAGCTAAGCTTGAAAATATGTGTAAGACCAAAAATATCCTGACTGCCATATTATTCATGGCAGCTTTCACAATGTAGATAAACGGAATTGCTCAATATTCAGCAATGAATGGCAAAAACCTTTAGTCGAACAGCATAAAAGCTAATACCTTTTTCCCAAAAATTCTTGCGAAACCCGACTCGTTTTATATTGTTATTAGACCCGATACCATACCGAAAAGGGGGATGACAATTTTCAACCCGGGTGATGTCACGCTTTTTTATTCGATTGATACCAACGAAGTTTACTGACCCGGGCAAAGTATTTTTACCCTAACCCGGTTCATGCCGGGCAAGACATACTTTATCAGGGTTAAACAAGATTGTTTTGTTATTTTCCCGCCACCGGTTGAGTAATAGGAAAAGTGGCTTATATTTACTTTTTTAATTAGTGTCCGTCTTTTTAGTAAGATTTTTTGAATTATGAATTGCCACACCCTTTAGGGTGGATTTAATTGATAGGTTGAAAAACCCCCGCCTTTTTGCTGTCATTGCCTTTGGCAATGACAGCAAAAAGGCGGGGGAGGTATCTCTATATTCACGATACCCCGGGTTAAAACCCAGGGCTAGTGAAAAACATTGACTTTATGGACAAGCACTAATTAGATAAAGTCAACTATCTTGATCCAACGCCAAAGAATCTCCCGCAGACCTGCCTGGCCGGCCCGCTTCGCCGGAGCTACAGCGAGGCGAGCAAGGCCTGGTTTCGCTGATAAGCGCAGAAAAAATCTGCGCTTATCAGCGAAATATGCGGGAAAAATAAAAAAAACAGACTGTAATCAGGTTTGTAAGAAAACAAATGTGAATTCCCGGAAAAATACTTTTTACTATCTTCGCACACTACTCAACAAACTAACTGAAATGAAAAGATTTTTACTGCCGGCTACTATTTTGTTACTTTCCCTTTTTCTTGCCTTTTTTGTTTCAAACCTTACTCAAAAAAGCAGTCCTGAAGAAGCACTTCCAAGGCCAAACGACTGGTTTTATACTCAACGGGCTTTTCCGAATCAGGACATTAATCATGCAGTATATCGCGAAGCAATGATTCAGGCTCTTGAAATGAAGGTGAAAAACAAGAACGAAAAAACCGAAGGTGAATGGGAATTGGCGGGACCATTGAATATTGGCGGAAGGGTTTCGTGCGTGGCAATGCACCCGGACAATATGCAAACATTCTACATTGGTGCAGCTTCAGGAGGGATTTTCAAAACCACGGATGGCGGCAATAACTGGACTCCGGTTTTTGATGATCAGCCCAGCCTTTCGATTGGTGATATTGCTTTGGCACCTTCAAACCCTGAGGTTATCTACGCCGGAACTGGTGAAGCTAATGCCGGAGGAGGATCTGTTTCTTATGAGGGCTTAGGAATTTTCAGGTCGTCTGATGGTGGGAATTCCTGGTTGGCTTCAGGACTGGAAGTAACCGGGAGTATCGGCAGGATTGCTGTACATCCCACAAACCCTGAAGTTTGTTATGTGGCTGCTATGGGCAGGATGTTTTCTGAAAACCCACAACGAGGAGTTTTTAGAACACAGGATGGTGGGCTAAACTGGGAAAAAGTGCTCTACCTCAACGATTCGACCGGAGCCATAGATATCACGATTAACCCTGAAAATCCCGATATTATTTATGCAGCCTTATGGGAACGGGTGCGAAGACCTGACCGAAGAAACTATGGAGGGCCTTCTTGTGGAATTTACCGATCAGAAAATGGCGGGGATACCTGGGAAGAATTAACAAACGGATTACCAACAGGCTCAAACGTGGGCAGAATCGGGATAAGCCTGGCTCCATCTGATCCTGAGATTCTATACGCAATATACGCCGACCAAACCGGATACTTTGATGGAGTTTTTAAAACAACAGATGGAGGCGATAACTGGACAGAAACTAACAGCAGCGGCCTTTCGGGAATATACAGCTCGTATGGCTGGTGGTTTGGCCGCGTTCGTGTTGACCCGGTAAACCCGGATATTGTTTACGGCATCGGCTTCGACATGTACAAAACAACAAACGGCGGAAATACCTGGTCGAACATTTCGGGCTGGAGCGTGCATGTGGATCAACACGCTGTAAATTCGCATCCAAACAACAATAGTTTTGTAGTGATAGGAAATGACGGCGGCATTTATATTTCGCAAAATGGCGGAAACTCATTTATACATATCGAAAATTTACCCATAACTCAGTTTTATACTTGTGATGTAGATTATCAAAACCCGGAACGCCTGTATGGAGGCACGCAAGACAACGGCACCAATCGCACCATGGCTGGCGGATTATCAGACTGGTCTTCGATATATGGTGGAGATGGCTTTTATGTTTTGGTAAACCCCGACAACAACCAGTATGTTTATGCCGAATCGCAATATGGCGGATTGGGCCGATCGACAAATGGTGGGAGTTCGTTTTCGTCAGGATTGAATGGCATTGGTTCCGACAGGTTCAACTGGATGTCGCCGCTGGCATTTGATCCCAGCGATCCTTCAACTTTATATTTTGGGGGCAGCAAGGTTTACAAATCCACAAACCATGCGGCAAGCTGGACCGCCATCAGCCAGGACTTAAGCAATGGTGCCGGACAATACAACCAGACTTTTGGAACAATTACCACGCTTTCGGTTTCGCCATTTAATGGGGATGTAATTTATGCCGGCACCGATGACGGGAATGTTTGGGTAACACAATCGGGTGGCGAAAACTGGAACAAAATTTCGGATAACCTGCCCCTGCGCTGGATAACCCGCGTTGCTGCCGACCCCAATAACGAAAGCACAGCTTATGTTACCATTTCGGGTTACAGGGTTGATGAATATCTGTCGCATATTTTCAAAACCAACGATTTTGGTGAAAGCTGGGAAGACATTTCCGGAGACTTGCCCGAAGTTCCGGTGAATGATATTATTATCGATCCGGATGTGGAAGGTGCATTTTATATTGCCACCGATGCAGGCGTATTTGTGAGCTGGAATGGTGGTGAAAACTGGGGTATGCTTGGCGCTGAACTTCCCCTTGTACCAGTTTGCGACCTCACTTTCCACGATGGCGAACGAATGATTGTTGCTGCCACTTATGGCCGATCAATGTATAAAGTGTATGTGGATGATTTTGTTAGCATTGATGAAAAGCCAACAACCGGCCATCAACTAATTATTTTCCCAAATCCCGCTGTGGAGGAATTGACCATTGAAAATCCATTCGTGGAAAGCGATAATATGGAGTATGAGATTTTTGACTTTAGAGGAAATGTTGTTTTGAGTGGGGAGATTTCCGGAAAAGAAATCACAATCAATATCAGAGATTTTAACACCGGCATTTATTCGATATCAATAAACAATCAGGTTTCGGCAGTGAGTGGGAAATTTATTAAAATTAAGTAGCCTGTCCTTTTTTTTGACGTTTCGAAATCAGCAAAATAGCTGACGTTCGAAAGTCTGCAAGTAACTTTCCATCACCCGAAGTACGAGGACTTGGAATCGTTGGATTATATTAACGATAGTGCAAGTAGCAAGTCATATCTGATAATATAGCCCATGGTTTTGTAAGATTTCCTGAAGGAGAGCATAAATCCTACGGATGTCTTTTTTTGGGATAACAAATCTCATAACACCTGACTTTTGCAAATGTTATGTTGCATAAAAAATACTTTGTGAACCTTAGTGGCTTAGTGTCTTTGTGGCTATGCCCTATTCCCTTGCCACTAAGGCTCGTTTTCGCAGAAAAAAATCTTTGCAAATCTGCCGGATATTCCTTGTACTTGGACAGAAATAGTTGACTTTAAGGACGGAGGATAATCAGGGCTATCTGAAAAATACAAAACCATAGCCATAGATTTAATATTTCGGTGCGCTGCACCTTTCAAATTATTTCTAAAGGATGGATCTACAAAGATTATCGCCACTCTGTGGCTTGTTTTTGAGGTGCGGAGTACCAGTAATCTTTGTAGAAGTTAATATGACAATTGGGGAAAAGGTGCAGCGCACCGCAATATTTGATGCATGGTTTATGAGCAATTAATGTCCAAACCCTTGCACAGGAAATCAAATATCAAGAATTAACTTATAATAATCCAGTGGATTAGACCTTTTTCAGCAGACCCTAATTATAGTCTGGCCATAAAGTCGATGGTTTTTTATTTAAGATTGATGTTTAACCCCGATACGCTAAGCTTCGGGGCAGGCATATCGGAGATTTTAGATTTTGCTGAATATCACTAACATCTAAAATCGCCTGCCTCGCCTAAGCATGAGCCACACCAGGCGGCCCGCTTCGCAGCGAGGCGAGCAAGGCGGGTTAATCTGAAATCTTATATCTTTCTAAATGTTACTTTATTGACGAACTCAAATTACGCCAATAGTCTCGTTAATTCAACAAAGCCATTCAAGTCTAATTGCTCGGGTCTTTTCGAGAATATTTCGGCGGAGGTATCCACATTTTCGGGTAAGATACTTTTGAGCGAATTGCGCAAAGTTTTACGGCGCTGATTGAATCCTGTTTTTACCACTTTCACAAAAAGCCGTTCATCACAATCCAAAGTAAAATTTTCTTTTCTCGTTAATCGAATAACAGCCGATTTTACTTTTGGGGGTGGGATAAAAACATTTTCACTTACCGTAAAAAGGTATTTGATGTCGTAAAATGCCCCTAAAATTACGGTGAGAATTCCATAAGTTTTATTTCCATGAGGAGCGGCCAGCCTTTCGGCGACTTCCTTTTGGATCATCCCCACAAGCTCAGGAATCATTTCCCTGTTTTCGATAAGCTTAAAAAATATCTGGCTCGAGATATTGTAAGGAAAGTTCCCGATAATAGTAAACTGTTGATCAAAAAAGGTTGAGATATCCGATTTGAGAAAATCAGCATGAATAATCCGTGATTCAAGTTTCGGGAAATTTTCATGAAGAAACTCCACAGCTTCCCGGTCAATCTCGATTATTTTTAAATCGCTGACTTGCTGTACAAGATATTTCGTAAGCACCCCGGTTCCCGGACCGATTTCCAAAACGCGTTCCTTCCCTATCAAACTATCTACAATCTTTTGAGCAATATTTTCATCGCTAAGAAAATGTTGTCCGAGCCGTTTTTTTGGAGTAATGTTCATGGGAAAAGGTTAATGGTTATTCGTTAATGGTTATTCGTCAATTGTTATTCGTTATTGGAGTACTGGAGTTTTGGAGGAGTGTTAAGCGAAGCGAAATCCCGCTTTTGCGGGAGAGTTTTGGAGTGTTGGAGTATTGGAGTTTTGGAGTATTGGAGGTTTGGAGGTTTGGAGGTTTGGAGTTTTGGAGTTTTGGAGTATTGGAGTTTTGGAGTTTTATAGTTTTGGAGTTTTGGAGTATTGGAGTTTTGGAGGTTTGGAGTTTTGGAGTTTTGGAGTTTTGGAGTTTTGGAGTTTTGGGTTACTGGAATACTGGATATTTTTCTTTCCTGTTACCCTGAATACATTGTGGCAAACAATTCCTGTTTTTACCGCCATACATCAATTATTATAAGTGTGCGTTTTGTGGCGTATTTTATTTTTTCAGCAAACATCCTAATCAAATTCAACATTTCTTTTGTATTGTTGAGCATTTATTGATTTAACCAATTCGCCAGTTTCAGTTTTCCTATTACAATAATCAATAACAATAATTTTCCCTTTTTTTAAATTTAAAGTCTCCGAATATCTTTCGTTGCTATCAATTTTCATTAATAGTGTAATTGAATTTTCAATTTCAAATTTGTTTGATTCTATTTTGTTTGATTTTTGAAATACTAAAATTATTCTTGTCCTGATATGCAGAAAATCCAGTCAGTCCAGTGGAAAAGTCTGATGTTATTACTTCTGAATCAAATACCTGTTTTTCATTTATAGCCAGTGAAATTGTGTCATTTTTAAAACAATCACCGAGAATAATTGAAAAATCAATTTCCTTATAATCCTGCCCTGTCAGACTTATTGAAATTAATAATCCACAAAAAAATAATGTCAAATTTCTCATACTAATCGGCCTTTAATATGCCACACAAATCATAAACATCTTCTATTAACAATTACACGATTAACAATTACACCATTAACAATTACACAATTAACTATTACACGATTAACTATTACACGATTAACCATTAACTTCTCCCGCCCTAATTCAACTCATCACCCCTCAACTCCCTGAAACGCTTGCGGGCATCCACCACGAACAAACTCCCCGGATAGTCGAGCATGAGCTGCTGGTAGAGCAACATGGCCTGATCAGGATCTTTAAAATAGGTATCAAACAATTCGGCACGTTTCATTAAGGCGTTGTCGGCCAAAATATCTTCCGGGTACATCTCGGTAACTTTTGCAAACAAGCTGTCGGCCAAAGCAAATTCTCCTTTATTCATCATTATTTCTCCCTTACGGAATAAAACCTCATCGTGCAATGGATGCCAAAGCGCAACCATTTGCACCGAATCAAGTATTTGGAGTGCCTCATCATATTTGTTACGATAAATGTACAAATCGGCTTTCGAGAAATAGCTTAGTGCAGTATAGGAGCTATCGATGTCCATATTATCACTTATCAACAACGACAATTCCATGGCATCGTTGGCAATGAATTTTGAAGTGGCCGCTTTCAATACATCCAATTGCGCTTTTGCCCATCCAAACTCGCCGATGTAATAGGATAGTTTAGCGTTTTTGTATTTTGCCATAAAACCAATGGGATCGTTTTTAAAATCGTAATCTACTTGCGAGTACAGTAAAGTGGCATCCCATTGTTCACCCGAAAAAAGCAGAATGTCGGCAAGTTCTACTTTACAATCGGCAATAAGTTGGGCGGTAACCGAGGGCATTTCCAGGGCTTTTTTCAGTAAAGCTATGGCTTCATCAATATTATCGAGGTAAAATGCCTGGAGGTGGGCAAGGTATTTCATAATGGACACCGTGCTCGAATTTTCACCAAACTCTTCAAGCGCGTTATAATACTCTTTTTCGAGCGCGTTTAAATCATCATCAGTGTAATCGAAGCGATTGGTAACCTTAAGGTATCTTGAATTTAACAAGCCAATCCGGGCATCAAGGTAAAATACTCCACCTTTCTTTATAATATAATCGTAGGCCTCAATGGCCACATCATAGGCTTCGTTCGAAAGGCAAACATTTGCAAGTTCGAGTATGCGTGAGCCATCCTCACCAAATCTCCTGTCGAGCGATTTGCTTTGCAACAGCGCCATTTCAAAATCTTTTTGTTGCATCGAGTGCCATATCAGCATTTCGGAATAATAAACCTTATCGGGATATCGCTGTACCCTGCGCAGGAGTTCAGTCCTAATAGCGTCACTCACCAGCCCTTCATCATCACCTTTAAGCGCAGACTGCAACCTACCCCTGATGTAATCATTTTTTGAAAGATCTGATTCGAGCAAATCGAGGTACTCATTCACCATATCCGTATAATTATTCAGCCTCGAATAAATACTTGCAAGCTCAAGGTTAAAATTATAATCGTTAAGCATGTTACGCCCTTTAAGGTAGGTTTCGATGGCATAATCTGTTTGCCCCCGGCTGTTGTAGGCATTTGCCAGGTCGCTGATCTGGCTTCGGTTTGGGCTTATTTTATCAAGTGCTTCGCCAAACAACTTTGTTGCTTTTTGCTGATTTCCTTCCAGGGAATAGATAAAACCTTCGTCAACGATGTATCGCAGCGCTTCGGGATCATTTCGCTGTTCTTTGCGAATTATTTTTAAGGCCTTGTTATAATCCTCCAATTCTATTAAACAATAAAGGTAGTAGGAGTAGAAAAAACGGGTTTGCTTTTCCTCGTATAGCTTTTCATAAAGCTCAACAGCTTTTTCAAATTCTTTATTACGATAATATTCAAGGGCTATTTTTTCGTTGTCCGGTTTCTCGATTTTCGATTTCGCAGTTTCAGCCTTGGGAAATGCAGGGATTTCCTGCGCGTAAGCCGAACTGAATAACAAGAGAAAAAATAATATGTAAAATAATTTAATGTGTTTCATAGAATGAGTAATTAGCGGATATCAAACCAACAAATCAAGATAAATATTATTGAATCCGGTATAAAAAGCCACGGATGCACGGATAATATTTTTTAACATACTGATAATCTGAAGTGTAAATTGTTTAAATATGGTTCTTCACACCTTTTTAGACTAGTCTCATTATTGAGAGGCAATGATTTGCTGATTAAAATTTATTAGTCAATAATATTGAAACCTGTGTAAGGAACCAAAACATCAGGGATGCGAATGCCATCGGGTGTTTGATTATTTTCGAGTAAGGCAGCCACAATACGCGGTAAAGCCAGGGCACTACCGTTTAAAGTATGTGCTAATTCAGTCTTTCCCTCCTTATTTTTAAACCTCAGTTTCATCCTGTTCGACTGGTAGCTTTCGAAATTTGAAACCGAACTTACCTCAAGCCACCTTTCCTGGGCCATCGAGAAAACTTCAAAATCGTAAGTCAGGGCCGAAGTAAAACTTAAATCGCCACCGCAAAGCCTCAAAATCCTGAAGGGAAGTTGGAGCTTGCGCAATATTGATGCTACATACTCACGCATTTCTTCAAGCGCCTCGTAGGATTCTTCTGGTTTTCTAAGCTGTACAATTTCAACTTTATCGAACTGGTGCAAACGATTGAGGCCACGCACGTGAGCCCCCCACGATCCGGCTTCACGGCGGAAGCAGTTTGAATAAGCCACATTTTTGATGGGCATATCCTGTTCTTTCAAAATCACATCCCGATAAATATTCGTAACCGGAACTTCCGCCGTAGGAATCAGGTACAATTTATCTTCGGGGGCATAGTACATTTGTCCATCTTTATCGGGCAGCTGGCCTGTACCATAAGCGGAGGCTTCGTTAACCAAAAGCGGAGGCTGTATTTCAGTGTAGCCGGCAGCAATCCCCTCGTCAAGGAAAAAGTTAATCAGGGCACGTTGCAACCTCGCTCCCTTTCCTTTATAAATTGGAAAACCTGCGCCGGTAATTTTATTTCCCAATTCAAAGTCGATGATATCATATTTTTTAATCAAATCCCAGTGGGGCACAGCATCCTTATCTTTTTCGGGAATGTTTGCCTCAGATAATACAATTTCATTGTCTTCCGCATTTTTCCCGGAAGGCACGCTTGGGTGGGGTAGGTTAGGCAATTGTACCAAGGCAGCATCCAAATTTACAACGATAGTTTCCAGGGTGGCGCTCATTTCCTTGGACTGCAGCTTTAGCCCGGCCGATTTTTCTTTTAGCACATTGGCTTCAGCAGCTTTACCCGACTTGTACAACTGCCCGATACTTTGCGCAATTTTATTGGCCTCAGCAAGAATTTCGTCAAGATTCGTTTGTAATTCGCGACGGTTTTCGTCAAGGGCAATAATTTCATCCACAAGATTTGAAGCGTCAAGGTTTTTAACCTTCAACCTTTCAACTACTTCGCCCGGGTTTTGACGGATGGTGCTTAATTGTAACATGTTGAAAAATGATTATTGATTAAATAAAAAATCTCCTGCTTTTTTATAAAACAGGAGATTTGTATCATTAAAATGAAATTTTCTTAGTTAAGAGAAGGTGTTTCTTGGTTAATGGGGACGATATTTACGAAAGACTTATTGCTGCTTTTTATCTGGAATTCTACAATACCTTCGCTTAAAGCAAATAGGGTATGATCTTTACCCAATCCAACATTTAGTCCCGGATTGTGGGCTGTTCCACGTTGCCTTACAATAATACTTCCGGCTTTAGCATATTGACCGCCATAGATTTTTACACCAAGTCGTTTGCTATGCGATTCACGACCGTTGTTCGAGCTACCTGCACCTTTTTTGTGTGCCATAATATTCTGTTTTTATAGTTTACTAAATAATTATGCGTCAAGAGCTATGCCTTCAATCTTCAATTTGCTGAACTGCTGACGGTGACCATTCTCTTTCTGGTAACCTTTTCTGCGCTTCTTCTTGAAGACGATAACTTTGTCGCCCTTTACATGCGAAACGATTGTTGCCGATACTTTAGCACTCTCAACGTAAGGCTTTCCTACATTAATGGCTTCACCATCTTCGATCAACATTACTTTATCGAAATCCACGTTGTCACCTTCATTGCCATCAAGACGGTGAACAAAAATTTCTTTATCTTTCTCAACTTTAAACTGTTGTCCTGCTATATCAACTATTGCGTACATTATTATAATCTTTTTGAATAAATGTATTCTGAAAAAAGGAGTGCAAAAGTATAAATTATTTTCAACTAACAAATTGTTTTAAAGCTTTTTTTAATTAATTGTTGAAAAAAAATTAGTATTAGACAAAATGATAGAAAGAAAAAACGATTCCTCACTTCATCCCGATCCCGAAAGCTTTCGGGACGGGATTGCGATACCAATGACATGATTTTTGCAAAAGACTGTTTTTCAGGAGATTTCTCCTTTCAGTACTATTGACAAGTTTTTGCAAACGCCTGTATTTCAGGAGATTTCTTGCCGCATGTGGGGCGTACCAATTACATGATTTTGCGAGTGTCAAGATACCAAGAGATTCCTCACTTCGTTACCAATGACATGTTTGTGTAAAGCATTGAAATCCTTATTATTAGACAGACCTCTCAGTCGCAAGCTCCTTCGAGGTGACAGGACTTTGGGAGAAGGGGGGTGGGAGAAAGTGGGCGCTTCGCGCCCACTTTCTCCCACCCCAAATTAACCCTCGGGCTTTGTCATCTCCTCATTATGCCCAAAAATTAGGGTGAACTCTCGAAATGACACGACCAACGCGGGCAGAGGGGGGAGAGGGTCATTTCGATCAAAAAAAGTAATAAAGCTACCTGCCCCGACCCATCGGGGAGTTTTGCCGGGAGAAACCTGCCTGCCTGCCCGCTTCGCCAAAGCTACAGCAAGGCTGGTCTAATCCATTGTTATCACACTTTGAACCCGATTTTTCTATAGCTTGGAACACAGAATGCCAAACCATAAAAAGAAACATCAGCAAAGCACCGATTAATTCTTTCCTAAACAATTCCTGACAAAAAAAGTTAAACCGGTTTCCTGCCTTTCTTATTCACTAAAAATACGCCGGTTAAAATCACTCCTGAAAATACAAAAGCAAAAAACGGGAATTTTTCACCATCGAAAACCCCCCAAATTAATGCAAGCACCGGAACAAAGTAAGTAACTGAAGATGCAAAAACAGCATTTGTAGTTTGAACCAGTTTGTTGTAAACTGTAATAGCTATTGCTGATGCGAAAACCCCAAGTATCGCAACATACAAGAATGCTGAAAGCCCATTTTCATTGTAAACCAATTTATCGGTAAAATCGGTGAAAAAAAATAATAGGATACCAGCGGGAACACCGATGAAAAAAAAACCAATCGAGGCAATGGATACGGGATTTATTTCATTGAGGTAATATTTAATCATATTCGACTGTAAGGCGTACAGCATGGTAGCAACAACAACCAGAGCCGAATAATAAAAGTTTAATTCAAGTGCGCCATTGTTTGTGGCATAAATTAATCCTACCGCACCCAGCAAACCCATAAAAACTCCTGAAACATTTAGCCATCGTAGCTTTTGCCCAAAAAACAAAAATCCGACAAGCATAGTAAATAATGGTGTAAGGGAATTAAGAATGCCGGCAAGCGAGCTATCGATATGGGTTTGAGCGGCTGCAAATAAAAAAGCAGGAATTCCGGTTCCAATCACACCAATAATAAAAATGTATTTTAATTTCTGTGATGGAGTTTTACGAATCCATTTCAGCGCAAAAGGCAATAAAACCACGAATGATACAAATATTCGAATCGCTCCAACCTCAATGCTTGAATAAACTTCAAGCCCGCGTTTGATAAGAATAAATGAGGTTCCCCAAATTAATACCAGCATTACCAACATAATCCAACCAAAATACCTGGAAGTTTTAATTCGATTGGAAAGCTTTATTTGCATGAAAATTGTTTTTGAATTATAATTACTAAATGACAAAAGGCGCACAAATAAACAAAATTGATCGACAGGTTTCGATAACTTGTGGTTCAATCCGGAATTATTAAATAAATCCGCAGTGCCGGGCTTCGCCCGTGCATCCCTGCCTCGCCTACACACTAGCTGCTCTATGCTACCCACCTCACTGGCGAAGCGGGCAAGGCGGGCTCGAAAAATTACGAAAATTATAAATTTTCTATTTTTCGGGTTCCTCGGTTCACAGCCACAAGAAACTGCCAATCCCGCACTAAATATTAAAATTGAGATAAATATCAATCCGGCATATTCCGGCATCAGCGTAACGACAGTCAATTTGGAGAAGACAGCGCTATAATTAAGGTAAAACCATGTTTGAAACATTAATTTTTTGTATTTTGGCCGTTTTAAGAAATAATGGAAATTCCAATAAAAAAAAATCAAACTTAATAAGATCAATTACTTGAAGTATTCGCATAGGTAATAAGTCAATAAAAATTTTATAAAAAGATGTGTAAATATCAGGATTGTTTTATTTTTGCAAATCAACAAATGATAACATAATAAAACACGAGCAGAAAACAAATCAAACAATTAATTTTTTTTATGAACTAAATCCTCGATTATGAATAAAAAAAACAAACAAAGTTTAGTTCCGCCATAGCTATTCAGGAACAATCATCAAAAACAAATTTTAAAATTCACTAATTTAATTAACAAATCACATTTGATTATTTACTAACTAAAAACAATTTCTTATGAAGCAAATTACAAGTTTTTGGCTCTTGATGTTCTTTTTTGCATCAACAGCTTTATTTGCGCAAAATGCAGGAACCAATGCATTGGAACAGTTTAAGATGGAGCAAGTGCAAAATCCAACGGCTGATGTCCAACCCGGTGTTCCAACTGGCGTAAATCAAACCAATGGAAATCATTACTCGAAGTATATCACCAGCGATGCTACGAGAGATATCCTTTACGACAACGGTGGTTTTGTAACCGCTGAAGGTGTCGGCACAAACGGCACTGACTACAGCGAATTACAGGATGCCTCACTCACAATGGGTACTTATGGTGCTGGCTGTCAGATTTCGGCCGGCAACTCAATTGCCGATGATTTCGAGGTAACCGGTAACTGGGTTATCAATTCCTTTACCTTCTTTGCCTATCAAACAGGCTCAGGCCCCCCATCAACATTGAACGATGTTCGTGTTCAGGTATATGATGGCGACCCCTCAGCAGGTGGTACAGTAATTTTTGGTGATCTCACCACCAATGTTATGCTGTCAACAGAATGGACAAACGCTTGGCGTGTGCTTGAATCAGCACCAGCCGAAAACAGGCCTATTATGAATATTGTTGCCGATGTATCAGGATTGGTGCTTGCACAAGGTATTTATTGGGTTGAAATGTCGATTGGCGGAACAGGTGCTTCAGGGCCATGGGCTCCTGCAGTAACTATTGTTGGCGAAACCACCACAGGTAACTCCATTCAATTTACCACCACAGGCTGGGCTCCACTACTTGATGTTGGACCACAAGGTCTTCCTTTCCTTATTGACGGAATTGACGGTGACCCCAACACCAATGATATTGGTGTTATGGCTATTATAGCCCCTGTATCAGGAAATGAGCTTAGCAATGCAGAGGCTGTTACTTTCACCATGAAAAACTTTGGTACTGATGCTCAATCGAACATTCCTTACGAAGTAACCTGGGATGGCCCTTCAGGAGCACAAACAATGAGCGAAACTTATCCCGGTACTGTTGCTTCGGGCGAAACCGTTCAGGTTGAAGCCGGAACTGTTGATTTATCTGAATTAGGCGAATACAGCTTTGAAATTTGTTCGATGCTTGCAGGTGATGAATATGCAGATAACGATTGCAAATCAAAAACTGTGTCCAACTCGTCGGCCCCGTTTTTAATCTATCCGCAATCAGCCGACAGGTGGACAGGAACAACCAATGGAACAGATATTACAGAAACAAGCCTTGTTAAAGGTGTTGATACCGAAGATGGCTGGTTTGTTTTTGACGTTTCAAGCCTACCTTCAGGTGCTACCATTACAAGTGTTATTTTCCACGGATATGTTTATGAAACCAACTTCCCCTATTGGAGTTTAACACCATTAACCTTGGATCCGCTTACTGCCGATGCGGCAGCTTTAAAAGCCGAGATACAAGCAAACGGGGTTACAGGCGTTGCCTATTCATACAACAACGAAGGAAGTACTTTTGCCGTTGGCTGGCACGATTACCTGCTTGGTGGTACCGCGAATGCCGACATGACAGCAGCCCTTGCGCAGGGATGGTTTGCCATGGGTATGGACAGCCGTGATAATTCAGCTACTTACTATGTAAATTTTGATGGCTGGAACGAAACCAATGTTCCTTACCTCGAAGTTGAATATACAGGTGGAAATCCTCCAACAGCTTTTTCAGAAGAAACATTTGAAAGCTACACTGCAGGTGATTACCTTATGCAGCAAGCTGCTGCCCAGGGCAAAACATACTGGTCAACATGGAGTGCTGCTCCTGGTACTGCCGAAGACCCTTATGTTACAAATGCAGTAGCTTTTGAAGGTTCAAATTCAGTAGTTATAGAAGGCACCAACGATGCT
>Ga0208900_1000136_pt1 | contig 43451 bp, 39 predicted proteins | sample AntAceMetag02UKK_FD_184763 | JGI IMG/M metagenome (GOLD analysis project Ga0208900, IMG submission 184763) | Saline lake microbial communities from Ace Lake, Antarctica - Antarctic Ace Lake Metagenome 02UKK (SPAdes) (version 2) | ecosystem: Environmental > Aquatic > Non-marine Saline and... | reverse complement strand
GAGGAACGAGCGCCCTTGGGCTTGGTCTTTACAACTTTAAAGGACTGGACTAGCGTGTACAAAAATGTATCTTTGCTAATAACTCCGAAAGGAAATCTTGAATTTACAGAAACAGTGTTGCTTTATCGAACAAAGATAACTCCATCAGTAATGGTAGTCAAAGATACTTCTGTTGTGACTTCATATCCACCTTTCGCCTAAACACAGATTTTTGCATTCAGCCTTTCCATAGAGTTCACCATCGTTTCAATCTGGTCGGCAGGGAATGCCACCGGATAACGTAAAGGTGGTAGCGCAAGGTAGACCAACCCACCACCAAAGGGAGTCATTGTCAGGATGATGTGCCCGCTTTCGATTTGTAAAGTAAGTTCTTCCAGATCCAATCCACAAAGCAGTTCCATCAGCGTTCGATCAGTGTTCAATGTTGCTTGTAACTGTTCACCATAACAGGACTTGTCTTTCGTAAAAAAGTGTCCCCCTCGATTTCCACGAAATGAAAGGAAACACTTTTCTTCTGTTTCGATTTTTCGGCAAATATGTAGAGTCATCGAACATACGCCACCTAACACCCAGCGCTTCAGACGTGGTTTGACCTGCAAACCCTCCAACAGATCTGGTAGTTTTGAAAACTGTACATCCCCCCCCTCTGTTTGCATGGGTTCTCCCCAAAATGGCGCAAACTTCTTGGCACTGTTAAGGATGGTGTCATAAGCTATGGTTAGGGTATTAGGTCTTACAGTCATTTCTTTATCACCATGTAACTTACCGCATTCTTGTTTAAAATCAGTGAACTATCAAAAAATTAGCAGGAATGAAATATGTTAACGAAATCACGTTACTTTTCAGTTTTTCTTTGACGTTGCTTCCTTGAGTACCTGTTCCATTGATGATGGTTTAAATAATGGCTGTTTCACGATACATTTAAGCCATATCACGATGTACAACATGGTCGCCGCAACCATCACACCAACCAGACTAAAAATCGCACATTCCATTTCTGGAACAGGAGCAATATGGACAATTGCATACCCCATTCCAAACGATCCGATAATTTGAGGAATTGGATAAAAAGGTGTTTTATATGGACGATTAACTTCCGGGTAGCGACGACGAAGAATAATCACATTGATATGGGCGATGATATAGGCAAAAAGCCATGAGCAGCATGCTGCCAAAATGAAAACAATCAGATTCGGTGCGTTATGAATTCCGCAAAAAAACGGTATTGCCATCGCCCCCGCCATAAAGAGGATACCAACCCAGGGAGTTCTAAAAGTAGGATGAATGGCACGGAAAATCCGCGGTAATTCATTGCTGACAGCCATACCATATAAAATCCGTGGAACCACACCGATTATAGTGTTGATGGTACTTGCACTGGCAAAAATAGAAACAATGGACATCCAGATCATTCCAGATCTTCCAAGTATTGCAAATGCAGTATCCACATGGGGACTGTTTGAACTTGCCAGCTGTTTCACCGGCACAAATTTAAGGGAAGCAAAACCATAGATCAAGTCAACGATAAAAATGGTAACTAGTCCCAAAAGCATTGCCCTTGGGATATTACTCTCAGGGCTCTTGGTCTCTTGAGCCATTGGGGTCACGAACTCGATACCAATATAAAGCCAAATAGCAAGGGCAGTGAGCCCCAAGACACCAACTCCCATGGCATTAAAAGGTGCTTCCGGTAATTCCGGGGCGGGGAGGGAACCGATCCCTGTAAGGCCGATAATTCCCAGTAGAGCAATCGACACCATTATGGTCAGAGTAAAAACAATTTGTAGCCTTGAAAAAAAATCCACGCCTAAAATATTCATCAACGTGAGAAACCCAATCAACACCCCACCGCAAAACGCTGGTGAAATTCCGGGTAAAAAGTTTTTGGAAATAATCTGGGAGGCAATCGCCACCTCAGTCGGTCCGGCTAAAACATTTGGAATGATATACCCCAGAACAACTGCCGCCATAGCGGGCAAAGACCCCATTGCCACACTGGTGTAGGAGCGAATGCCTCCAGCATGTGGCATCATGCAGGCTAACTCAGCATAGCTCTGAGCCGAGAAAGACTGCAACAACCAAGCAGCCAGCATGGCAAAAACAAACCCACCTCCAGCAATTCCCATCCCCTGCCCTAGGGAAACAAGAGTACTTGAAGCAACAACACAGCCGACTGCAACCGAGAAACAGGAAAAGAAACCCATCGATTTTTTCAATTCAGTACTCAATAATACATATCTCCTCTAATCTGCTTTTACAGAGTCTTACCGGATCATTGCCCAACCTGGAACCATTGCTTGCTCGCAGGTACAATATCTTTCTTGATATAAAATCTCTTAGCATCGACCGTAAGAGCATTACAATTTTTTATCAACGTGTAATTAATACGTTGCAGTACATACATGAGAGTTGAAGTGTCCTTTTTGGAAGGGCAACGGCTAGAAGTCACATCATTTAAGTGTACTTTGAAAAAATAAGTGCTTTCATTCAAAATCGAGAAATGGGAATATTTTACCAAAGGTGCATACCTGATATTCAGATAATAAAATTTTTCTACCGACAAACAGTTTGGGGAATAAACATGGAAAATGCAATTTCACATCAGTTGAATGGCCCTGCTATCCACCCAAGAAGTGGATTTTATTAGTTATGCTATTTGGCCGCAACACACATCTACCCAAACCAAAAACTCCGCACAACATACTGTATTTGCGCCCCTATTTAATCGACAGCTTAAGAGAGCATAAAAAACTTGACAAGGGGCACAGACAAAATGTATAAGACAATTATGTAGTATGAAATCAAAAAAGCACTAGTCGTTAATAAAACGATATAAAGTATCAATCAGGTAAAAATATTAGAGAATAAATACATAATACAATATTAATTGAATGCTACCCCTGTTAAGGGATTGCTAGCTATGAGATACTTAACAGCACCATCATAGCCAAGCTGCGATACTATTGCAGTTTGGCGTGTACGCTGAAGCCGAACTGCCGAAACAGAGTAGTTTGGCTATTTTTTTGTCGTCTCCTTTCAGTTTAAACAAGGACTGGGGACTTGTCTATTTCGACCAAAAACAAAAGCCGCAACACGCTGTATTGGTGCGCAAAAACCCACATTATCAAAGGTGGAAAAGTTAATATTTTTTCTTGACATCGACGCTTTTGAGCTATATTCTTTAAATCAAAGTGCTGCCACAATGTGTAGTATTTTAAGGATTTATTAATTAGCTTCCTATTTTTCAAAAAGGACAGGGAAAAGAAACACTTCAGTAAAGTATAGCCATCTCAGGTCTACTTGTTGAGTGATAGATTTGCCCGACTAAAAACGATATAAAGTTTCAATTAGGTGAAAACATAAGAGAATAAAGACATAACCCAACATTATTAATTGAATGCTACCCCTGATAAGGGATTGCTAACTATGAGATACTTAACAGCACCATCATAGCCAAGCCGCGATACTATTGCAGTTTGGCGTGTACGCTGAAGCCGAACTGCCGAAACAGAGTAGTTTGGCTATTTTTTTGCCGTCTCATTTCAGTTTAAACAAGGACTGAGACCTGTCTATTCAGACCAAAAACAAAAGCGCAAAACGTTGGATTAGTCCGTAAAAACAAATGGTTGCGAAGGTGAAAAAAGTTAATAATTTTTCTTGACAACAACGCTTTTCAGCGGTATTTTTTTAAATGAAAGTGCTGCCACAATGTGTAGTATTTTAAAGATTGATTAATTAGCTTCCTTTTTTTTTAAAAGGACAGGGAAAAGAAACACTTCAGTAAAGTATGGCCATCTCAGGTCTACTTGTTGAATGATAGATTTGTCGACTTAAAACGATATAAAGTTTCAATTAGGTGAAAACATAAGAGAATAAAGACATAACCCAACATTATTAATTGAATGCTACCCCTGATAAGGGATTGCTAGCTATGAGATACTTAACAGCACCATCATAGCCAAGCCGCGATACTATTGCAGTTTGGCGTGTACGCTGAAGCCGAACTGCCGAAACAGAGTAGTTTGGCTATTTTTTTGCCGTCTCATTTCAGATTAAACAAGGACTGGGACCTGTCTATTTTGACCAAAAAACGAAAGCCGAAAAACGTTGCATTAGTCCGTAAAAACAAGCAGTTAAGGAGACAAAAAAGTTAACAATTCTCCTTGACAACAACACTTTTAAGCGGTACTTTTTTAAATGAAAGTGCTGCCACAATGTGTGGTATTTTAACAATTAATTAATTAGCTTCCTTTTTTTTAAAAAGGACAGGGGAAAGCAACACTTCAGTAAAGTATGACCATCTCAGGTCTACTTGTTGGATGATAGATTTGCCCGACTAAAATAGCTACCCCGAACGGGGAATGCTTGCTATGGAGATAGTTCTCAACTTCATCATAGCCAAGCTGCATATGTAAATGCAGCTTGGTGTCTATATAGCCGGGCTGCCCAATGCGAGCAGTTCGGTTTTCTTTTTTTCAAAATCCGAACAAGAAACTGCTTCAATTATAACTTCGATTCTTCGAAGAATAGCGCCATGGACAATTTGGTTACTAGGGGAGGTGATACTGGGTAAGTAAGCTGCATGAATTGGTGGAAATCTAAGATTTTTAAAAAATTTAAGGAGAACGTGAACATGGCAATTTATGAAAAAATGATCAATGAAGCACTCGGAGCAACAAAAGCAGTATTTGGTGTAATTAAAGAGAAGCGAGGCGGAGAATTTAAGATCACAGACTGTAAACCGTATGTTGATGCTGTAAACACCATGACTGCAGCCGAAGGCCAGTCTCAGGAAGTTATTGATCTCCATGTACAATCTGTAAACGCACACTATGAAATTCTTTGCAGTCTGACTGATACTATTCGTCCGGAAGATGATCCCTTTGTTGAGCATTATCAAACCCCACCGATTCTTGAAATTCTTTACGATGAGTATCCTGGTTTCAAAGATTCCATGCAGAAGTTTATTGCTGCAATAGCTGACAATCAAGCCCTTATAGGACGTGAGTCCGTTCGTCGTTATGGCGGAATGTATGGCTTAACCTGTGTTGTGGATTTTGGCTATTCCTGCGGTTCTGTACCGAATGTTGTCAATGTAATCCTCGCTGATCTTGATATCCCGCTCGACCACAAGCGTACCATTATTTCTTCAAAATCATGGGGCATGAATACCTCATACGGAATTGGTGGTGCTTTCAGAGCCGCACTTGAGAGTGGCAAGACTGTTGGTGAAGCTGAAGCTGCTGAAGTAAAACAATTTCAGTATATCTACGAAGAGCCAGTTGAAGCACAAGGCAAATTGATGGACACCCACAATCTTGGTGGTAACGGTCCTCACACTTCTTTTGATACACGTAAATACATGGCAGCATACAAAGAAAGAATGAAGCCATATGTACTTGCTGCACTGAAAGCTAACGTACATGCTGCAAACATCGTTACTGTTCCTGCTTATTGCGTAGGTGACATTGGACATCATATCGCTCAATCCGCATTCAATATGTTTAAAGACGAAATGGTATTCGGCATTTACGAATCTATCATGGACGTTTTTGAAAACACCCTGCGTCGAGGTCTTGAACAGGATGCTTATGCAAATCCATACAAAGTTTTATCAGTAGCAACTGGTGCACCAGCATGTGCCACCGCTTATGTCTTGTGGCAAGATAGTTTTACAGCACCGATGGTAGTTGACTTGCTGAGCAAACGTTTTCATAACTATGCAATAATGAATCCAAAACGTGGTGAAGCAGACGAACTACATAATGCGGATTTCATTGATATCCTGAGCCGCGGAGAAGAAATCCTTGATATTAAACCCAAGGGTGGTGGTGCGACAATAAATGGTATTGATATTGATTTAAGCCCAATTGACAACCACGAAGTAGTTATGAATCCACAACGTTACACCTACCCTGCCTGTGCTATAACTCAGCGCTTTGCCGCTCTGATGAGTCTCGCAGATTTTCCATGTTACTTAACTCCAGAATGTTCTACTGCAACTCTGATGACCAACATCATCGCGCTTGATCCAACAAAACCTGGTTCACCGATGAGAGGTTGTAAGAACTGCGCCGTAACAGCGTTGAACAAACGATGTGTTCCGTATGTTAAAGGAATCGGTGCTGGTAAGAAGGGTTATTGTCAGTGGAACGAAGCTATCTAATTAGCATACAATGTGCTGATATATTCCTGAATCAGGGAGGGAAACCTCCCCGATTCAGCTACACTCTTCTACAAGAATAAGGAGTATTAAGATTATGGATAATGAACCAACCTCAATGCAAAAATACCTCGCTGAAATGTTTGGTACTTTCATGCTAGTTTGGATTGGACCTGGGGCTGGAGTTGTAGCTGGAATAGTTGGTGTCAAAGGATTATCTGACGTCATGGCTATTGCATTGGCCTTCGGTATTGCTGTTGTCCTTGCTATTCATGTATTTGGTAAAATCTCGGGATGCCATATAAACCCGGCAGTAACAATTGCCCTTGCTGTTAGGGGCAGGTTCCCTTGGAAAGATGTTGCACCATACATATTTTTCCAATCTGCAGGTGCAGTTCTTGCTGCATTAGCGCTCGTAGCCTGTATTGGTACTCAAGCATCCACCGCTTACGGATTAGGTGCAACTACGATAAATAGTGCTGCTGGTATAACTCTTTCCATGGGAATGGCTGGTGAATTCATTGGTACATTCTTTCTCATGATTACAATTATGGGTGTGGCTGTCGACAGCCGGGCTCCAGAAGGTTGGGCTGGTTGGATTATCGGTATGGCTGTTGTTGGTATAATAATTACTCTTGGCCCTTTGACTGGTTCCTCAATTAATCCTGCACGTACTTTTGGCCCTTATATTGGAAATATGATCTTTGGTGGAGCTCACCCATGGGATCAGTTTATGTTGGCTTACCTTATTGCGCCAATTGCAGGAGCTATATCTGCAGTGTTTGTATATGACTTCATCGCTGGCACCAGCCCTGAATAATTAAATCTTTTTTGTTGGGCCTTTAGCGTCAAAGGTTTTAACAGAATTGCCCAGGGGATTTTCCAAGGCGGTTCGATACAGAAAAGAGATATAACCTTAAGGAGTCGTCATCATGAAATGTTACGTATGTGCACAAAACGGTAAAGATACTGATGCAATAGCTATTTGTATTGTATGTGGTATGGCCCTATGCAATGAGCATCAAACAAGAGCAGATGTTGAGATGTGGGAAGGTGGATATCCTTTTCCTCGACAAAAACTTAAGAAAAAACTTCCTCGAGTTTTGTGTTACGAATGCTCAGATGCAATGGTTAAGTAGTAATTGCGTAAATTGTTTTTTTAGAAATAACAATTACGTAAGTGCTATGGAAGGGACTTGCTTTATCTGAAGTTTTTAATTTTTTTCCGATAAAAAGCAAACGATTCCTTTTAAAGAAAGTCTCTTCCATACACGATAATAATAAGACTTACACACATAACAACAATTAAACTCTAATCTAGCTCTGTGATTTTGCATTGAGAGGAGTGGGAAATGGCAAAAAACACTATGGATTCTGAAAAAACAGAAAAAAAGCCGTTCAAATTGGCCTGGGGTATTACTGGAGCCGGAGATCTTCTTCCTGAGATTTTTGAGGTAATGACAGAATTGCAAGCAACCGGCACCATGGAAATTACCGCCATCCTCTCTAAAGCCGCAGAACAGGTAATCAAAATGTATCGCCTATGGGATACTTTAGAAACAATCGCTCATAGAATTATGATCGAAAAAAATGCAAACTCCCCCTTTGTTGTTGGAGCTTTGCAAACAGGAAAATACGACACTCTGCTGGTCGCACCTGTAACAGGTAATTCTGCTGCGAAAATCGTTCATGGAATATCTGATTCACTTTTAACAAATGTAGTATCCATGACCAACAGAACCAAAACAAAAATATATTTACTTCCTGTAGAACACGCAGGAAATGAAGTTAATACAACTCTTCCCGACGGCAGTAAATTAGAATTGCTGACCAGGGATCTTGATGCCTCAAATACAAATAAACTTCGTAACATGAAAGGCATTACGGTGCTTGATAACCCGGAAGAAATTAAGGGTGCTTTGAAAAACTAGGATTTCCGTTCAAAATCGAGGCATAACCTTCAGGAACTGCCGATATGCTGGCATCATTTTGTATATATGCAGACACCTGACAGAAAAAGATGGATGGGATCAAAAAATCCAATTACTGGGTTCGAATTTTAGTTAAGAGGTCCACCAATGGCAATATATGTAAAAACACTTAGTCGGCTCCATCTCGGGTTTATGGATTTAAACGGAAACTTGGGCAGACGTTACGGAAGCATCGGTGTAACTTTAGCGAACCCATGTACAGCAATCACTGTAAGCAAAAGCCATCAACTAAATATTCAAAACGCTAAGCCGGAATTAGAAAAGAGAATTATAAAATACGTTACAGCTTTCTCTAAACACTTCCAAACAGCTTCAGACGTTTCAATTCGTATTCATGAGTCTATTCCTGAACACAAAGGGCTAGGATCTGGCAGCCAATTGGCTCTCGCTATTTCTACAGCCTTATCAAATTTCCATGGAATTAGAACCTCGGTTTGGGAGCTATCAAAACTTCTGGGAAGAGGCCAGAGATCCAGCATTGGTATTCAAAGTTTCCAACACGGTGGATTAATAATCGATTCAGGAAAAGAGCTCGATGTAAATGGTACCCCCGTGGATACCCCACCTGAGACACTCTTGAGATTAGATTTTCCGGAGGAATGGAATTTTGTAGTTGTAGTCCCCGATGAGAAGCAAGGCCTTTCCGGTGAACAAGAAAAAATGGCAATCGGTAAATTACGGCCCACCAAAGGAACATCAGAAAAAATATGTCGTCTGGTAATGATGCAACTACTGCCCTCATTTTTATCACGGGATATCGAAAAATTTGGAAGCGCTCTCTCGTCGATCGATAATCTGACAGGGCTCTTCTTTAAGCCTGTTCAGGGTGGAATTTACTCTGAAAAACAATCCTATGAATTAACAGATCATCTCCTCGATTCTGGTGCATATGGAATAGGGCAAAGCTCCTGGGGGCCAGCAATCTATGGCCTGAGTTTAGCAAGTGAGTCAGAGTTGGTCGCAGATAAAATGAAATCCTATCTGCAGAAAAACAATATAAAAAGTCAGGTATTAATAACTTCGGCAAGTAATAAGGGTGCTGAAATTAAAAGGGTCGAAAATCCTATTGTTAGCAAAATTAAAAAGAGTAGAGGCCTATCCTTTGAACGTAGTAGGGATAGTTTAAAAAGGAAAGCTCCAGCTCCTGGTGTTGGTTTCTGATTGGGATCCAATACCCCAGAAAGGGATATTCTTTTCAATGGTGCTTGACGGTACTGAAAAGAGTCACAGGTTTTTAGGAGTAAGGCATTAATAAATTAGTTGTAATAAAGAGGACTCGATGAAAAAGATTTTAGTTCAGTTGGATAGCGATAAATCCCCAAGTGTTTTCGACGCAGTTACTGCATATGATTCAGGCGTTGATAACCTCCTCCAATATGGAGATATAGCCCCTTGTCAAGTTCGAGATCTTGTGCATGGTGCCATGTTCACACGTGGAGAGGATGCATTAAAGAATTCAGCTATTTTTGTAGGTGGATCAGATGTTACTAGCGGTGAGGAGATCCTCAAAGAAGTGGTAAATTCCTTTTTCGGTACCGTTCGTGTTTCAGCTATGCTGGATTCAAACGGCTGTAATACTACTGCAGTAGCTGCTGTGAGAAAAATTTTATCCGTCGGTGAGGTCAAAGGTAAAAAGGTAGTAATACTTGCTGGCACTGGCCCAGTTGGTATGCGGGCAGCCGGTCTCCTCGCTCTTGAAGGAGCAGATGTACTTCTAACTTCACGTGGTTTTGCAAAATCTGAAAAAGCTGCCGCCACTGTCTCAAAGCGTTTCTCCTGTAATATCACACCTGCACAAGTTAGTTCTCCTGAGGAAACCGAAGAGGCGTTAAAGGATGCCTCAGCGGTTCTTTGTGCAGGTGCGGCCGGCATCATGCTTATTCCCGAATCCCTGTGGGCCAAGCACCCCACCCTTCAGGTTTTAGCTGATGCTAACGCAGTGCCTCCTCTTGGTGTTGAAAATACCAAACCACACTGGAGCGGAAAAGAAGTGGAAGGAAAAATAATTTTTGGTGCTTTGGCTATTGGAGGATTAAAAATGAAAATCCATCGTAAATGCGTAGCGCAGTTGTTTACCAAAAATGATCTCATTCTTGATGCCGAAGAAATATACGAAATCGCAAAATCAATTTAAGGGTAATGGAGAAACATCTCCTGCTTGGATTAAGTACTCGTGCCATAGCAGAATCAGCAATCAAAAGTAGCGATGAGATTCTAACTCTTGACCACTTTGGAGATCAGGATCAAAAAAACATTGTTTACAATCTTTCACTGGCAAGAGATTACGGACTACCGTTTAACGTGGAAAATTTGCTGAAGATAAGTTCAACATTAGACTTTGACAGGGTGACTTACACTTCTAATTTGGAGAATTACCCTGAAATAGTGGCCGAACTAGAAAAAAGAGCAAAACTTATGGGCAACAGCTCACAAACAATCGGAAGCATTCGAAATTGGAAACTGTTTAGAGAGTTTTGTAGCAATACATTTATTAAACACCCCGTCACATTACTACCTGGGGAAGAAGAACGAGCTGACTCTGCTCATACTTGGCTCGTTAAACCCATTAAAAGTGGCGGTGGGCACCATATTTATCAGTGGGATGGAAAACCACTCAGTGACGATTTCATTTTACAGGAATATGTGAGGGGGATTTCTTTTTCTGCAGCTTTTGTGGCAAATGGTAGTCAGGGAGTTGTTCTGGGGCTAACCCGTCAATTAAATGGACTCTCAGAACTTGGGGTTGACGGTTATAACTGGTGCGGCAACCTGCTTCCTTTGACTTTAGCTGATGATCTAAAGAAGAAACTCCTTGGGAAAATTGAAGGGATTGTAAACGATTTAACTGCCCATTTCGAACTCAAGGGTGCCTGTGGGATAGATTTTATACTTTCTGAAAATGAAAAAGGTCAATTTTCTCCTGTTTTACTGGAGGTAAATCCAAGGTTCACTGGTTCGATGGAACTAATCGAGAAAGCATATGGGCTCAATATCTTCACTCTGCATCGTAATGCTTGTGATGGCATTTTACCTGCCTTTGCGGTCTCAGAACAGGATGACAAACACTATTACGCCAAAGGAATTGTATTTGCGCGTCAGGACGTTGTGATCCAAGATACTGAAAAGTGGCCATGTTTAGATCGTAGTGATATTCCTTTTACAGGAGACAGGATCAAACAGGGACACCCCGTCTGCACAATATTTGCTCAGGCCGAGACGGAAAATGATTGCCTGGCCAACTTGTTTAAAAGTGCCGATAAATTAAGATCGGAAGTTAGTGATATACGGAGATAATGATGGAAGATTATTTTACTTTAATATCAGGACGAACAAAAAAACAGGCCGCTGGTCTTCATAAAGGACCAGGATCCCCTGAACACCTGATAGCCACATCCTATGTGGAAATAAGTGATGCGGATATGACTCGGTTAGGCGTGAGCGATGGGGAAACTGTCAAACTTGTTTCGTCAGCAGGCTTTGTCGAACTTAAAGCTTTTAAAGCTGACCTACCCGATGGCCTTCTGTTTATCCCAATGGGGCCCGCAGCAAACCAACTTGTTAGTGCAGAAACTTTCGGTGTTGGCATGCCATCCTTTAAAGGACAAAAAGTTAAGGTGGAACCAGTATGAGCCAGGTATTTGAAAATGTTGTCTGCAAGTTTTGTGGATGTTTGTGTGACGACATTACAGTAGAAGTCGAAGATACGCATATTTCCAAAGTGAAAAAAGCGTGTCCCAATGGCCGGGGGATGTTTCTTGATTATGACTCAAGCTACAGCAAACCTTTTGTTGATGGAAAGGAAGCTTCGTGGGACGAGGCGATAGCTGCTAGTGTCGACATTCTAAACAAGGCAGACAGTCCTCTCATATATGGTCTGAGTTCAACCAGCAGTGAAGCTCAGAGAAAAGCTGTAGAACTAGCAGATATCCTTGGAGCTGTCATCGATTCAACTTCTTCGGTATGTCACTTCCCTACTTCCCTTGCTTTCCAGGCTATTGGTGAGGTTACCTGTACCCTGGGTGAGGTAAAGGATCGTGCTGATTTACTAATTTTCTGGGGATGCAATCCTCTTGTTTCTCACATTCGTCACTTCACACGGTATTCTGCAAACGCCAAAGGGCGATATATCAAAAATGGTCGTAAAGGCAGAACTGTTGTCGTGGTTGATGTCAGACCAACCCCCACCTCGAAGGTTGCTGATCTCTTTATACAAATCAAGCCTGGAACAGACTATGAGGTATTAACCTCATTACGGGCACTGGTTAACGGGAAAGAATTAGAAAAAGATGTAGATGGAGTTGCCACAGAGGATTTGGAAAAGTTGGTCGACTTGATGAAAGGTTGCAACTACGGCGTGGCATCCTTTGGTATGGGGCTCACCATGAGCGCAGGACGCCAATATAACGTTGGTGAACTGTTCACGTTGGTGGTTGAACTTAATAAGTTTACACGCTTTTCTGCAATGCCCATGAGGGGGCACGGTAATGTTGCAGGTGCCGATCAGGTACTCAGCTGGTTAAGCGGTTATCCTACTGCTGTTAGTTTTGCATGTGGAGTTCCTCAGATTGGCCCGGGTGAATTTACCAGCGTCGATATGCTGGCCAATGGCGCAGCCGATGCGGCTCTCATCCTCGCCTCTAACCCAGGTGCACATTTTCCTTATGCTGCTGCCAAACAACTAAACAAAATACCTACAATTTATATGGCTCCGGCCGGTGATTGCAAACCTGAGAGTGCAACGGTGGTACTCCCCACTGCATGTTACGGTATAGATGCCGAAGGTACTGCATATCGGATGGATAATGTTCCAATCCGGCTCCGATCAGTATTACAAAAAACGAGACCTACTGACGAAGAAATACTTCTCCAATTCATCAAGGCGGTGGAAAAATGCTAGGCATTCTAGGGGGAACAGTAATTGATCCTACTAACGGTATAACGTTACAAAAAAAGGATATCTGGATAAAAGACAAAAAAATAGTCTCAGCAAAAGATGTGGATCCCACCGTTGCTCAAACTATTGATGCTTCCGGACAAATCATTATGGCCGGTGGCGTTGATATTCACAGCCATATTGCTGGTGCGAAGGTCAATTCGGGACGAAAACTGTGTCCAGAAGATAGTTTGAGGCTGCTTCGGCCCAGAACTGCAATTTCCCGTTCTGGTTCTGGCCTTACGGTTCCATCTACCCATAGCACAGGATATCTTTACTCCGAAATGGGCTACACAACAGTAATGGAAGCTGCTGCTGCTCCGTTAGTTGTACGACACACCCATGAAGAACTTGAAGATACGCCTAATCTTGACAAGGGAATCTTTATCACTCTTGGCAATAACCACTTTATAATGAAATGTATTCGGGACAACGAGTTTGCTAAAGCCCGTGATTATGTAGGATGGCTTATGGGGGCAGCTAAGGGTTATGCTATTAAAATTGTTAACCCCGGTGGTGTCGAAAATTGGAAGTACGGGAAAAATGTAGACAGTCTTGATGATAAAGTGATCGGTTTTGGTGTAACACCGCGCCAGATCCTTACAACCCTTGGACGTATTAATTGTGAGTTAAAATTGCCACATCCTGTCCACATCCATGGGCTGCGTCTGGGGCAAGCTGGAAATGTCGACATTACCAGGGAAACAATGGAGTTGATGGATGAATTTGGAGCCCATTTCTGCCACGTACAATTTATGAGTTACGGCGGGGAAAGAGGAAAAATGCCTACTTCCGCTAGCCGTGAAATAGCAGAAACCATCAATAAAAAAGACGGAATAACCGTTGATGTTGGCCAAATAATTTTTGGCCCAGCAACAACAATGACCTCAGATGGCCCAGCTCAGTATGGTCTGCACCAGCGTGTGGGTGGAAAATGGGTCAATGACGATCTGGAAAGTGAATCAGGCGGCGGGATTATTCCCTTAACCTTTAAGCGTAATAATCCACTGCATGGCACTATGTGGGTTACTGGACTTGAAGTTTTCTTACTTGTTGAAGATCCTTGGAAAGTATTTCTAACAACCGACCACCCCAACGCCGGGCCTTTCTTAGGTTATCCCCAAGTAATTCGTTTACTTATGGATAGCAAGTACCGGGAACAGGAATTTGAAAAGCTGCCTGCCAGTGCGAAGAAAAACGCCCTTCTGCCTGATCTCAAAAGAGAATACAGTCTTGAGGAAATTGCAATAATAACTAGATCAGGGACAGCCAAACGGCTTGGACTCAAGAACAAAGGACATCTTGGCCTGGGAGCAGATGCAGATATAACAATCTATACTCCGGCAGATAACAGAGAAAAGATGTTCGCTCACCCTTCCTGGGTAATAAAAGATGGTGAACCGGTGGTTACTGACGGGCAACTTGTGCTCGAGAAGCAAGGAAAGACACTCTATGTCAGCCCTGACTACAATAGCGCAATTGAAAAAGACATAAGAGAACATTTCAAAGACTTTTATACAATTAACTTTGATAACTACCCAATTGATCTAGAACATTTGGGTCCCGTTGAAAAAATTCTATGTGGTTAAATAAACATCATGCCTAAACTGCATCAGGTATTCTTAAATATTAGTTCTTCTGCCGCTGACCGTATTGTCAACATCTTAGAGGCGGTTCAGTTAATTCAAACAAGGGGCTATATTCGGAAGATGTCCGCCTTTTATGAACACAGTGAAACAGCTCATCCTAAAAAGCAACTTAACAGGGTTTGTTTCTTAAAGACTGAGTTGCAGCCCCTTGAACTACTCTATCATTTGAGATGGATTGAAAAACGAATATGTAAGCGAAATTCGACGAAAAATGATGGTCAGTTTATTAAGCTTAATATTTTACTATTTGATGATGTGCTAATGGATACGGCTGATCTGACTCTTCCGCATCCTCTTCTCGCGCACTCGGTTTCTATTCTTAAACCATTGGCTGAAATCGCTCCGCAACTCGCTCTTCATCCCGAGTCAGATGTTACCGCTTTTGATATGCTTGCAGCAGCAGACGCAAGTAAAGTAACTAAGGTAGATCACAGTGATTCGCTGAATCTAGATGATGATGCTCAAGAGGCAAAACCTGCAATCCCTATAGCCTTGAGCAGAGTAGGCGTTGCCAACCTTTCTCGTATTATTTTGATTAGCAAAAATGGTACAACTCTTCCGTTTCATGCTGAATTAGACTTTTTTGCTGACCTCGAATCACATCAAGCCGGCGTTCATATGTCTCGTTTTAGTGATGTTCTAGAAGAGATAGTTGATGAGTTCACCCAAAGACCCTCGTCAGATATTGAATCATTGGCAGAACGTTTGGCACAACAAGTATTAAAAAGTCAGCAAGCCTCCTATTCTGAGGTGCACATTCATGGCAAGTCGGCCTTGAAAAAGAACACCCCGATCTCAGGCAAAGATACCCATGAAATATTCACATTGATTGGTATGGCAGCTGCGACAAAGGATCATTCCCGTAAGCTGGTGGGTATAGAAACAGAGGGCGTCACCGCCTGTCCATGTGCCCAAGGTTTGATGAGGACGCACTCTAAAAACATTCTGAAAGAAGAAGGGTTTTCGGAAAGCGAAGCTGCACGGATACTGAAAGTTCTTCCGGCACCATCCCATAATCAAAGAGGACGGGGAACCCTAATAATCGGTTCTCAAGAAAGAGTGGCCGCAGAAAACCTCGTTCATATAGTTGAAGCCTCTATGAGTTCTGAAACATATGAACTGCTTAAACGACCTGATGAGTTCATGGTGGTGAATAAAGCCCACCAGAATCCAAGATTCGTAGAAGATGTTGTGAGGGAAATGCTCCTCAATGTAGCTGAAGTTTTTACTTTTCTACCCGATGATGCTTTTGTCTTGGCCAAACAGGTCAATTTTGAGGGAATCCATAAACATGACGCCTATGCCGAAAGAAACGGAATATTAGGTGATATCCGTGCCGAACTCAATCAGAAGAGTTCTTTTTCGAAACACTATTCTCTACACGACTGGCTAAGAGGATACAAGTAAGGACAATAGGATACTTTGGAAAATTAGTATCTTCGTTCAAAATCGAGGCGTGAGAAAAATTTGGACGAAAAGGCAATTTTTCATGTAGCCAACAGTATAAGGAGTTTTTTAAATGCATATAAATGAAGTTGAGATTGAGGATACTTTCGCTGAGGCCTTTGGCATGAAGGTAGCCAAAGTGATTATTACCGCAATCAACCCAAAGTGGGCGTTGATTGCTGCACAGACAGCGACTGGTTTCGGCACCTCCATTATTGGCTGCGGCTGCGAATGTGGTGTCGCATCGATATTACCTCCCGAGCAAACTCCTGATGGCAGGCCAGGAGTATTAGCATTGTTCTTCTCCACCTCGCGAAAAGAGATGGAAAAGCAGTTGCTTAATCGTCTGGGCCAGTGTGTTATGACCTCTCCTACTTCTGCCTGTTACAATGCGATGGAAGGAGAAAAAAGTGTAAATATTGGAGGTAAGCTCAGATACTTTGGTGATGGGTTCCAGTCCAGTAAATATATTAATAATCGGCGTTTGTGGCGAGTCCCTATGATGGACGGGGAGTTTGTTGTAGAGGAGAGTTTCAACGTTTCAAATGCTGTTGGTGGAGGTAATTTCTTTATCTTAGCTGAGAATCAGAAAACAGCGCTTGCGGCCGCTGAAACTGCAGTGGACGAGATGCGAAACGTACAGGGAATTATTATGCCATTTCCTGGAGGGATCGTACGCAGCGGAAGTAAAATCGGTTCAAGATACAAAGGACAACATGTATCTGTTAACACCGCTTATTGCCCAGCAATACACCGGCAGGTTGAGTCAAGCCTGCCCAAAGGAGTCAATGCTGTACTGGAGATCGTAATCGATGGCGTTGATGAAGAATCTGTCAACAGGTCAATGCAGGTAGGTATACCGGCGGCATGCTTGCCCGGGGTTCTGAAAATAACGGCAGGAAACTACGGCGGAAAACTTGGTAAGTATCATTTTCATCTCCATAAACTGTTGGGCAATACTTGATAAACCCGGCATGATTCCGGTGCCAACTTGGCGACGACACGACTCATCATAAGAGAATCTTGAGCGTCTTTCAATGCGGTGTGGAGAAGGTTTTAAGAATAGAAGGAGGTTTGAAGTGGGTTGTGTATCTTGTGTCGGACTAAATAAAGAAATTTTAGAATCTACCAATAAAGTCGTTTTATGCCTTAAGGAGCAATCAACTATTCCCGTTGAGGCTGTAACTATCTGTCCTGACATTTTTTCTAAATGCAGCCACAGTGAGATTCTTGAATTACCCCTCTTCTATGGGAAGCGCAGGCGTAAGCTGGGCGATCTCTTTACCGTTGATGGCGAAAAATCTGATTGTATCACCATTGAAGGTGATGTGGGTAACGTCAAAAAGATCGGTTCCAATATGACATTCGGCAAAATAGTAGTTCAAGGCAATGTCGGAAGATATGTTGGTACATCTATGAAAGGCGGTAGGATCGTTGTCCAAGGAAACGCTGCAGATAAGGCAGGGTTGGCTATGCAGGGCGGAGTCTTGTGGATTAAAGGCAATACCGGTCATCAGACCGGAGCTGCTCGTCCAGGCGAGAGCCGCGGCGTTAACCATGGAACAATTATCGTTGAAGGAAATGCGGGTCAGGAACTTGGGGCTTGTATGCGTCGCGGATTGATTGCTGTTTTGGGGAATGTTGGAGCATTTGCTGGTGCAAAAATGGTGGCAGGTACAGTTTTGGCTTTTGGTCATTTGGAAGCAAGAGCAGGTGCCGGTATGAAACGAGGGAGTATTATTTCTTTTGGTACCAGTGAACCACTGCTTCCCACGTATCGCTATGAAGCCCTTTTACAACCTGTGTATATAAGGGTTTTATTAAAACATTTGAAGGGATTAGGAATGCAATTTGATTCGAGTCTGATGGACGGATCATTTCAACGCTATTCTGGTGATATTAATGCATTAGGGAAAGGAGAGATACTACGTTATGTTAAGCCTTAACAACAATTCTTTTGAGATTACACGCAGAATGGAAGAGGACGCAGAGTCCTTAAATATCGCTGTGGAAAAGCTCCCCTGTGGCGCAACAGTTATAGATGCCGGAATAGATGTAGCGGGTTCCTATGAAGCCGGCAAGCTTTTTAGTGAAGTTTGTATGGGGGGCTTGGGCAAGGTGAGCTTTGGCAAGATGGATTTTGATGAATTATCAATTCCAACAGTTCATGTAACCGTAAGCCATCCTGTCAGAGCCTGTATGACAGCACAATATGCTGGATGGTTTGTAAAAGTTGAATTAGAAAACAAAAAGTCTTATCAAGCTATGGGGTCAGGTCCTGCCCGAAGTCTTTATGGAAAAGAGCCACTTTTACAAGAACTCAATATTGTAGAAGAATCAGACGTCGCAGTTTTAACACTAGAAAGCCACAAGAAACCAACTGATGAAGTGGCAATATGGGTAGCTTCAAAGTGCTCAGTATCTCCTGAGAAGGTGGTTCTTCTCGTAGCACCTACAGCGAGCTTGGTTGGCTCGATTCAAATCGCAGCCAGAGTCGTTGAAACCGGTTTACACAAGATGCACGAAGTTGGTTTTGATATTAGCTGCATACAAGCTGCATCTGGTGTTTGTCCCATCGCACCTATTGCTTCGGATAATATGAAAGCTATCGGATGGACAAATGATACTGTTTTATATGGTGGCCAGACATGGTACAGTGCCAAGGCCGAGCCGAAAGCAATTGAAAAGATAATAGACAATTTGCCTTCGATGTCCTCAGCCGATTACGGGACACCATTTGATGAAATTTTTAAACGCTACAATCATGATTTCTACAAGATTGACCCCTTATTGTTCAGTCCCGCAGAAGTGTCTATTAACGAAATTACCAGTGGTCGTACCTTTCATGCTGGTGCTGTTAATTCCGACATATTCAGGAAATCATTCTTTTCATGAAAGTCGCCATAATTGGTAAAGATGGGGCGTGGTATACCAAAAGCCTGCAATCCGCTTTTTCATTAAGAAATGTTGAGGTACCCTGTTTTCCTGTTACCTGTCTGAAGAGTTCTTTACGATTGCAGACAAAAATTACTGTGGCCGAAGAATCCTTAAACGATTATGACGCTGTTATTGTTCGCGCCATTCCAGGTGGTTCTCTGGAACAGGTAATATATAGGGTTGACGCACTGCATTGTCTTGAAAAATCAGGGGTTAGAGTTATCAATTCAGCCTCTGCAATTGAGCATGGTGTTGACAAGTATTACACACTGGCACTAATGCAGGCAGAGGGGATCCCTATTCCTCGTACCATAGTGACGGAGCAATTTGATGATGCCATGGATGCCTTTGATGAGCTCGGTGGAGATGTCGTTGTAAAGCCGCTTTTTGGTTCCGAGGGACGGGGAATGACCAGGGTTTCTGACAGGGATATTGCCTATCGTACCTTCCGTGCTCTTGAGCTGGGCCACTATGTATATTACCTGCAGGAATATGTGCCACATGGATACGAAGATATCCGTGTTTTTGTGATTGACGGCAAGGCTATATCAGCTATGACTCGGCGGGGTACATCCTGGAAATGCAATATATGTAATGGTGCCAGCGGTGAAGAAATCTCCATTAATCCACAATTACAGGATATGAGTATCCGGGCTGTAAAAGCGTTAGGTGCAGAATATGGCGGCGTTGATTTTTTGCCGCTGAAGAATGGTGGATATCAATTGATTGAAGTGAATACCATACCAGGCTGGAAAGGGCTTGGAAAAGCAACAGGTTTTGATACAGCTGGAGCTCTCGCCGATTACATCATAAAAACGATAGATTAAAGATGATTGAAGCCGATAAAATAGGCTGGGCAGCTGAGATGGCATGTCTTCTTGAAGTCAATGCCAAAAAGCCCGGCAATGTGACCAGTAGACACGACTTTAACGATACATCTTTCCAGGATTTCATCATCAGTGCTGCAGCAATTGGCCCCGCCTTCAGGTCTTCTGCAACACTGAGCGTTGGAGAGATCATCTTAAATGCTATTCGTGCCACAAGAAGTTTTGTGAGCTCAAATACCAATTTAGGAATTGTGCTCTTGCTTGCTCCACTAGCTAAAGCTGCTGGGTCAGATTCTGCTCCTTCTTTACAAGATGCAGTTAAACCAGTCTTGAATGGCTTGACTATTGAAGATGCCCGCAAGGCCTATGATGCCATAAATCTAGCAAAACCTGCTGGTATGGGGACATCAAACAACCATGACCTGAGCGAATCAAAGGTTGAGATAACTCTTTTGCAGGCCATGGAAGAGGCACGTGACCGTGATTCCCTGGCTAAAGAGTATGTGAGCAATTTCAATATTACCTTCGGGATCGGTCTCCCTGCATTGAGACATACTCTTAGTAAAGGGGTCAGTCTACCAGAGGCAATAGTTCAAACTTTTCTCTGTATTCTGGCAGAGGTGCCGGATACCTTAATTGCTCGTAAAAAGGGGCTGGAAACGGCTCAAAACGTTTCGAACCAAGCTGGTCGAATACTAAAAAATGGCGGTATCTTCAGTAACAAAAAGGAGATCCAACTGTTTGACTATTCCCTGCGGGACGAAAAACATAATTTAAATCCGGGTACCACGGCTGATCTGATTGCTGCTGTACTCTTTGCTTATCTTATTGAAGATAATTTTCCGCTATTGCCCAAATGACAAGGGTCTTTGTGTGATGTTGCTACAAATAAATAATTAATTTTTTTGAGGTGTTAAATGAAAGCTAAGGAACGAATGGGCATTGCGAGACAGATGCCTGTTGAGAAAACTCCATCAGAACGAATTCAGAATTTTGATGAAATAGTATCAGGTTTTAATGAGTTCACTGCAATTCTTGAAGCTGAACGATGTTTGCAATGTAAAAAACCTACCTGTATTAATGGCTGTCCAATTCATAATAACATCCCTGCCTTTGTAGCACTGCTTCGTGAGAAGAAATTTGAAGAGGCGTATTGGAAAATACGGGAAACTTCTTCTATGCCTGCTATTTGTTCCCGTGTTTGCCCTCACGAGTTTCAGTGCGAAGGGTTTTGTGTAAGGGGAAAAGGAAAGGGACAGTCTGTTGCCATTGGTATGTTAGAAAGATTTATTGTTGATTGGATGGTTGAAAATAAAAAGCCAATGCATTCTTCCTGCGGAATACCAGGTGACAAAAAAGTTGCTGTCATTGGTTCGGGTCCTGCTGGGATGACTGTGGCCTACTGGCTCGCACACAAAGGAATACCATGCACCGTGTTTGAATCACTTCCGGTATATGGCGGTATGCTTACAGTTGGTATTCCTCCATTCAGACTTCCTCGAGCTATTATTGATGCTGAAATTGATGCTTTGAAACATTGTGGCGTAACCCTTCATACTGATGTAATGATAGGGAAAGATAAGAGTATTGAAGATCTCCGTGCTGAGGGATATGATGCCATTTTCAATGGTAGTGGTGCCCACGCAAGCAGAAAACTCGGCCTTGATGATGAAGAAACAACTGATGGGGTCTTACATGGAGTTGATTACTTACGGCGTGTCTATCTTGGTGAAAAAATAGACCTTGGTAAAAATGTTGTTGTAGTAGGTGGCGGCAATGTAGCCATTGATGTTGCAAGAACGTCACTTCGTCTTGGCTCTACCAATGTGTTTATTCTTTATAGAAGATCACGTGAAGAAATGCCTGCATCGGTTACAGAAATTCATCATTTGGAAGAAGAAGGTGTCCGCATTGAATTTCTTGCAGCTCCCGTAAAAATACATTCTGAAAATGGAAAACTCACGAAAGTCGAGTGTATAAGAATGGAGCTTGGTGAGCCTGATGACTCTGGACGTCGCCGACCTGTTGTTCAGAAAGGATCAAATTTTATGATCGAAGCTGACTCTATTGTACCTGCAATTAGTCAGAATGTTGAACATACCGCTGATAATGGAGTAGATGTTGATCTAATGTCCTGGGGAACCTATAACACAGATGCTAGAACGCTTCAGACCTCCATTGAATATATGTTTGCTGGTGGAGACAATGTCCTTGGCCCTCAGACAGTTGCCAAAGCTGTTTATCAGGGAAAAGTCGCTGCTGAATCCATTGAACGGTATTTAAATGGACAGGATCTCAAAGAAGACAGAGAGTTCTTGTGCGATCAGATTGATTGGTAGTTTACTCTATGGGTTTTAGAAATAAACGGCTCAGCTCGCCTGCAGCTGATATTTATCTTAAAGTAACTTGGCCGAGCTGAGTTCGTTTATTGACAAAGACCCAAAGATTTTAGATCTTCTTTTTTTATCCACCCCTTATGCAGTGAAGTTGCAACCAAAACACCATCTATCCCAAGTATTGCCAGGGCACTCAGGTGAGAAGGAGTTTTTACTCCACCACCTGCTATAATTGCAGTAGAGGGAAAGTGATGCCTGGCTTTTTTCAGTAAAGATACATCCGGTCCTGCAGCTGTTCCGACTGCATCTAAAGTTAAAAGTATAAAACGATCTAGTCCCTCTCCAGTTAAAATTGACAGGGCCTTCGTCGGCTCAGTGCCCTGCAGTTCCTTAGTGCGTGAGCAAACCTTGCCTTTTGTTATATCGAGGGAAAAGAGTATTTTTCTTCTGGGAACCGAATTGCAGATGAGTCTTAGTTGCTGCATTGTCTCTAAGGTCTCTGAGCCTATAATAATCGTATCAGCACCTGCCGCCAACAGTTGCTCGATTGGAGCAAGCGTTGCAGTGCCAGCATCCACCCAAAGATCAACATCCAGTTGATCGGCGATTTCTCTGATTGCGGATATGTTATTACCTGTACCTTGTATGGCATCAAGATCTGCGATATATAAAGTACTGCACCCTGTTTCCAGCTGGAGTACACGTGCAATTTCAAGGGGCTCAGCTGTGGTAGCTAAAACACTTTTCACCGGCTGATAACGATCCCGTTCACCTTTGATTCCGTGAACAACAAGACCTTTCATCAGGTCAAGAACTGGTATAATTTCCATGGAAATTTTAACTCCTACTATCTTGGTTCACGAATATGTTTCCGGCGGGGGATGGGCCGGATGTGAGTTGCCAAAAGCTCTGGTAACCGAAGCGCTGTTAATTTTACGCGCAGTCCTTGCCGATTTTAAAGCTTGGGGAGGCGCCCATATCATCACGACGTGCGACCATCGTTTGGGAGATATCTCACTACCTGCAGATAGTGTCATCTCCTTAAACCCCGCCGATTATTACAACACCCTAGAGCTTGCGGCCAAACGATGTACAGCGGCCTTAATAATTGCACCTGAAAATGATAACATTTTAAAAAATCTGAGTGCCCTAATGGAGTCCCATGGGGTCAGACTTCTCGGTAGCAGTTCTGAAAGTATTGGTATTGCATCTAATAAATGGATTTGTCACAAGCTTTTTCAACAAGCAGGACTTGCAACCCCTGCCACTTGGCTTGTGAATGTTATGGCGGCAGAAGCGACAGCCCAAAAAATAGGTTATCCTCTGGTCATGAAACCCTTGGACGGGATAGGTTGCGAAGGAGTGTCTCTAGCTCGTAACTCAAGCTCCCTACTCTTGGGTTTAAGAAAATATAAATATACTAAAGATACCCTGTTACTTCAACGCTATATTGAAGGACAATCTATTAGTGCATCTCTTATGATTGGTGAAAATGATAGCAGGTGCATGAGTCTCAATAAACAAACTATAGAAGTGGATACATCCTTTCATTATTTAGGCTGTGAAGTACCGTATATCTGTGACCGACATGCAGAGGCTGTCTCCCTTGCAAAGCATGCAGCTGCATTGATCCCTGGATTAAAGGGGTATGTTGGTGTTGATCTGCTGGTTGGCGATAAGGGATGTCAACTCATTGAAATAAATCCGCGTTTAACCACCAGCTATGCTGGGCTTCAAAAAGTTTCCGATATCAATATGGCGGAGTCCATCTGGAGAGCTTCTCTTGAAGAACGTCTGCCGCAAGAATATATTCTAGCAGGAAAAGCCATCATAAATTTAGAGGATTCTATATGAAAGCGACCAGCTTTTCTTTTTTAGGGTTGGATATCGGAGGGGCCAACATCAAAGCGGTGCACCTTCAATACCAAAAAAATAAAATAACCAAACAGGATGTTGCAGTAAGACCCTTTGAAATTTGGAAAGCCCCTTCGGCTCTTGCTGCTCTACTTGTTGAGATGGCAAGAGATTTGGGGGCATTGGAATGTTCAAAAGTAGCAATTACCATGACAGCAGAACTTTCAGATGCTTTTCGAACCAAACGAGAAGGTGTGCAATTTATTCTTGAGGCGACGGCTCAGGCCTTCGGAAAACCCTCTATTTTTCCTTTTAGCCTGGAAGGATCATTTTTTCAGTATGACAAAGCAGTACTAAATCCCCTTCTCTGCGCTGCATCAAACTGGCTGGCCAGTGCCAGGTTCCTTGCTGAAAGCTATTCTGACTGTGTTTTTATTGATATTGGCAGTACATCCACAGATATCATTCCAATACGACAAGGGAAAGTAATAAATAAAGGATGCACTGACCCTGAGAGACTGATGAGTGGCGAGTTGGTTTATAGCGGAATTTTACGAACCAACCCGAACACCATAGTAAATCAGGTACCACTAAAGGGCCGACTTTGTCGAGTAGCCGCAGAAAATTTCACCTGTATGGCCGATGTATATCTTATTTTAGGTAAAATAGAATCAACTTCATATAGCTGTCCCACTCCCGATGGCAGAGCAAAAACTGTTGCCGCTGCTCGGGAGCGACTCGCCAGACTGGTCTGTGGTGATTCCGAAATAATGGATGTTAAGGCAATTGAAGACCTTGCTCGTTATCTCTTTGAGAAACACTTGCAACAAATTTCAGAAGCGCTGTTTCAGGTGTTATCAGGCCTTGATGAACCTTTTAATTTACAGGTGATGGCGGTGGGGGCCGGTAGCTTTCTAGCCCAAGAAACGGCTAGGCGTATGGGCTTATCACTACTGGATCTTGATCAAGATTCCTGTTCGGCGGTACTAGCTACCTTACCAGCATATGCTGTTGCATATTTACTCGCTCAGGATGAAACCAGAAACTCAGATGATTGAGACAGTAATTAAAATTGGCGGAAGCCTTGGGCAAAGCAGCACCTTGCCAAAGCTATTGCAAAAGCTATCTGAAATTGGCAGCCGACATAGAATAGTAATAGTTCCAGGAGGTGGCGCATTTGCTAATGGAATCAGGGATTATGATCGGCGCTTTACTGTAACTGCTGAGGCCGGACACTGGATGTCCATACTGGCAATGGATCAATATGGACATCTGCTTTCATCAATGCTTGCAAATAGTGTTCTAGTGCGGGGACTAGCCTCAGCACGCGAAGTCCAACGACAAGGGCGGATACCTGTCCTTGCGCCCTATGATTTGCTCCGGGAAACCGATGCCTTACCAAGGAGCTGGGATGTGACCTCAGATTCCATTGCTGCCTGGCTGGCAGAACTCGCTGGCGCCCGTCAACTGGTGTTGTTGAAAAGCGTGGACGGCTTATTCCATGGGAGTGAAGGGACCATAAAAAAAGTCGAATTAAAGAAAACAGAAAGCTGGACTCCTGGTGGTGATTATCAGGGAGTAGTTGATCGCTATTTTTCTACAATTCTTCAAAAAATATCCATGGATACCTGGCTTGTAAATGGGAACCACCCCGAACGTATAGAGCAGCTGCTGGATACCGGTACTACGACAGGGACCCGGCTGCTTCGGCAATAAGTGTTTTAAGCTGCTCAACCTGCTGGCGCTTAATCACTCCACTGACTCGATCACCATCACAGGCAGCCGTCCTGAAACCTATGATGTCAGGACCAATAGCAGAGATCCGTGGAATATCTTCTGCACTGAGGGAACCTGCAAGGGCGCAAACAAGTCCACCATTATGGCAGTTTTGAACAAACTGACGCAACTCTTCATCCCCAAGGTGTGAAAAGAGCGAATCTCCGCTTTTACCGGCTGTGTCGAGCATGCAACCATCGGCTCCTGCTTCTATGGCAACTGCAGGAGCTTGTTCAACAGGGAAAGCGCCAATCTCTTGCGCATCGGCGTAGGCTGCGGCAATTATTTTTATGGAGGCATCGTAGTCTCTGACTGCGCGACACACACCTTTAAGCAAAAAAACTGCTTGCTGACTTGTCGCTGTCCCGTACAGTCCAACTTTAACAAATTGAGCGCCGGAGTATGCTGCTCCTAATGCTGCTAGAGCTGTGGCCCCCGGTTTGTTTGGCGCATCTCCGATGGCAACACTCACAGGTAACTCTATAGGTGTTTGCTCGCGGACAGATCGAATAATATGCGGGAAGTTTGCTCCTAGAGCTCCTTCAGAAGGATTCTTGACATCAACGATGTCAGCACCACCATTGGCGGCAGCTTGCGCCTCTTGGCTATTTACGACACTTATAAGCAGTTGCATGATAAACCTTTTAATAGTAGTTCAGATATTATAAATAAATTAGTTTTTAACCAAGTCTATAAGTCAGCAATGACTTGATGCTTTAGATCGTTATTATATTTATGTTGGAGGGAGTTAAATGTCTTCATTCGAATCACTACAAACATTTGGAATGAAAAAACAATGGCTGTATGAGATTGTTGTCTCCAGTTATAGCAAAGAAACTCCCAACAGTGCTCCTTTTGGAGTAAGAACAACCGATTACAAAACAATTACTATCGAGATGTACAAGGGGTCGGCCACCCTCAAGTCTATTCTGAAGACGGGCGAATTTGCTGTTAATGTAGTTGAGGATCCTGTTGTTTTTTACAACGCTTTGTATTGTAAAGAAAAGATACACTTTAGCAGAGCTAAAATGATTACAGCTCCTGTCATTGTTGATTCGCCTGCAAGCATTGAAGTAAAGCTCACAGAAAGTCAGGAAAAAGAAAAAAGTTATATAATTGAAGCTGAAGTCATCCATATCGATTATCGCGAAAAATGTCTGTTAACAAACCGTGCGAAAAGCCTCGCACTTGAAAGCTTGATACTATCCACCAGAAAGAACCTTTTCCCCCAAGAAGAAATGGAGAGAATGTTGAGGGAAAATTATCGGGTCGTAAAAAAGGTGGCCCCTGAATCCAAATACGAAAAGATGGTGCATACTTTGTTGACCTCTATCCTCAAATGAGTTTTTAATCAGTGGGGAGTGGATGGTAGCTCGGAATTCGCTTTGAGAAGGTGCACACTGCATCAAATCCCACTCGCTTGAGCATTTCCAACCCTTTGCTGATATCCTGACCAAGATTCTTAGGCGAATGTGAGTCAGAGCCGACTGTCACTTTAGTAATACCTGCATCTTTCAAAATTTTCAAAATACCCAGGGACGGATAGCATTCATGGGGAGAATGGTTCCAGCCACTGGTGTTCAATTCAAAACCGATGTCTTTTTTCTTCATCAAATGAGCAATTTCCCAAATAAGATCCTGATACTCTGCGATGGCAACTGATGCTCCATTTTTTTTTGCGTAATCCAGATGCCCAATACAGTCAAAGTAGGCATAATCAACCATCTCTTTTATTGCTAGGAGGTACTTCCTCATCCTTTTGCTCAAAGTTTTTTTATCTTCGGGTTTGTCGCCAGAAGAATTTGCACTTACAAGCGTCGTTCCATCCAAGGAGTGAACGCTGCCAATAATATAATCAAAAGGATGCTGCTGAGTAAAAAGGATGATTTTTTTGACGTACTGCGGGTAGTAACCGATTTCACAACCAAATTTAATAGAAAGCATGGGGAATTCTTTTCTAGCAGCTTCGATATCAGAAAACAGCTGCTGCCAACCTTCATTGCGCATAGCGTAATCAAAATAACCGGTTTCGGCTGATATCCACTCCTGGTGATTAGTGAAACAGATCTCATTGAAATTTCTATCCACCGCCTGCCTGCAATGGTCTCTGATCTCCCCGGAACCATCTTTGGAACAGCATGTGTGAAGATGGTAGTCAATTAAGCCACAGCCCTTATTGCTTGTCTGTGTCATTGCTGTCTCGTTTTTTTGCCTGATTTTGTTTACGCAACTTCTTTCTGGCTTTTGAGGTCGAACACTCTTCTTTGTAGGTTATCTGCTGGTCGGTCATTTCGGAAGATACAGGCGTATAAGCACACCCCCAATCCAGTTCTTGATCTTGAACATAACGAGTACCTAATTGCCAGGCAATTTGGGCACGCGCTAGCTCTATGCCGATATAGTATGCATGGGGTGCGTTATTTTGAAGAGTAGGTAGATTATCAAATAGACCATAAGGGTCAGTTGCGGTGTGCAAACCATCACGATTATAAATATGTATTCCTTCGTGAGTCACCTGAATGCGAAAATTGGGATCTTTAATTTGGGTAGAAATTTCCTTAACCTCTTCATAACTGTATGGAAAAGGGTCTCGGTTGTGGAGACTCATTAAGCCTGTGTGGTACCCTTTTGGCAAAGAATAATCCTCCTTTGCCCGGTACATAATTCGACGAGACAGGTTCAGTTCTGCCACCGAGCGTCTTGCATGGGGACTCACTTGGGTGGTCAAAAGATTGTTAATACCTAATTCAGACATCATGCCCATCATGATGGTATTTATCCCGCCGGTGTCTGCCTCGGTCAACTCAGACAGGTTACCGATACCCATCATGATTTCTATATCTGGATAATCTGCCCTCATCTGGTGATACCTGACGATGGAGCTCACAAAACCAAAATGAATGGGGTCAACAATACAATCTGCGATAAAGGGTTTACCTTTCTGTTTCAAAATATCAATGACTCGATACAATGAATCGATATCATTGGGCTGTTCAGGAATGAGAACCGGAATAGCATCCACTTCATCTGCAACCCATAATGTTTTTCCAGTAAGACTTAAAAGATACTGTGCACCAGCCTCTGCGCCGCATATCAATTGTTTGGGATTGAGTGAATCGACACTTACGATATACTCTTCAGCAACCAATGCTTTTACAGCATCACCAAGATGAGGGAAGTCTTTTCCGGGTAGACAACCCAAATCAATGATATCAGCGCCATCAATTCTATAAGATTCTGCTTTTTTGAGTATCTTTTGGATACTCAGATCTGGTGCATCTACGATTTCCGCAAAAATCTTGGCATTATATCTTTTCAGATCTGGTACATGAGCTCCCTGCCCAAAAAACACAGGGAGATCTTTAAGATCTTTTGGCCCTCTTTCCAATGGGATACCAAGTTGTTTCCCAGCCGCTTCAATATTTCCAAGGCTTAATCCTGGAATAATGATACGGTCAGCATTTCCACTGGCATCAAGACGTCGTAGGATCATATCCGTGGTTATAAGGGCAGCAACGGAATAGGGAAGAGACTGGATCTCATAACTGAATTCGTCAACCTTAATTGAACCCAGAACCCGTTCAAGACTTTTAGTGGCAAGTGAGCCGGTTACAAATAGGATATGTTCCATTTTTAGAAAAATCCAAGTTAGGTGTGCTTATACGAATGAATGGCCTCTGTTACATCAGCTGCTTGACGATTTTCTTTTACATCGTGGACACGAAATATGCTGACACCTGCTTGTACCCCTAGAGCAGTTGATGCGCATGTTGCTCCCAGCAAGTCTTTAGGATCAGTTGCAGCGCAGATTTCGCCCATAAACCTTTTCCGACTGGTACCCAGTAAGACAGGATAGCCCATGGCAGTAAAATCCTCCAATCGAGCCATAAGAGTGAGATTATGTGCTCGTGTTTTACCAAAACCTATGCCTGGATCGATAATGAGGTTTTCCTTAGGTACCCCATAGCTTTGCGCCTTTTCACAACGTTCTTGTAAAAAGCCACTAACCTCTTTGATGATGTCGATATAGACAGGGTTATTCTGCATTGTTTGTGGTGTCCCCTGCATATGCATCAGGATAAGGGGTAAATTCTGTTCTGCTGCAAGTTCAAATATTTTCTCATCATCACGACCACTACGAACGTCATTGATGATAGAAGCACCGGCTGCAACTGCCGCTTTTGCGACTATTGAGCTGGTCGTATCAATACTGATTGGAATATGTGCCGGTAATGTTCGTCTAAGAGCAGTGATGGGATCGACAACACGCCGGAGTTGTTCTTCTGGCGGAACTCTTTTTGAATCTGGTCTGGTAGACTCACCGCCCACATCAATAATATCTGCGCCGTCTCTCACCATTTGCAAAGCGAACTGCACGGCGCGACCTTTCAGGGTATAGCTCCCTCCATCGGAAAAACTATCTGGAGTGAGATTAAGTATGCCCATAATGATTGGGTGCTTCTTAATGAGTAAGCTATGCAGTGTCATAATTTTATTTTGAATTAAAGTTTATTTTGGTATCCCTTGACGATCAGCAATCTTCATGCTGCACTGTCACCTGAACCAATCCACGTATTGAGTTTCCAACATATACGGCATCCGCAGTATCTACATCTTGTCTGCTCAAAACCTTTTCTTGGACAAAGTCATTATCCAGCAAAAAGCGGCGGAGGGTCCCGTTTAATAAACCACACCCGAGTGGTGGAGTGAAAATTATCCCATCATTTTCAATAAAAATATTAGTGATGCTGCCCTCGGTAACTTCATTATTGATATTAGTAAAGAGTATCTCAAATAATTGTAGTTCTGTTGCTTGTTTTCTCCCCTCATCGTAGATTTCTCGCATGGTCGTTTTATGAAAGAGATAAGGTGAATCAGGGTTTGTTTGCTGCCGCGAAAAAGAGACCACCGGAAGAGGAGTCATTACCACGGGGGTAGGAAGATCAGAAACTCTGAAATTTGGTAACTCAGTTGTGGTGAACTCTAAAGCACCGTCACGATAAAGCAGAAGCCTTACCCGTTGAGGCGTTGTAAAGATGGTGGACGCTTCTGCAAGTGTGTGACGGAACGTATCTTCATCAAAGGAAAAATCGAAATAGGAAGCGGAATCCTTTACTCTTTGAAAATGTTCTTCTAAGAGTAGATACTCCGACTCCGGTTGCCAGAGCATGGTCTCAATGAGTTGAAAGTCAGATCTGGGATGAGTCAAAAACCTCCCCTTAAGTAAACCTTCCTGCCATTCTCCTTCCGGATCTGAATCATGGATAATTGCGCCACCAACTCCCATTTCCCCTCGACCGTTTTTTAAAACCACAGTGCGAATCGGTACATTAAACACTGTTTCATCGGGACCGCTATAGCCTATGGCGCCGCAATAAACTCCGCGCTCTTCTTTTTCCAGCTCATGGATAATTTCCATGGTTCGAATTTTGGGCGCACCGGTGATAGAGCCACAGGGGAAAATTGCTTTAATGACTTCCTGAAATCCGAGTTGCCTGTTCGACGTCAATTTACCTTCGATTGTTGAAGTCATTTGAAAAAGTGTATCATAGGTTTCGACATCAAAAAGTGATTTAGGCAGGACCTTGCCACCATCGTTCTCATAGAGCAAACGTCCGAGATCGTTGCGAAGCAGGTCGACAATCATTATATTTTCACAGCGGTTTTTCGGGTCGTTTTGTAGCAGCGTGCGATTGCTTATATCTTCAGCCGTAGTCCGCCCCCGCCCCAAGGTGCCTTTCATTGGGCGAACTGTGATGTTTTCTTTGCCTGCCCGATAAAAGAGTTCTGGGGAAAGGCTTATAATATCCTGCTTGTCATATCGTATCCAGGCACCATAGGAAACGGATTGATTACGTCGAAGGGTGTGATATAAATCCGCAACAGATCCATCGAAATCAAATTTCAATTTCATGGTGTAGTTGACCTGATAGGTATCACCGGCCATGATGTACTCTTTTACTCGGCTAATAGCCGACAAGTATTCCTCATGACCAATATTGGTCTGCATATTGCTTATTTGGTGACCATCTTGACCTTGTATAGATGCTGTTGGCCAAGATTTGTTATCTAAAAAACGATTGCCTGAATGATCAAAAATCACCGGTTTGTCAAAAACACCCAATACAGCTAGAGGTTCGCCCGCTGCAGACAAACGAAGATGTGCTCCACTAAAGTGACGAAGTGTTGGCTCCAGCAGATATCCAAATTCATATGCAATCCAGCCAGCAAGATACTTACCCTTTTTACGCCATCTCTCACATTCCTGGAAAAATTGTTCCGTTGAATCTTCGGCCGTGCAGACCAGCCAGTCGAGAGGATCAGTAAAGAGCATTGAGTGATGATCATTTTCAGAAACCTTGCTGCTCTCCAGAAAAACAAAATTTTGCATAGAAGCTAGGGCATTGGTCAATGAATGGAGCTCTTGTTCTGGAATTCTTTTCATATAATCTGACAGTTATGCTGTGGGTTTCAGTGAATTTTACATTTCCTTTTTGCCATTTTTTTCAGGATTAAACAATATAAGTAGCACAGGAGTTATCCGATTCCCAGGCTGAGACCCGAGATACTTTTATTGACGTATCTTTGATTTTATTCTGGAGCTCTGTTGCGATATACATAGCGATGTTCTCGGAGGATGGAGTCTGGTTTTCAAAAATACTTATTTCATTTAGATATTTATGATCAAGTTGATCCATAATATCAGCGACATATCTTTTGATTATCCCAAAATCAACTAAGACACCGCCTTTATCCAGTTTTTCCCCTGTAATACGTGCTTCTATCCTCCAGTTATGGCCATGAAGATTTTCACACTTTTTGCCGACCATAGTTAACCGGTGTGCTGCTGCAAAATGGGTCTTAATCTTTAATTCAAACATCTCATGCCTCCGACAGTTATCATTTTAAAGCATATTGGCAGAAAATTCTAGTTGGCCCACTCCAGGAGCCAGTCTTGCGCCAAGATACCTTTATTGTTTTGTGCTTCTTAAAATACATCCCATAAAAATAAAAAAAAAGCCGAGCTGCTCTTACTTGGCAGTTCGGCTATAATAAAAAAAAGCCAAACTGCACTATATTGGCAGCCTGGCTATGATGGTATTGATTATCTCATAGCAAGCGATCCCCGCTGAGGGTAGCTATTTGATGTCGAGTTACATATTCAATTTTCAAGTAACCCAGACATAATACATTGTATCTTTTTTCTATCAAGACTTCAACTCCTGAATGGAATTGTGCGCGCAGTAAGTAATTACATATTTTTTGACAATAGCTATTAACAACAACAACTGCTTTTTTTATCGGTTGAAGGTCTCAATGATTAAGGCTCTCCCCCGATATTTAGTTGAATCACTTTGGCATTAACACGTATTACTACCATTGCTACCTCGCAAGAGAATCGCTTAGTAAATGATAATTCATAACTAGACTGCATTTTTTTATACTCTTTGAAATAGTGACACGGTTTTCACAAACAAATTTCTCCCGGATAGAAAAATGGGTATATTTACCGATGCGTAATCAAATTTTATTTATTAGGAACAGAGTAAGTAAATAAACATCCAGCCATCTCCTAGGGGTAGGGCCATTCCTTTGGCTCTGCCCCTTTTTTTCCTACATCAAATCTTCTTACAAAATGCCTACATCTTCTCAAGATACGCCTCCCACTCCAAGGGAAGCATACTTTTTTTCTTATTATTACAAGACTTACAACAGGGAACAAGATTATCTTTAGCGCTCAGCCCTCCGCGTGAAAGCGGTACAAGATGATCCATGGTCAAATCCTTAAAGGCTGATTTTTTCCCGCAGAAATGGCATTTCCCTGAAGAGGTCTTCTGCTGCCACCAACGGGTTTTACGTAAATCCCTTGCCTTTGCTCTCTGGGTTCGAATCTGGGCATCGTCAGGTGCATCGAAATCAAAGAAATCCCTGCTCATCAGACCAGTTCTCCAAGCAAAATTTTTCGCGATGCTCCGACAAGATAGAGGGACCCCGCAATAAGTATCAGATCATCAGGTCCTGCTTTATTTTCAGCAGCGGAAATAGCTTTATCCACACCTTTACACAGCTGACACAACTCCTGCAAAGACTCAGGAACATTTTCAAGCAGTAATTCCGGTTCTGCAGAACGTTCACCGTCAGGTTTTGTTAAAATAATGGTATCCGCAAAAGCGGCCACTAATGGTAATGTCTTCTGCAAATCCTTATCTGCCATTGCCCCCCAAACAAGGATCAGTTTCTGATACCTGCATTCGGATTGAAGTGCCTGGACCAGACTTTCAACGCCTGCTGGATTATGAGCACCATCCAGAAGATAGGAAACCGTATCCGAGTCTCCCCTGCATTCCACCTCTTCCCTGCTGACGCGATCCAGACAAAAGTATTCAAGACGCCCCGGCCATTTGACCTTTTCCAGACCGCGTCTTATATCTTGCTCGGTGCAGGAAAAATCTTTCTTGTTCAGCAGCGCTATAACGGCCAGTGCAAGGGATGCATTCTCGATTTGATAATCCCCTTTCATGGAACAGTGCAAATCCTTATAGGAAGCATCGGAAAATGGTTCGCCCCCCTGCCATCGCCAGTTACGACCATCAGCTGCTACTATAGACTTAAAAGCATCACTGTATAAATGGAGTCTGGCACCTCTCTGTGTACAGGCAGCTGTCACCTCTTCAAGCCCGGCCTCTCTTTTGACCGCAGAAACAACAGGAACGCCACTCTTTACAATACCCGCTTTTTCACTAGCCACGGCGGATATGGTATCCCCGAGATACGCCTCATGGTCCATACTTACATTGGTGATCACCGAAACAAGTGGAAGAACGATATTAGTCGCATCGAGTCTGCCGCCTAGTCCTGTTTCAAGTACTACCAGATCAAGATTTTCTTCTGCAAACCAGAGTAAGGCAAGTGCCGTTGTGAATTCAAAATAGGTTATTTTTTCTGCCCCCAGTACCGCATGTATCCTGGTGGCCAGTTCTGTAAATTTGTCTTCACTGATAAAGCTGCTATTGATTCGAAAACGCTCCCTGACGGAACTGAGATGCGGTGAAGTGTATAAGCCAACACGATAACCAGCTTCCGACAATATGGTCAAAAGCGTCATACTAACAGAACCCTTTCCATTGGTTCCTGCCACATGAACAGTTTTCAGGCTCTGCTCCGGATTACCGACTTTAGCCATAAAGGAGCGCATCGACTCCAGACCAAGTTTTATTTTGTGAAACTGAAGACTATCAAGATAGTCCCAGGCTTGTTGATAGTTCATATTTTGTTAAAGTATTGAAAGTTTCGCGTAATCAAGATGCAGCGTCTTCACACCGTGCCGTTTAAAATTCACATCCACTGAACGTCCCTGTGGTTTTCCATTTACGATACCTTCACCAAAAAAAGGATGATGAACCCGAACACCTTTTTTCAAATCCTGCACCGACAGCTTTACCTTCTTTGCCTTCTTCGTAAAAGTCATAGCACTCGAGGCCGAAGATTCTGCCCGTAGAAAAGAAGGTGCATTACTCTCAATACCATCACGATCAATTCGATCAAAAAGCCCTGCCCGTAACTCTGAAAGAAAAGGCGACATCCCTACTCTGCGATACTGCCGATCGGGAGTCATAAGTTCACGAGGGTAGGTCAAATAGAGATATTTCCTGGCTCTGGTTGCAGCGACATAAAGAAGTCGTCGCTCCTCTTCCCACTGCTCCCCCATTGTTGCTGAAGCATGGGGGAAACGGCCATCGGCTAGTCCCATAACAAAAACAGCGTCCCATTCTAAGCCTTTGGAAGAGTGGATGGTGGAAAGTATCATTCGGTTCTTATCTTCTTTTGAGAGTCCCTTTGCAGGTTCCGGTGGATCAAGTGTCGTATCATCAACAAAACTCTGGAGATCAGCATATCCTGCAACAATAGATTTTAACTGATCAAGATCTTTTTGACGTTTGGGATAGTCATCCCTGTAAATCTTTTCAAATAATGGCTGATAGTATGCCCAGACAAGCTCGTAGAGACTACCCGGTGCAGTTTCCCGGCCCATATCCCTAAACAACTGCGCAAGGTTTGCGACACCATTTTTCCATGTTTTACCGCAGGGATATTCCGACAAGGCCTGTCCCGGATTCCCGGAAGTGGCAATAGCATCGGCAATCTTCCTGGCTGTTTTGGGGCCAACTTTATCAAGATGGAGAAGGATACGATTCCAGGAAAGAGTATCAAAGGGGTTTACCTGAAGGCGTAGAAAGGCAATAACATCCTTCATATGAGCAGATTCCGTAAGCTTCATGCCTCCACGTTTTTCAAAATCAACACTTGTTGAATTGAGCTCCATTTCAAGCTTATAGGAGTGGAAACCTGATCTAAAAAGGACAGCAATGTTTTGTAACTCCACCCCCTTTCCGCGCAGTTCTGCAATCTTCTTTGAAACAAATGCTGCCTCTTCCCGTTCATCTCGTCCTGCAAAAAGCCACGGTTTCATCTTTCCTTCAATTTTTGAGAAAAGGGTTTTAGCATACTTTTCCGTGGCATTATTAATAATGTCATTGGTAAGCGACAAAATCGGCTGCGTGGATCGATAATTTTCCTCAAGCTTAATCACCTTCGTATCCTTAAATACCTTAGGGAAACGCATGATATTATAAAAGTCTGCCCCACGAAAAGAATATATAGACTGTGAATCATCACCAACGACCATCACATTTTCATGACCATGGGCAAGCAGTCGGACGATATCAGCCTGAATAAGATTGGTATCCTGATACTCATCCACCATAATGTGTGAATATCTGGCTGCTATCTCCAGTCTGGCATCGGGTACCTCAGCAAGCAATCGTTTCCAGTTCACCAGCAAATCATCGTAATCCATCAACCCATTATTAAACTTAAAATCCTTATAGTGCTTATTCAGATTCACTATATCATCCACATGTTCACTAAGATGCGGATAACTCTCGAAGACAAGATCATCAATAGGGATGGACTTATTGACTGAACCAGAGAGTATATTAATCAGCACTCTTTTGGTGGGAAACTGCTTATCACGACCGGTAAGCCCAAGAGACCCCTTCAGCAGATTGATAATCCCTTCAGCATCTGCCCGATCAATAATAGTAAAGGAAGAACCAAATCCAAGGTGATGCCCGTGGCGGCGAAGCAGCATATTGGCAATACCATGAAAGGTTCCGCCAACCACACGCCGACAGGTTTCATTCAAAAGCTGTCCCGCTCTCCATAGCATCTCCTGGGATGCTTTTCTGGTAAATGTTAGCAGGAGGATCTTTTCCGGATCAACGCCCTGTTCAAGAAGATAGGCAACTCTGTAGACAAGAGTCCTAGTTTTGCCACTTCCTGCCCCTGCAATAACGAGCAGCGGGCCCTCGGTTCTTACCACAGCTTCACGCTGTGACGCATTCAGGTCATCAAGATTTAAAGTGCTTTGCAGAGAATCGTTTTCATTGTGAAAGATAGTATTTTCCATGGCAGCCACTTTACCATAGAGACTTTTCGGCTGCAACGTTGGTTGACAGGAGTTTCAAGCCGCTTATAATACAGGGCAGACTAAGGAGTGTTAAACGATAATTTTACTAGAGAAACAGACCCATGGATACAAGCAAAATTGATGCGCTCTTCACGCCGGAAACTCTACAGCAACTCTTTCCAAAAGATCGAACAAATGATTTTTTTGAAGCCCTTTTTGGTGATGCCGATGAAGGAGCCTACGAGATAGAACTCGGATATGGCGGAGTGAATGGAAACAGCCTGACCATGGAGCTTAAACTGCACGAACGCCCTGGATGCTGCCTTGCCTGTAATCTGACCCAGGGATTGCCACAGGTATTCAGCCGTCATCCAATTATAAACGTTGCTGGAATCGTAACCGATGTTGATAAACTCCTAGGAGAAGAGGCAAGCTGTAGCGAATGGTCACTCGGCTACACGGAACAGCGCCAGAAAGAGACCCATATCATTCCTATCAATATTACTCTTAGTTGATTGAAACAAAACGCACAAAAAAGGCCGATCCCCTTATAAGGATCGGCCTTTTTTTTATTTTCAGTACTAAAATTAACGTAAGCTCAGCGTGTTGTTTTTTTCTTCAAATAATTTCGAGAAGCACAACATTCCCGAATGTAGTTATCAAAAACCTTGTCAAAAAAATCACGAATCAACAAACATTCACCCTTGAACGGCCATCGGATTTAGCGTTATAGAGTATATCATCAACCCGCTGCATCCACTCATCAAGATTCTCTTCTAGTTTCCATTGAGTCATACCAATAGAAACCCCAAGTTTAATCTCTGAATTAGCCCATATTTCCAGGTCACTAATAGCCTGACAAAGACGCGCAGCAAGGATTCGGCCATTTTTTTCATCGGTATCATCCATAACCAAAATAAACTCATCTCCACCAAAACGTACCAGCATATCCGTGGATCTGATACATTCGCGGAACACATCTGCAACTTTTTTAAGGACATCATCACCCTGCTGGTGACCAAGATTATCATTAATCTGCTTAAAATGATCAAGATCAAGAGATGCCATGGTCAAAGGACGTTTATATCGTCTTGCACCCAGCATAATATCTCGAATACGTTCATCAAAAACTCGCCTGTTGGCAAGTCCGGTTAACGAATCTTTTCTCGCACTTTCAAATAATTCCTCATATTCAATACCGCGCCGAAGAGATTCTGCAAGAACCAGGAGCGATTCGTTGATAAGACTTATTTCATTAGTGGTAAGCGCGGTTTCATCTTTTAAGATAATGAGAATTCCTGCATCTTCTGCCGTTTCAATCAGCCATTTATGTGCATAATGGCCATCTTCACTCATATATGCCTTTGCTTCCCTGTCGGTATTACCTAGAACCTCTTCGGCAAAAGCAATAATTGAACGACGTTTAGGACCATGTCCCGAACAAAACAAATGCTTCTTGGCACGCACTTGATTTTTATAGCCAACGAGTTCATGTTCAACCTGGGGCATCAACCACACCGAATAGGACTCTATCATTCCGGAAACATCGAGTACGCCGGCCATACGGCCATGCAGTTTATTCATAAGGTCAAGTCGTTCCGTCTGTCGCCTGAAATGGTCAAGTTCAACTCTCACCTGATCTATTCCATCGATTCTGACATCGCTTGAAACGTTATGGGATAAAGAATTTGTCATACTCATTATATATTTTCCTCAGTAGGGTTTCTTACGGTTATTACCTTTATCGGCAAGTAAGGCATATTCCTTAAGTAACTTCCGTCAATATCTTGTTAGCAATTGCTATGCCAGAAAACCTCACGCGACTTCCGTCTAACGGTTCCATGAAATATCATTATATTATAGACAATTACAGACCAACATCAATCGACCCCCCAGTCCGTTCATTTTTTTGACACTTGTTTTTTTCATTCAGCCGCACTCCATCGAGAGAACACCCGGACGTGTCATTTTTTTGACAAATGTTCCTTTCAACTAACTTTCAATACAGCTATTAATGTATTTTAACTGTCTTTTTTCAAATCCCGATGCTACACTCCTGAGTATTCATCTCATCTCATTTCCAAACAGGACTACACTCATCCATGAAACTCAAAGATATTATCGGCCAACTTTTTATCCTTGGTTTTAACGGACCATCCATTGACCATACCCACCCCATAGTCGCTGATATTCAAGAGCGCAATCTTGGGGGAGTTATTCTATTTGATAAATTTCTTGCAAAAAACGAGAATAAAAACAATATCGAAAACCCGGCCCAGGTCAAAAAACTCACTGCATCATTACAAAATTATGCTGATACGCCTCTTCTTATTGCCGTTGATCAGGAGGGGGGGATGGTTAAGAGGCTCAAACCTCAGGCAGGATTCCCGGAAACAGCAAGTGCCTGGGAGTTGGGTAATTTCGATGATTCCACCCTTACTGCCATCCATGCAGGATGTACTGCCCAGACTCTTAGTGCAGTTGGGATCAATTACAATCTTGCTCCTGTTATTGATCTCAATATATTCCCTGAGAACCCCATAATTGGAAAAATAAATCGGAGTTTTTCAAACGAACCAGACACGGTCTGCCGTCATGCTCATATCTGGATTCATGAGCATAAAAAGCAGAACATTCTCTCTTGTCTCAAACATTTTCCGGGACATGGTAGTTCACAAACAGACTCACACCTTGGATTTACAGATATCACTGCAAGCTGGCAAGAGACTGAACTTATTCCGTTTAAGAGACTGATCGAGCAGAACAATCAAGAGTCAGTGGATAGTGTTATGCTAGGGCATCTCTTTCACAGCGCTCTTGACTCTGCCTATCCCGCCTCTCTTTCTTCAACTGTCATTGAGAAAATGTTACGTACTGATCTCAATTTTCAGGGAGTAGCCATCACCGATGATATACAAATGAAGGCCATAACAGACAAATATGGCCTTGAGGAATCAGTCTGTCTGGCCCTTGCCGCTGGCATTGATATGATTATTGTAGGGAATAATCTGGAGTACGACTCTGAATTTCTGCAGCGGGTAATTCCTGCAGTTATACGTGCAGTGGATGAAAATCGAATTACAGAGGATAGAATCAAGGAAGCATGGCAACGTGTCATGAACATGAAAAATACAGTGCTAGTATCGTGACAACGATAAATTGCCGCAACACTAGTGGAGGCAGACTAATGGAACAGGATCAATATACAGACCAATCCCATACTCCGGTCATGGGCTATATACTTTGGGTGTTTGGGTTTTTAGGCGCCCATCGCTTTTACTACGGCAGACCAATTACGGGTACGCTCTATTTTTTCACCTTGGGACTCTTCTTTATCGGATGGATAGTTGACCTGTTTTTGATCCCCGGGATGAACAGAAACGCATCCATTAAATTCCAGCAAGGGCCAATCGATTACAACGTTGCCTGGATTCTACTCACTTTTCTCGGGATATTTGGTATCCACAGATTCTATCAGCAAAAATGGATCTCCGGGATTCTTTACCTGCTGACCGGTGGATTCTTTCTGATTGGGATTGTATATGATTTCTGGACCTTAAATGAACAGATCAGCCTGATCAATGAAGGTACAGTATAAAGACTGATCGTAACTATTCAGCGAAGGCAACTAATTACCCTTAACTCTGAACGCGCCCCGAAGGAAGTACTCTTGGGGGTGTAACTGTTTAGCAGGTAAGCGCAGACTCCGGGTAAGCGCAGACTCCGTGCTTCAAATTCGTTTATTTGGGGCTCTGAAGCAGACTAATGCTATTCGAAGAGGCTAAAATGGACGTAGTTGGAGTGCTGCTGAATAGTTACAACTGATAAGTGTTTGCTACTTATCAAGAGTTGAGCGCACCATGGATGCAAGTTTCTGCATAGTTACCGGCTTGGTAAAACTAGCTGAAAATCCTGCAGAATCCAATTCTTCCTTTGTAAGATTTGACTCATAACCAGAACAGAGAATCACAGGAACTGTTGATCTATATTTTTTTATCTCGACACATAGCTCCCGACCCGTCATTTCAGGCATGGTTAAGTCTGTTAAAACAAGATCATAAACATCTGGCTGGCTTTGGAACAATTCCAATGCCCCTTGAGGCGTTAAACACGTCGTTGCTGTATATCCAAGAGTTTCGAGGATTTTTTTTGTTACCTCAAGGACTGCTACCTGATCATCGACAACCAGAACATGCTCGGTACCAACAAGGCTGACAGCTGGCACATCATCAAGCGCGCCCCCATTCTTCTCCAGCTCCACACTGGGAAAAAAGAGCTGAAAGACAGTTCCCTTCCCTTCTTCACTTTTCAACTCTATCAGCCCACCACAGTGGGTTACGATCCCATGGACCACGGCAAGCCCCATGCCTGTCCCCTGCCCCTTCTCCTTGGTGGTAAAATAGGGTTCAAAAACCCGTTCCTGAAGGTCAGGTAAAATACCAGGACCACTATCAGTAACAGATAACTCCACCCACTTTTTCCCCTGCATCTCAATAGTACTATTAGCGAGTTTTACCGTAATGCTCGCCTTTCTATCTCCAATGGCCTGAGCACTGTTTGTACAAAGATTAAGCAGTACCTGATGCAACTGTACCGGGTCAATGGATACCATACTGCAATTGGGGTCGACATTTTCTAGTATTTCAATGGTTGCAGGGAGTGTCACACGAAGAAGCTTTACCACTTCTTTTACTATGGGGTGCAGATATTGTGGAGATTCCTTCTGTTCACGACTTCTTGAGAATGTGAGAATTTGTTCAACTAAGCTTTTAGCCCTCTTGGCAGCGCTGAGAATTTCTCCGATAAATTGTTTGGAAGTTTCGTCAGAAGTATCCCCTCGCTCTGCCGTAAGTCGCATAATTTCGGAATATCCGATAATGGGAGTCAGCACATTATTGAAATCATGGGCAATACCGCCAGCCAAAGTTCCAATTGCCTCCATCTTCTGTGCATGCCGCAACTGCTGTTCCGTCTGCCTCAGTTCGGTTCGGTCAAGCAGAGTGGTAACAAGCCCAACTACAGAATCATTGTCCCCCGTAATGGCTACCTTATTAAAGGTTACTGATCGATCACTACCATCGGGACGCTCCACCGTAGCTTCAAAAGTATCTTTCCCGCCAGCATTGAGAAGAACACTATCCACATCCCTGTTTTTTTCGCCTGCATTCCCTCCAAAAAGGACATACAGGTCGGAAACATTCACAGTATTCTGTTGGTTTAAACCAAAAAACTTTTTGAAAGCACGGTTGGCTCCCAAAAAGTCTCCATTGACATCCTGTATACAGACGGGTGCAGAAATAGCGTCTACAATTTTTTGATCAAAACAAAAAACGTCATTGCAGCAGGGATTTTGCGTAGCCATAAACCTATTTCACTTTATTATAAACTTCCTTTATTTTGCTATAATTATCTAAAAACAACTCTACAACATACGGATCAAAATGGATTCCTTTTTGTTCCATAATCACTTTTTTTGCCTCACTCAACGGCCATGCATCCTTATAAGGACGTTTCGAAGAAAGTGCATCAAAGACATCACAAAGAGCTGCAATACGCCCAGGAAAGGGAATTTCCTCCTCTCGAAGTCCAAGCGGAAAGCCAGTACCATCCCACTTTTCATGATGGGTCAGGGCAATGAGGTGTGCCATATTCATCAGTTCATTATCAGCACCAAACAGAAGATCAGCACCAATAAGTGTATGCCGTTTCATTTCATCAAATTCATCGGGGGTGAGCGTCCCTTTTTTATGTAATATGGCGTCACTTATCCCTAATTTACCTATATCATGCATGGCACTGGCATGAAAGAAAAGGGTCAGTTCATGCTCCCGCATCCCGTGGGCGCGGCCTAGAATCACACAATAATGGGCCATTCTGGTAATATGCCGACTTGTTTGATGATCATGATACTCGGCGGCCTGTACCAGACGGTTAGTGATTTCGGTTCATCCGACTAAAGCGTACTTTGTCTCATGGAGGGCCATTATCTTCAACTTGAAAAACTCCATATCCCTATAGCCATATGCTTTTCTCTGCATGGTCTTGATTTTATTGTTAGTACCTTCGAGA
>Ga0208900_1000135_pt1 | contig 43524 bp, 40 predicted proteins | sample AntAceMetag02UKK_FD_184763 | JGI IMG/M metagenome (GOLD analysis project Ga0208900, IMG submission 184763) | Saline lake microbial communities from Ace Lake, Antarctica - Antarctic Ace Lake Metagenome 02UKK (SPAdes) (version 2) | ecosystem: Environmental > Aquatic > Non-marine Saline and... | reverse complement strand
TTTATAGAACTTTAAAAAATCGTTCAGGCATTAGAGAGTGCAAGGTCAGAGGGTCGGAACGGTTTTGGGCTGGTCCTTTACGGAGAAATCTCCGGCCTTATGGCAAATATCCAGAGGGGGGGTTATCCCTTGACAACCCCCGAGGTTTTAACGTATTTTATCGATTAAGTTTTAAAAAGGCAACTATCTTGCGGGAGTAATTTTTATGGCATTAACAAAAACCATCATTGCAGAAAAGATAAAGGATAGCTGACCTCCATGTTTTTTTCAGAGCACTTCATTACCACCCTTATCCTGGCAACTTTGATAATAGGATATTTGATTAACAGCCTGGCAGAATATCTAAACATTCGATACCTGAACCCAAACCTGCCCCATGAGTTTTCGGATGTTTATGACACGGACAAATATGCCAAATCCCAAGAGTACCTGAAGGTCAATACACGGTTTGGATTCATTACTGAAAGTTTTGATCTTGTCATTTTGCTGACCTTTTGGTTTGGGGGGGGATTTGGTGTTCTGGATACCTTTGTCAGGGGGCTTGGACAAAACTCAATTGTCACAGGTCTCGTGTTTATTGGGATCTTACTGTTTTTAAAGCTTGTGATATCCCTGCCTTTCAGCCTGTATTCCACCTTTGTCATCGAAGAAAAATTCGGGTTTAATAAAACAACCCCTGGATTATTTTTTAAAGATCTTATAAAATCCATTCTTTTGTCACTGATTCTAGGCGGCTTTTTTCTATCCCTGATTCTCTGGTTCTTTGAATCCTTCGGCCCCCTGGCCTGGCTCCTGTGCTGGATGGCAAGCATGCTGTTCATCATGGCGATACAATATATAATTCCCACCTGGATCATGCCGCTTTTCAACAAATTCACCCCCCTGGAACAGGGTCCTTTAAAAGAGGCCATTCTCCGCTATGCCAGGTCCATTAATTTTTCACTCTCCAATATTTTTGTCATGGACGGTTCCAAGAGAAGCGGCAAATCGAATGCCTTTTTTACGGGTTTTGGGAAAAACAAACGAATCGTCCTTTTTGACACCTTGATCAAGCAGCAGAGTGTTGAAGAACTGGTGTCCGTTATTGCCCATGAAATGGGGCATTTCAAAAAAAAACATATTATCAAGCGCCTTGTGGTCAGCATCCTTCAGATGGGGATTATTTTTTTTCTCATGTCCCTGTTCATCTCCCAGGAAGGGCTGTTCCATGCCTTTTTTGTGGACAACCTTTCCATCTATGCCGGCTTGATATTTTTTGGCATGCTCTTTTCTCCCATTGATCTGTTTCTTTCACTGATCATGCAGGTTTCCTCCCGAAGAGATGAATATGAAGCAGATAGATTTGCTGCAATTACAACCGGGTCCCCCCATCACCTTGTCACGGCATTGAAACAATTAAGTGCCCACAATCTGGCAAACCTTACCCCCCATCCCTTTTATGTCTTTTTAAACTATTCCCACCCACCGATTATAGAACGGATTGGGGCGTTGAAAAAAATGGGGAACGACTTAAAAGGCCTGACCCCATGACCCGGCTGTTTGTCACGGCAGACATACATGGCAGCTTGAATACCTGGATGACCATCGAGGCATTGATGAAACCCTCTGACCGCCTGGTCATTGCAGGGGACCTTTTTGATACCCGTTACGGAAACTATTCCCACACCGACTTTCAACCGGAATTTATCAAACAAGCGATACAAAAACGCTTCCCAATTTATTATGTATACGGCAATTGCGATGTTCCTTCTTTTTTCCCCAGATACGGGTCAACACTCGGATTCACCAAATTTGAAAAAAACATTTTCTTACACCATGGTCATGACACCCCCCCCATTCCAGAGAATACCGATATCATCATTTCCGGCCACACCCATTGCTGCTTTCTAGAAAAAAAAGGTTCCCAAATTTTCATGAACCCGGGGAGCCTCACAAACCCGCGAAATAATCTCTACACCTATGGTATCATTGATAAGTTCAAAGCTGAAATTTGGGATTTAAAAACAGGTGACTCCCTTGGTGCCATCGCCATTTAGCAAAAAAGAGATTATTTGAAAAATCAGAACTGAGGTGATACATTCTTTGTCTGAACCTATATTAAGGAGACCTTATGACCCATAATGGCTTTACCCCCATACAGATCGGAAAAGACCCCGACATTGATGCCTGGTTCACCGCGTTTTTTCTTGAAAATCATATTGACCCCTTTGCCTACCCCACAAAAGTCAGCACCCTGGAACAAATTGAGTTTATGGTCTATACGGAAAACAATGAACGGTTTTATCCTTGCTCTGATAACATGTTTGACGCCATCATGTCCCGCAATTACCCGGACTTCCTCAAAAAGGAATATCAGCGGGTCTATGATAAGGTCATTAAGCTGGTGGATGACCTCATTGATTCGGATTATGACCAACAATTTCTAAAATCCCTGATAAAAATAAAATATGACCATGAGATAGAAACAGGGCTTCTCATCCCTTCCCGCCTTGAAAAAAGGCTGTATAAAATCTTTTTGAGCCGGACCCATATTGAAAATCCCTATTTTGATGAAAAAAAAAAAGAGAACAGCCGGGCAAAAAAGTTCTTAACCTCTGAAACCTTTAAAAAAGCCTTGAACCAGATAAACGGTTCCATAGAAAATATCGATAATCTGTCCCTGTATGAGCTGAGGGAAAAAATAAAGGAGATCGAATTTCACCGACTTTTAAGTCTCCTGTCAGCCCCCCATTTATGGACCGGCATAAATTTTAAAATCCCAACCCTGTCCCAGATCAAAACCATTTTCAACACCCAAATTTCAGGAAATGGAATGGCCTGTCTGACAGAACTGATCCATACCCCGAAAAGTAAAATTCTCTGGCTCTTGGATGAATCAGGTGCTGCACTGGTGGACATTTTCATTGCCAACTTTTTAGCAAATCTGGGCCACACCGTTATTCTTGCCGTTAAAGAGACCCCCGTTTTCAAGAAGATATCCCTCACCGATACCCGAACAGACCCGATATTGGCAAAAGCCCTTGAAACCGCCCAGTTTATCCATGAAAAAACCATCGGAAAAAACAAACTGGTCCAACTTCTCAAGCAGGATGAAAATATCTATGTGATCTCCGACGGCACCCAGGAGACATTGAATCTTCTCCTGACATCCACCACCTTTTCCCGGATTTTCAAAGAGGCCGACTGTGTGATCTCTAGGGGCAGGGAACAAAAAAACCGGCTGATCGACACCCATTTTCAATTCACCCGGGATATCATCAATATCAGTCCAGACAACAAAGGGCTGTCCATAACCTTTAAACCCTGTCACCCGGATTTTATAAATTTTTCCCATACAGATCTAGAAGAAAAGGCAAACAAAATCATAGAGCAGATGAAATCAGCCAAGGCCCGGAACATGACCGTAATGTTTTACAGTGGCATCATCGGTTCCATCCCCGGCAAGATCGATGTGGCCAAGGAAATTATGGGACTCTTTATCCAAGATTTAAACCAATTGTCTGCCGACCTGTTTATCATCAACCCCTCCAAATATTATGAACCCGGCATGGACGCAGATGATCTCATGTATATGTGGGAAATTGCCCAGAGAAGCGGCTATATCGATATCTGGCGGTTCCAGACAGCAGACGATATTACCGACAGTTTTGCCCTGATGAACAAAAAAGTTCCCCCGGAATGGATTGGAAAAGACTCAACCTACAGCACCGGCTGCACAAAAGAGATGAGAGTTGCCCAGGATGTCCAGAAAAAAAATACCGAAATGCAGCTCATTGGGCCTTCACTGGATAAATTCATGCGGCGCAATGAGTATGGCGTGGGCTCCATGTATGATCAGCGTCTGGCCGATATATAACATATCCTAAGCAGCTACCGTAATAAAGTTTCATTGGTGTTACCCCTTAAGCACCTGCCGCTTGAAATGCAGCACTGACAATGGTCTGGCGGCGAACCATCCATTTTCGGTGACGACCTTTAATCCCCCCAAAGGGGCCTGGTTACCCGGCGCGCGCGTATGTTTGGCAATGATCGGCTCGCCAGCCCGCCATGAGGCGGATTGTATTTGAATCCGCCATCTTCAGGGGGATTATGCGAGGGGGTGATGACCACACCGTCGGCAAGACCTTGGCGCCTGTTTTGATGGGTGGTCAAGATGGCTCGGAAACGTAAGGATGATGGGTGTAGTAGGCTGAAACGAGCCTTGGAATGTTGGCCAGCACAGATTTCGATACCACTTCTCCGGCGAGTGGGTGAATTTTCATATTGGATCGCTCCTGTACGTTTCAAATTTGATTTTACTGATTGGATATTTTTTGCTTTTTTTTGCCTTTTGTCAAGAAACAGCTAAAAAATGTTAAATCGGTTTTTTCAGCAAATTTTCAAATAAAATTTCATACATTCCAGCACTTTCCTCCCACGTAAATAGCTGTCTCATTGCCTGCTGCTGCATTTTATGATACACTTGCGGATAATCCAAATAAAGAGTGATGGCCTGTTTCAAGGCCCAATAACACCCCTGGTTATCCGGTTGGATAAAGCTGATGCCAGTTGCAAATTTTTTATTTTTTGATGCAGATGTCCAAGAAGGAGGGGCATTTCCATGGTCCGGAGCAAGCCCCATCACTGTATCTTTGAGTCCCCCGGTTTCGCGAACAATGGGAAGAGTCCCGTATGCCAAGCTGTAAAGCTGATTTAATCCACAGGGTTCAAACAGAGACGGCATCATGAAATAATCAGAACCCGCTTCTATGAGATGGGACAATTCATTATCATAGCCGTTGACAAAACCCATTTTTTGAGGATAGCGCTTTTGAAGAAAATGGAGACGGGAACCGTACTCGGGATCCCCGGAACCCAGCAGCACTATCTGTACCGGTGGATCTTCATATAACAGTTTTTCCAGTGCAGGGATGAGGTAATCAAAGCCCTTCTGATCCACCAGTCTGGCGATCAACCCCAGTATAGGAACGTCGGGGTTGGCAAGAAGACCCATCCGAGACTGTAACGCAGCTTTGCACAATAATTTTCCCGCCATATTGTTCGCAGAAAACGGGTGGGGAAGAAACGGGTCGGTGCTGGGGTTCCACTGTCTATAATCACAACCGTTGAGAATGCCTGTGAAATCAGATCTTCGCTTGTTGAGATAGCGCCACAGGTTGTGGGAGGTTTCCGGCATAAGAAGCTCTTCACAGTAGCCCGGGCTGACGGCATTAATGGCATCCGAATACATGATACCGCATTTGAGAAGGTTTAAAAGTCCATGTTCTTCCATCAATTCACTGGTAAAGTGCTGGGGAGGGATACCCAAAGGATGTATCCATTCAGGAACTACCTTGCCCTGGTAAGCACCGTTATGGATGGTCAGAAGGGACCGGATATGTTTTAATTCGGGATAATGGGAATAATGTTCTTTCAGGTAATAGGGAGTAATGGCAGTCTGCCAGTCATTGCAATGTACGATATCCGGTATCCATTGCTCATGAAGGCATAGCTCAATTGCCGCCTTGCACAAAAATGTGTACCGAAGAGGATTGTCTGGATACGCATAGCTGCCGTTATCATAGATACCTTCCCGGTTGAAAAAATCGTTGTGTTCCACGATTCTTACTGCAATGCCATCCAGTGCGGTATGGTAAACGAGACAGCCGTAATGGTCTGTGTGATTCAAATTAAAAGAGAGCGAATCGGTTGGCATTGACATCATATCTGTCTTTAAAACCGCCTGTTTATAACTGGGCAGGATAACCCTTATATCGTGTCCCCGGGCCATGAGGGCTTTAGGCAATGCAAGGGCAAAATCGGCCAGCCCCCCTGTTTTTATAATACCGTCCATTTCAGATGCGATCATGAGAATTTTCATCAATTAAATCCCACCCGGGCACCCTTTGGAATCACCACAATGCCGTTTTCGGATACGTGGAATTGATGTCTGTCAAATTCCGGATCTTCACCAATAACGGTTCCATCAGCGACCACCACCTCCTGGTCAAAGATGGCACGTTTGATACGGCAGTTTTTTCCAATTTCGGTATCTCCCATGACCACACTCTGTTCAATGATCGTGTGGCTGTGAACATGGACCCTGTGACCCAGAATGCTCTGTTTTACAACAGAACCACTAATAATACACCCAGCAGCAACCGCTGAATTGATGGCATGGCCGGTTCTGTTTTCATCATCGTGGATAAACTTGGCCGGCGGTACTGAGGGCGTATAACTTCTAAGAGGCCAGTGTTTATTATAGAGATCAAAGGGCGGGGTAACAGAGATCAGATCCATGTTGGCCTCATAATAGGCATCCAGGGTTCCCACATCCCGCCAGTATCCCTTTGAATTTTCAGGTTCTCCCCGGATTTCATTGGTTGAAAAATCATACACATATACCTTCTTTCCGGGAACCATCATGGGGATAATGTTCTGACCGAAGTCATGATTGGAGGCATCATCTTCTGCATCAATCTGCAGATAGTTTACAAGGGTATCTGAATTAAATACATAGTTTCCCATGGATGCCAGCACATGGGTGGGACGGTTGGGTATCGTTTTGGGATGGTGCTTTGGTTTCTCCTCGAATCCTATCATTCTTCCATTCTCATCAATTTCAATAATGCCGAAGTGTCCGGCTTTTTCAACCGGAACCGGAATAGCGGCCACGGTCAATTCAGCACCTTTACTCTGATGATAATCAATCATCTGGCGTACTTCCATTTTATAAATATGATCGCCCCCGAAAACACACACAACTTCAGGGTCATAGCTGTCAATAAGGTTTAAATTCTGATAAATGGCATCGGCGGTTCCTTTGTACCAATGTTTTCCCGTACGCATCTGGGCTGGTATGGGATCAATGAATCTTTCGGTGAGACCGGTGATTCGCCAGGCCTGACTGAGATGTTTCATCAGGGAATGCGATTTGAACTGGGTCAGTACAAAAATCTGGAGCAGATCGGAATTGACAAAGTTATTCAGTACGAAATCAATAATTCGATAACCGCCGCCAAAGGGAACTGCGGGTTTGGCACGAAGGCTTGTGAAAGGAAACAGACGGGTACCCTCCCCTCCCGCCAGAATCATGGAAAGAATACCTGACAAAGCAACCCTCCTTTTTTAATTGTTTTATGCATTAATTTCCTTTCGAACATCCTAAATCGTTCGCCAGGAAAATGTCAAGGAAATGAACAGGTGACACGTCAAGTAATTATTTGGAATATGACTGTGGACTATCTGTAACAGCCCGCTTTTCGATAAAATCTACACCACCATATCTGGCATAAGAGTCCAGGCAGTCCCCCAGGAAGTTATCTCAATTTTTTATCCCGATTCCTTATACTGGGTGCCTTAAAAGCCCAAGCAGATCTTCAGCTGAAAGTTTACCGGCCATATCACTTCCGGTCAAAAGGCTTTGTGCAAGGTCTCGTTTTTCCTTGTGCAAATTAAGAATCTGTTCCTCAATGGAGCCTTTGACCACCAGACGATATACGGTTACCGGCCGGGTCTGACCGATTCGATGCGCACGGTCTGAGGCCTGATCCTCAACAGCCGGATTCCACCAAGGGTCCATGTGAATGACATAATCGGCTGCCGTGAGATTTAAACCAAAACCGCCTGCTTTGAGGCTGATCAGGAACAGATCTCCCTCTCCGTTTTGAAATGCGTTGATCCTCTTCCGGCGTTCCTTGACCCGTGTGGATCCGTCCAGATATTGGTAACTTATTTTTTTTGCGTCCAAAAAATTTTGCAGGATGGCAAGGTGGCCGACAAACTGGCTGAAAACAAGCGCTTTATGCTTATTTTCAAGCAACTCTTCCACCATATCTCCAAAAACCTTAAGCTTGGAACTTGTAATATCTGTATCGGGAATAACCAGGGCAGGATTACAACAAAGCTGCCGCAGTTTGGTTAACTCAGCCAAAACCCGCAGATGTTTTCGGCCTGGTTTATCATCCGCCTTTTCGATGGTCTCAATGGCCTTAAGACGATGGGCCTCGTAGAGAAGACTTTCATCCCGGTTCATCTCCACCTGAAGGGTGATCTCTGTCTTTTCCGGGAGTTCCTTGAGTACCTGGGTTTTCATGCGGCGCAAAATAAAGGGGCGGATCAGTTTTTTCAGTCTTCCCGAGGCGTTTCTGTCCTGATCCCGTTCAATGGGAATCGCAAAGGAATCCTTAAAATGACTGAAGCTGCCAAGAAGGCCGGGATTAAGAAAGTTAAAAAGTGTCCATAACTCATCCAGGTGATTTTCCACAGGAGTTCCAGTCGTGATCATCCTGAATCTGGAATTGAGCTGCATGGCGGCTTTGGAACGTTTTGTCTTCATGTTTTTTATGGCCTGGGCCTCATCCAGTACAATGGTCTGCCACTCCACGCCAGCCAATTTTTTGGCCTCCACCGGAAGAAGACCATAACTTGAGATCACAAGATCAAAGGGCGCAAGGTCATCCAGAAAATTTTGCCGATCTCCGGGGCCAAATACAATGGGATTGAGTGTGGGGGCAAAGCGTTGGCACTCCTCCTGCCAATTGGCCATCACCGACAGGGGGGCCACCACAAGCGTCGGGCCGTCGCCGGCATGCAGCAAAATAGCGGCAAGTGCCTGAACCGTTTTACCAAGCCCCATGTCATCGGCCAGGCAGGCCCCCACCTTCCAGTGGACAAGCTGGGCCAGCCAATTGAAGCCCTCCTTCTGGTAATCCCTGAGACTGGCCTGCAGGGTTCCGGGAAGTTCGGGCGTTATAACCTCTTTGAGTCTTTTACAATGTTCTTTCCAGGCCTTATCACTCGTCAATGATCCCACCTGACAGGTGAGTTCTTCAATGGCAGGGGCTGCCAGGGGAGCAAATCGAAATCCTTTTCCATGGGGAGTGGAATAGGCCTTTAGCTCCTCAAGCCTCTCTTTGAGGGAAAGGGTAATGGCCAAAAATGTACCGTCATCCATGGGGAGAAATCGACCCAGGGGTTTATCGATGAGTTTCATGATCTCGGTCAGACCAAGTGTCAAATTCTCGTCAATGGTTAATATGCCGGAAGCCTTGAACCATTCCCGATCTTTTGTAACATTCAGCGTAAAGTTGTTGAAGGAGACCTGGGATCTTACCCGCATCTTTTCTCCCTGGGGCCATTCAATGATGATATTTTCCTCTTGGTTTTTCAGCTCGAAAAGAAGCTCAAGAGCATCTTCAGGATCTTCCACCTGCCACTGCCCGCCGATTTCCTCAAGAAGATTCAGGGTGGGACATTGGACAATCACGGCATGGGATCGTTCTCGTTCAAGGTTCAAATTGCGGATGGCCTGTACTTTTTCGCCCTTGATCTCGGCAAACACATTGATGCCCCCGCGGCCGGGTTTAAAATAGGAACCCGCATCCATAAAGGGTCTGATCAAAAGTTCAATCTTAATCCCTTCCCGGCACGGCATCACATGGACATGGGGGGTTGGGTCAGACTCCATCTCCCTGATATGCCCGCTTCCCCCGGCAGCAAGATCTGAGTTCACAACAACCAGTGAGGAAATGGAGGAAATGGCCTGGGTTGCCAGCGCTTGTCCACGTTCAGGCAGATTCAGCCCTTTTTCACCCAGTATCCGCGCAATTTTCAAATGTTTTTCAGAGAACCGAATCAGTTTAAAGCGGGAAGGTGTTTCCCTGACCATGAGCGCACGGTAATCTTCAAAGATCGGCATGGGGTGCATTTGGACCTTTATTTTCCCATTTTGAATGCGAAAACTTACTTCAGGCTCTCCCATGACTATCTCCACAGGGCTTTCCATGGCATCCTCAAGAAAAACAAAGGGATGACCGGCAAGGGCAGGCAACGCCTTGTCCCCATCAAAGCGGTACTCGATCTGGCGATAGGAATACCGATAGCCGCTTCTGAAGGACTCCTCAACAATGGTGCTTGCCACCTGTCTGTCCTGATCAGTGAGCCCCTCCATGGTCGGATAATTTTCATACAGGTTTTTCAAAGCCACAGCTCTTCCCTTTGTCCAGGCTTTGCCCTTTTGCCATTTCTGGAGGCGGGGGGTGATATGGCAGGTATTATATTTTTCGCTGTGCTGTAAAAGCCAAACAAGGCGTTGGCTGCGGAGGTCTGCTTTGGCTTCTGGCTCCTGGCTGAGCCCTTCCCCTATATGAATCAGGGAATTAAGATGTTTTTCCCAAAGGGCAATGGGTTTAACCATTGCCGTAAGGGTTTTGGTACCGCACTCTTTATGAATTTTTTGTGAACTGCCTTCATTGATTTTAACTTTTTTACCCAAATCAGCAAGAAGTGCCCCTGTTTCAGCCTCTATCCATCTGTGGCCTGATTGAAAAGCTTTTTCCCTGATATGCGCAAGCATTGGCACGTGGTCTGCTGCTCTTTTTTTATCTATCCAGCTTAGGACAAGAATGCTTAAGAAAGAAATGACAAGCCCATCTGCTCCAATGGCGTTTTCAAGGGCATCATCCACCACATCAGCAATCCCAAGCTTATCATGGAACAGGGTTTTCATGGCCACCATGATCGGCACACAGGGATGTTCATCCTTTGCAACCATATCAATATAAACTAGTGCATCCCTGTGGTCTTGATCTGAGTTACTTTTTAGCAGGGCAAACAAAAAAAACAGGCCCTGATATCCGGGCAAAAAAATTTTTCTTTTGCGGGTATTTTTTTTTAGGGTTGCCAGGGCATCCTTAAAACAGCTCAAGGCTCCATCATTGTTACCACAAAGCATTTGGGACCATCCCATCTGGGCTGAACGGGTCGATGCGTCTTTAACCTTGACAGCAAACTTTTGGTGAAGATTAATTTCCCCCCTGAATAACAGACACGCCATTGCGGTATGGTTTTCTCTAAACCCAGGTGTTTTGGACAAAATCTGCACACCATATTCAAGCGCATCTTGGACCGGCTCCAGATTCTTTTCAGCCGCAGCCAGAATATATTCAAGGGTTTTTAATCTTATTTCAGGGTCATTGATACAATCAAAAACCAAGGGGTAAAAAGGTCGGTTAAACAGGACCAGGAAAGGATGGTTTTCTCGAAATTCCATGGGGAAATAAAAGGCACCGGACCTATATACTTCATCCATATCGACATGGGTTTCACCGCCATAAACTGCCATCTGGAGTGCCCTGTAGACTTCTCCGATCTTCCGAAAATAAAAACCCGTATGCATTGTTTTAAAGGGGTTGATTCTCAGAAGAACCAAGGATATCTTCTTGAACTGACCTGCCAGTACTGCATCCCTAACAGCTGTTGACCTCAGTGATTCAGGGCAGGTTTGCCCTTTTTGTTTTCGAATGAGAAGGCCCTGTTGCTCAAGTTCCTTTACAAGGGGCTGAATGGTTTTGAGCACAAAGGGCAGATTTTTTTCATCTCTAAGTCCCAGGGCATTAAGGCAGGTGATCATATCCTTCTGCATTAATTCAGACGCCTGAATCCCAAGGATGTGGACCATTGTTTTTAAAACAGGGGAAAGTTGCTGAAAACACCCGTCAGGGGTAGGGTTCTTTTTTTTCATATTTACCAGCCATTGTTTCTTATGGTATTGATACACTTTATGTTTAAAAGGCAATCAGATCTTCCGATCAGATCTTTACAGATCACCACAACAAAGGGGAAATAATGGCACAATTTCAAGGAGATTACAATACGCTTAAGCAGGCGTTGGATGATAGTTACAAAGTGGATCAACTCAAGTCCCTGGCCAAACAAATCAGTAAAAAAAATCCTACACGCAAGGTCGAGTTAGTGGAACATATCACATCCTTGGTTTTTAAAAATATTGATACCCTTATTGCTGATTTTGATCCCATGGCAATCAATGCACTTGCCGAGGCTGTTCACAACTGGGATGGCTGTTATAAAAGCGAGCAATTTTATGCCAAATATGGCACTGTTCCCCAGTTGTACACCGCAAGGGGCAGGGACGAAATGCATTTACTATATCTGTTTTTTATTAATGGAAAAATCCCCAGGGATTTGATGGCTGTCCTGGAAAAAAAAATCAATATGCCTGTACCTGAAAAGCTCCATTATGGAAAACTTGCCAAAACCCCGAATTTAACTGCAAGAGAAACAGCCCATGCCGCCTGTATGAATCTGAACACATTGCTGACCATGGTGGAGGGAAATAAAATCAGGGTCAGCCCAAAGACAGGCCGTGCCACGGCTGCCACCCTTAAAAAAATTTCAGCCAGCCTGTGTGACGGGGATTTTTATGATGAGAATTTTGGCCCCATGCAGGCCTTTGCCTGGCCCCTGCTGCTCCAGGGGGGAGGCCTTGCCACCATTGACGGAAATCTTCTCAAACTGACCCGAGCCGGCACCACTGCATTGAAAAAAGATCTAGCCCAGGGAATTAAAACAATATGGGGGAAATGGGAAAAAACCAAACTCATTGATGAATACTCCCGGGTGACCGCTGTCAAGGGACAAAAAGCTGCCAAAGGACGCACCATGACATCGCCCGTCCGCCGCCGACCCGTGATCAATGATGCACTGACCTGCCTTACCCTGGGCCGATGGATTACAATGGATGAAGTTGAAAGATTCATGTTGTCTGAATCTTATACCTTTGAAATGACCAACTACGACTGGAAACTCTATTTTGGTGATCCCCATTACGGCCTTCTGGACTATTCTGATACCTGGCCTCTTTTACAATTGAGATATCTGCTGATCTATCTTTTTGAATATTGCGCCACCCTAGGGCTTCTGGATGTTTCATATAAACATCCTGAGGATGCCAGACCAGAATTCAGATCCTGCTGGGGAGCAGATGAGGAGCCTTTCTTAAGCCAGTGTGACGGTCTGATGCAGATCCGGCTCAATGATCTTGGGGCCTATGTTCTTGGGCTTTCACCTTCCTATGGTGCCATGGATACCCATGATTTTGAAATCCATGACACAGATATCCTATATACGGGTAAAGGAATACCAACTCCGGATCATAGCCTTTATCTTGACAAAATTGCAGGGCAGATAGAAGTGGGCCGCTGGCACCTGTCACTGACCTCTTTGCTCAATGCCCTTAAACAAGGAGAGACACTCAAGGAGATTAAAGGATTTATCGATCAGATCTCTTTGAAAAACCCGGGAAAACCACTTGAAAAATTGTTTAAAAATGCCGAAGAGCGAAGCTCAGCAGTTGTGGAAAAAGGAAAGGCAACATTGCTGGCCTGCAACAGGGAAATCCGCAAACAGATATTGACTGACAAAAAAATGAGCCCCCTTTGTCTGCCCGCAGGAGAGCACCATCTTGTGATCCTGCCGGAAAAAGATGAACTCTTTGCCAGATATCTGGAAGCCCTGGGTATCATTATCGGACGTTGATTTGATTGGGCGAACGATCCATTGGCCCTGGCTTCATTTATTGTTGACATCACCGACTCTTAAATATAGAGTTCCAGACTGACCAGTCAGTTTTGCAATTCACTCATTTCTAAACTGCAAAAAGGAGAGACAACGATGCTGGAAGAGAAAATTCACGTATATCCATACCGCTGGGTGGTGCTTTTTGTTTTTGCCCTGATTTCGGCCATTATCCAGATACAATGGCTGACCTTTGCATCGGTTGCCCGGGAAGCCAGGCTCTTTTATAATGTATCTGCCCTCCAGATTGATTTTCTCTCCCTGATCTTCATGGGGGTTTTTCTCCTGGTCTGTATTCCAGCCTCCTATATTATTGATACCTTTGGAATTAAGATTGGCTTGGGGATCGGGGCCATTTTAACGGGAGTTTTTGGACTCATGAAAGGGTTTTTCCCCGGTGACTATACCCTGGTGGTCATCGCCCAGACAGGGCTTGCCATTGCCCAGCCCTTTATTTTAAATGCGGCCACAAAAGTAGCCGTCCAATGGTTTCCGCTACTGGAAAGAGCCCTTGCCGTGGGGATTGCGACCCTGGCGCAATTTTTAGGGATTATCATTGTAATGATCGCCACCCCATTGATGATTGAGACAGATATAAGTGGGGTATATGATCTATCCCCCATGTTGATGACCTATGGCCTGATATCTTGTGCCGGGGCTATCATCCTGCTTATTTTCTTAAGGGAAAGGCCCCCCACCCCACCTGAAATCATTGAACATAAAGAGAATCTAAGCGTCGCCAAAAATGTTAAACAGATTTTCTTCCAACCGGACATGAAGTATCTGTTTCCGATTTTTTTCATCGGCCTGGGGTTATTTAATGCCATCAGCACCTGCATTGATCAGATTTGTCAAACCAAGGGCCTCACCATGGATCAAACAGGTATCATCGGCGGCATCATGCTGGTGGCTGGCATTATCGGCGCATTGATACTGCCAGTATTTTCTGATAAACTTAAACGCCGCAAGGCCTTCATCTGTATGGCAATGGCCGGGGCAACACCGGGCATTATAGGGCTGGCCTTTTTCACCCATTATCCTTTGCTTTTGATTTCTTCCTTTATACTGGGTTTCTTTCTTCTGGGGGCAGGGGCTCCGGTCGGGTTTCAATATTGTGCAGAAGTCACACGCCCCGCACCTGAATCCATCTCCCAGGGCCTGCTCCTTTTCACAGGGCAGGTGTCTGGAATCCTGTTCATTGTTTTTATGAATTTAGTGGGTATAACCCCTGCCATGATGATATTCATCGGCCTTGCCCTTATTAATATTCTCCTGAGCCTGGGCCTCAAAGAATCAAAAATGATCCTGGCATCTAGACAAATAGATGTAAAACAAATGTAATCCTACAATTTCCCTTGTATTTTATGACTATAAAATAGTATTATTTTGAGTTATAATTGAGCTATAAATTTTATGAACCATTCCCCCTGGCAGATACATAAGGGGGACCTGAAAAGGAGAAGATATGGGCGTCAGACTGCAGGAATCCTTTAATTTTTATTCCCATCTGGCAGGGGGTATTGCAGCCCTTGTGGGAACCATCTATTTGGCAAGGGTAGCAAGCCATTCAGCCTCCATGCTGATCACAGCCATTATTTACGGACTATCTTGTGTCTTCCTTTTTTCTGCCAGTTCCCTTTACCATAGATTTAAAAAGGAAGACAATGAGCTTTCCTTTTGGCGGAAAATGGACCGTTTGGCTATTTTTTTTATGATCGCCGGAACCTGCACCCCCATCTGTTACTTTTGCCTGGAAGGAAATTGGCGCTGGACCATGATCGGTATCCAGTGGGGGCTGGTGGGCTTTGGGGTCATCTCCCAATTGTTTTTCCCCCGGGCACCCAGGGCTCTTTATGTGCTCATATACATTATCATGGGCTGGTCCGTCCTTCTTCCCATGAAACAAATACTTTCAAACATGTCCCTATCCCAGGAGGTGTTATTATTTGCCGGTGGGACTGCCTTTACCCTGGGCGGTCTAATTTATGCCCTTAAAAGACCCCGGCTTGTGCCGGGAATATTTAGTTTTCATGAATTGTTTCATGTCCTGATTCTCATCGGCGGTGTCCTCCACTATGCCATGATTTATCGGCTCTATTTTGAAATTGTTACCTACGCTTAAATTAAGCAACCCCATAGCGACAGGTCTAAATGAGTTCAGCAGACACCAGCAGCAGGTTAAAAAATAAACGCACCTAACCCGATAAAAAAAGGAAGAGGGGTGATAGGCAAGGATCTTCTTGACGAGGAATGCCAGCGTTTTAAACGGGAGTATCAAGCCCATTTTTTAAACGGCGAAACAAAGCCAAAAAATATTGGAGAACCCTTTCTTTTACGCAATGCTTCACCAAAGGCGGGGATTCTTCTGGTCCACGGCTTAATGGCAGCGCCGGAAGAGGTTCGGCAATGGGCTCAACTTTTATATTCAAAGGGATATACCGTCTATGGGCCAAGGCTTGCCGGACATGGCACCTCTCCAATTGATCTTTCGACCCGGCATTATGGCGAATGGATGGAATCCGTGGATCGCGGAATTGATATCCTCAAAACCTGCTGCAAACGAATGGTGATCGGCGGTTTTTCAACCGGGGCGGGACTTGCGCTTTACCAGGCCATCCAAAACCCCACTGCGTTTGACGGGGTCATATCCGTCTCTGCCCCCCTTAAATTCAAAGGGGTCTCCACAAATTTTGTGGAAATTCTCCATATATGGAATCAAGTTGCGATCCAATTGGGCATGCCCCGACTGGCAAAAAAATATGCACAAAACCATCCGGACAATCCCCACATCAATTACCACCGCTGTCCCATACACGGCATTGTGGAGGTAAAAGCCCTCATGAGAAAAGTCTACAATTCCCTTTCAACCCTTAAGATTCCCTCCCTGATTATCCAGGGCAAAAACGATCCAAAGGTGAATGGGCAAAGCGGAAAGAAAATTTTCCAGCGTATCAATCGTAGGCATTCCTATTACAGGGAAATTGATTTTCACCTCCACGGGATTATCCGGGGACCCATTGCCAAAGAAGTGTTCCAGGAGGTTGAAACCTTTCTCAATACCCTTTATCCTGAGTAGCCCAAAAGTCCCCTGGCCACTCACTAAAACCGATATAGGGGCCACCCCCGTTCGTTGGCATAGGCGGCAAGCTGTTTTGTGGGATTGATGGCAACCGGGTGTCCGACACTTTCAAGCAAGTGAATATCCGAGTATGCAAAACAGTGGTTTATTCATTGTATTGACCGGTCAGTTTTTTTAATTGACAGGGCTCAGCCCATAAAATATAACTGCCCCATGAAAAAAGAACTCAAAAAAGACCAGATCCTTGGGGCTGCCAGCATTGTTTTTTCCCAAAAAGGGTTTCACCAGGCAACAATGGATGAGATCGCTGTCCGGGCTAAGGTTGCCAAAGGCACCCTCTATTATAATTTTTCCAGTAAATCCAAACTCTTCTCTGCCACCGTCACCCAGGGCCTTAACAAAATAATGGCCCAAATCAAAGAAGAACTTGAATCGGATCTGCCCTTTATGGCCCATCTGAAAAAACTTGTCGCCTGCATTGTCCGCCTCTATATCTCCCATAGTGAAGTGAGCCGGATTTACGCCAATGAAATGTCCAGCAGCATTGATGACCAGGTGCTGGTGGAAATCAAAGAGGTTCGAAAAGAATTCATCCACTTTATTGAAGATATTTTAAAAACCGGTGAAGAAAAAGGGTATCTTCGGCCCCTGCCCCACCACCTGTCTGCCCTGGCTGCCGTGGGCATGATTGATACCCTGTGCGCAAATCATCTGGAGGATCCCAAGGACACAATTGATCTTATCAGTGAAACGGTTTTCACCATCCTTTCCACAGGACTTGTGGCACCAAATCCTGGGTTCACGGCTTAACATTCGGTGATCCCGGCGTCTCAACGGCTAGGTATTTAAGGTCCAAAATAATTTTTTGTTCTGGTGATAAAGCTGTTTAAATACCCGAAACATCCGGTTGTATTGATCCCGGGTTTGGCTGTCCGGGGTATAGGTGGAAGAAATAGGAATCAGCTCCTTGGCGTTTTCCACCGATGGAATGGCCGCAAGCCCCAGCCCGCAGATAATGGCAGCACCGGCTGCCCCGACATTCTGGGGGTCTTTTGGAACCTCTATCTTGTGACCGGTAATATCGGCCATGATCTGGCAAAGAATTGTTGACTTGGCACCTCCCCCCACAAACCGCAAGCTGTCCTGTTTGGGCACCTTTTTTTCAATGGCTTCCAGCATCCACCGCTTATGGAATGCGATCCCCTCAAGCACAGACCGAATTAATGCCCTTTTCCCTGTATTCAGCCCAATATTAAAAAACATGCCCCGGGCAAAGGGATCCTCCCGGGGGGAGCGATTTCCATGGAGCCAGGGAGTAAAAATCACCCCCCCTGATCCCGGCGCTATCTGTGATACCTTTTCATTCATTAAATCATAGAGATCATTATTTTCCAGAACATCATGGGTCTCATTTTCCTTCAGATAAACACCTATCTCATCTAAGGCCAGGTGATCCCGAACCCATTGAAGGCACAGACCCGATGTTTCCTGTTCTGCCACATAATTGTAATGACCGGGAATCGCACCACAAATAGAGGCCGTAAAATTTTTCAAATCCACCATTCTTCGATCAACATTGGCAACCACCCAACCCGAGGTTCCCACATAGATATGGGTATCATTGAGATTTAAACAGCCGGACCCAATGGGAATCAACGAGATGTCCCCTCCCCCACCAAAGACCGGAGTTCCCGTTGTAAGCCCCAGATCCTTTGCCGCCCTGGCGCACAGTTCTCCGGACCTATCCGTGGCCTCCTGGACCCTTGGCAAATGACCCGGGTTGACATTAAAACTTTTGCACAGACTTTTGGACCAGCACTCTCGGCCCGGCCGGGTATTGTAAATAAAGGTTAAATGGGCAGAGTCCCGGGTCATGGCAAAATTGCCGGTGCATCTTAAGGATAGATAATCCCTGACATCCAGCCATTTGTAAACCCGGGCAAAATTTTCCGGCTCATTTTCACGAACCCAGGTGTACTTCCAAAGGGGATCCTTGGCGGTTGCGGCTGCCCCGCCGGTAATATAAAGGGATTTGAGCAGATTAACGGCATTGAGCCCTTCTATTTTGGGAAAGCCGCAGGCAAAATTTTCTTTAAAAACCTTGGTGGCCCGTCCGTCCATATAGCCCATGGGGTTCCGGACGGCCTGGCCAGCTTTATCCACCAAAACCAGGGCCTGCATCTGGCAGCAAAAAGAAATGGCCGCAATCTTTTCTTTGGGACAATTTTCCCGGGACAAAACCGCGTGAGACCCCTGGCAAATTGCCTTCCACCAGTCGTCAACTCTTTGTTCAGACCCTCCGTCCGGCGTGGTAATAAGGGGATACCCCACCACCTCTGCGTCCATCAATTCCAAATTTTTCCCAAGCTTGAAAAGACAAGTTTTAGCACCGGTGGTACCAATGTCATAGGTCAGTAGATGAATGGCATCTTTCATTTTATCCCTACCTGTTTTAAAGTGACGATTGCAACTCCACAAATATACTGACTGGTCAGTTTAGTCAACCCCCCAGAAACCGGACTGATCGTATACAATGAATCCTGCGTTTTTGTGTTTATTTTTTTTATATCCACTTGGGTAACTATTTTCAGGCTGTGTTCAAACCCATGAAGATTTTCAGACATTCCCACAAAAAAGTAGCTGCCCGGATTCAGAACCCTGCACAGGTCGAAAGTCCATCCTGTGTGGGAGGCACTTCTAAAGGATCTGGTGGAGCAGCGCCAACATTTACTGCCCCCGGAAAGAATATGATATCCTTGCTTGATATTACAGTAATACTGTAATACAATACATCCATAATGATAATTAAGAAAGGTGACAAAATGAAACTCGCAATCAATACAAGCAAACTGACAACTAAGAGTCAAGCCACTATACCGGGGCAGATCAGAAAATTATTGGGGCTGCACCCCGGCGATTCTGTGGCATTTGAAGTCAATGAAAACAAAAAGGTTATTATCCGCAAAGCAACACCAATTGATTTTGAATTTGCTAAAGCTCTTGAGGGTACACTTTCTGAATGGTCTTCTAAAAACGATGAAGAGGCTTATTGTGGCTTATAAAATTTTTGACGTTGTGGTGGTTCCTTTTCCATTTACTGATCAAGATACGGATAAGAGGCGGCCAGCTTTGGTGTTGTCAGACCATGTTCGATTTAATGATGAAACTCAAAATTGCGTTATGGCCATGATAACCAGTGCTAAAAATCCTGATTGGCCGCTTGATGCGAAGATAGGCAGTATCAAAAAAGCCGGGCTTCCTGCACCATCTAAGGTTCGCATGAAGTTATTTACACTGGATAGTCGCCTTATTGTAAAAAAGATTGGTGGTCTTGCCGCCAAAGATCAAGAGATTGTGAAAAAAAATCTTAAAGAATTAATGAATCTTGAGACAGAATAGGAGAATTGGTAGATGAAATTACCTAAATGTGGTGCACCGATGGTAATTGCAATGGTTAGCAATTTTCAGCAATACCAATGTTCGACTAATTCTCTTTTCAACCCGGAATATTGTTGGATCAGAACTCAGTCATTTTGAAAATAAAAACTTTTTTTACCTTGTATTTTCAAAGCCGTTGTTTTGTTTTGCATGGTATGAAAAGACAATATCAACAACTTATACATGAATATCTCGGTTATTTTCCCTGTGTGGTGCTGATCGGTGCCAGACAGACCGGGAAAAGCACTCTGATACAGATGTTTTCTGATGACCGGGAAATTTTTGACCTGGAATTGCGGGCTGATTACAACCGATATCCTGCAACTGGCTGATTCAGCCAGGGATTATATTAACCCGGCAATTGATAGATATTGGTTTGAAGGCGGCTATCCCGAATCCTGGCTGCGTGACACGGGAAGATTCAGAGAGGTTTGGAATGAACAATATCTAAAAACATACGTTGAACGGGATATTGCACGGCAATTTCCCAATCTCAATGCTGTACGCTTTCGCCGTTTTGTGGAATTGCTGGCCGGTTGTTCCGGTTCAATTATAAACTATTCAAATATTGCAAAAATTCTGGATGTATCTCAGCCAACCATGAAGGATTACTTCCGTATTGCCCATGGAACTTTTCTCTGGCGTACCCTTCCTGCCTACAGTAAAAATACCGTCAAAAGGGTCTCAAAACACCCCAGGGGCTATTTTAGGGATACAGGGCTTTTACATCACATTTTGCAAATTCCCTCACATAAACGATTACTCGCTCATCCGCAGATGGGTTTTAGCTGGGAGGGGATGGTAATTGAAGAATTATTGAGAACCCTAAATGCCGCAGGTATTCAATACGTAGCATATTATTATCGCACATCCGGTGGGGCTGAGGTTGATTTAGTTATAGAGGGAAAATTCGGTCTCATCCCCTTTGAAATTAAACATACGCAAAATGTTCATTCCAGACATTTTCGTGCCTTAAGAGATTTTGTCAATGAATTTGACTGCCCCTATGGTATCATCATCAATAATGATAAAAAAACAGACTATATGATGAAAAGTTGACAGGTATACCCTTCTCGATTTTAACCGGGAAAGGGTTAGACTTATAGGTGTCTGCGCATGAATTGATACTCGTTTTAGCATTATTTTATCCTACCCTGTTTTAAATCATCATTCCAGCCCCAAACATATACTGACCAGTCAGTATAGTCAACTCTAAGAAGATATGTCATTATAAGTTATAATAATCTGCCTATTACAAAAAAATCAGGGTGTAACGCAATATCATTGACAACACTATCTTATCAATCAAAAGATTGATCTATGGGGTGTAAAACAGTATAACCCTGTCTCAAGTATTTTAAAAAAAAGTTTTGGGGAATATCGGGTATAAAAATGGTTCAAAAAATTGACACCCTGTTTGAGGTGTTACGAAAAACAAGTCCGGTTATACGCAATTTTACGGTTCCGGAAACTCTGGCCTTTAGAATGGTTCCGACAAAAAAGGGAATATCTCTTGCTATTATTGATGGTTCCGGAAAAGAGGTAAACCCGGGCTATGAATTTTATTCCGGCCCTGAACGAAGCATTTTAAAAGAAATCAGCAGGGTAAAAGAACAAGATGCTTTCACCATTGACTGGGAAGAACAACCCGATAACCGATTCTATCTCAATGGGAATGATTATCTGCTTTCTCTGCTTTTTTCTTCAGATCATTTTATTGATGAAAAAGGGAAAAAAATAGAGCTCGCCCCAGGAAATGCCCGGGTCAGACTCACCATCGTGCAAAAGGATAACGGGCTTGAAACCGCCATGGGGCTGTGGCATGATTCAAAACATATCTTATCTTTGGTCCCTGTGACAGAGACCCACATACTTTCAGGCCATACCATCTATTGCGTCAAACCGCTTGGTAAAGGCTTTGATTCACTGTCTTTGTTTGAAACCACCTTAAATTTAGATCTTCTGGAACAATACCTGACCTTATTGTTTTCTAACCTCATCAATGTTGAGATAGCCTATTCCGGATACACTATTATCAAGGGAGATCCTAAAAAAACCCGGCCTGCCGTGATATTTGAAAATGTTGCAAAGGATCAATCCCTGCACTTAAGGGTATCGGCCACCTATCCTGGGTTTTCTCCTGATTTTTTTGATAATTTTGAAATGGATCGCCTCGTATCGGTCAATGAGATGGAAAAAACCATTACCTTAAGCCCCTTGGTCCACGGTGATATTGCTGCTTGCTTTAATGATGTCCACAAGGCCTTAAAGCGTCATGCCCGCGCCCTGAAACAGGACAAGGCTATTTTTATCCAGGACAATTTTATCATCATTGAGCCGGATCTGGCAAAGCGCTTTATCACCCTGGAACTTTCCTCCCTGCTGTCGAGGTACACGGTTATGGGGGCGGAAAAACTCAAATCCTATAAGGTGAAATATGTTCAACCCCAACTGGATTTGCGCCTTGCCCACGGCATTGATTTTCTTGAAGGAGATGCGAACCTCACCCTTGCCGGGGAAAAATTTACCATTAATGATGTCTTGAAACAATATCAAAAAGATTCTTATGTACGGTTGAGCGACGGGTCCAGCGCTGTTATCAACCCTGAATACATGGAAAAGCTGGCCCGGATTTTCAAGAAACAAAAATCCGGGATAAAGGTCTCTTTTTTTGACCTTCCCCTGGTGGAAGAACTCATTGGAGAGAAAATTGCCAAAGAGGCCTTTAACCAGTCCCGGAAAATTTTTCTGGGATTTAACCAATTAAAAAATTCCAAAAAACGAATGCCTGCCATCAATGCCACTCTTCGGGGGTACCAGAAACAAGGGGTTCAATGGGCATCCTATCTCTACAAGCACAAATTAGGCGGCTGTCTTGCCGATGATATGGGACTTGGAAAGACCATCCAGGCCATTGCCCTTCTGGCTTCCGTCTATCCTGGCCAAAAGCTGCCAACCCTTATCGTCATGCCCAAGACGCTCTTGTTTAATTGGGAAAATGAACTCAACCGATTTGCACCCAAGCTCTCCTTTGCCCGTTACTATGGTCAGACCCGGGATATCAAAACAATCCTGACACACCATATTATTTTGACCACCTATGCCATGGTGAGAAATGACATTGAACAATTAAAAGAAGAACCCTTTCATATGGTTGTCCTGGATGAGTCCCAGAATATCAAGAATATTAATGCCAAAACTTCCAAGGCGGTTATGCTCTTGCAGGCAGACCACCGCCTTGCCCTGAGTGGAACCCCCATTGAAAACAACATTGGGGAACTCTATGCCTTGTTTCGGTTTTTAAATCCAGCCATGTTTGGCACCACTGCTGATTTTACAAAAAATTACCTGAATCCCATCCAGAAAGGGGATAACAAAGCCGTAGTAAAAGAATTAAAAAAAAAGATTTACCCCTTTGTGCTGAGACGGCTTAAAACCGAAGTGTTAAAGGATCTTCCAGATAAAATGGAACAAACGCTTTATGTGGATATGACCCAAGAGCAGGCCCGTCTTTATAACCAGAGACGGCTGATGTACAAAAGAGCCATTAAAGAAGAGATCCAATCCAAGGGGCTGAAAAAATCCAAGCTTTTTATCCTCCAGGCCATGGGAGAGCTTCGCCAGATCGCTTCCATTCCCGAAATCAAGAGCGATAATAAGATCATCTCTCCCAAACGAGAAATTCTCATGGACCATGTGGCAGATGCCGTGGCCGGCAAACACAAGGTGCTGGTATTTGCTAATTATCTTCATTCCCTGGAGTGCGTTTCCAAGGACATGGAAGCTGCTGGAATTGATCATTTGGTCATGACCGGGGCCACCCGTAACCGAAGCCATGTTGTGGAACGGTTTCAGGAGGATGATACCTGCCAGGCCCTGTTGATGACTTTGAAAACAGGGGGACTGGGGGTGAATCTAACGGCTGCGGAATATGTGTTTTTATTTGATCCTTGGTGGAACCTGGCCGCTGAAAACCAGGCCATTGACCGGGCCCACAGGATGGGCCAGAAAAATACCGTGTTCAGTTACCGCCTCATTGCACGGAACAGCATTGAAGAGAAAATTCTTAAGCTCCAGGCGAAGAAAAAAGAATTGTTTGACTCCCTCATTGCCAGTGACAATGCCTCCATCAAACAGATGGAGGAAGCTGATATCGATTTATTGCTGGGAGAGTAATGCTATGAGAATAATGCTATGAGAATAATGATGATACGTCTTGATCAGATTCATGACATGGAGCCCTGGAAAATCCTTCAAAGGGAATGTCCTGTCTGTAAAAAAACGGCCACCTTGTTTGCCGGGAATATTACCGAACAACAAGCATGCATGGCTTGTTTTCATAAACAATTGGAAATCAAACTTATACAGGAAAATATAAGCCAATGGACCTGGGAACGTTTTTCCTTTTCCCTTTCTTCTTTGGGTGAAATAGAGGACCGCCTCAGGGCATTGATCCATTTTAGCTTTTTCCAAACCATGGAAGCCACGCCAGAACTTTTGGTTGAAAACCTGGGATTTGACACAGCCCATCCCCTGGCCTGGTATGCCCGACAAAAGGCCCATGAAGCATGCCTTTATTTTAAAGATAAAGAAAAAATGATCAAAACTATTCTGGGAATCGAAAAATTTGGTTCATGGCAGCAAAAGGCAAACATGGTCAAAGTGAGCTATGAATTAGGTTCTACCCAGCCAGAAGTTATTGAATTTATAGAACGGATGGCTTCCGATCCCAGTCCCAGTGTAAGAAGCTGTGTGGCAAGAATTGTCATGGCAAAAAAAGTAAAAAAAATAGATTGGGCAAAAGCCCTGTATGAAAAATTATCTTATGATAAAAATCTTCTGGTCCGGGAAGCCTGTGGTATGGAAAACAAAGACCAAAATGATATTTTTCTCCACAACGCTTTTTTAGAAAGAAAAAGAGAAGCCAGAATCAGAGCGAACAGAACTATAAAACCAAAAGCTTCCTATAACGTAACCGAAATGATCATCAACCAGCATTGTAATTTTCCTTTGCAGGGAATGGTTTATGAACTTTATTTAAGCCATATTCCCGATCTTCTGGATAAAAACAACTATAGTAAAGATAAACTGGCAGCACTTAAACAAAATACAAATGATGCCTTTGTCAGGATACTTGCCGCTGCGATAAACAATGATCTTTTATTTAAAACGATTCTTGAACGGTTGCCAAGACAGGTGGTGACACTGCTTTATCTGTTCGTGTGGGAGTTTGAAAAATGTGAAATAAAAACGCTGGCACAAAAGCTTGACCTACTCATGGAACAAGATAGGTCTGACGCTGTTCTAAGTCAGCAGACAGCCATGCCTTTGCAGGAGGCTGTGAAAAAAGATCCCGCCTATTTTATGTTCCAGGTTTGCAAGGACTGGTCCTATCACAAGGGTGATATGGATTTTATATGTATCAATCGATATTTGAGCGCTCATATCCAAAAACGGTTGCCTGCACCTGATTTTGGACGCCTTGATCCGGTGCAGGATATCCAGGCCCGGGTTGAAAATATCCATGAAGATAGCCAGGAGATTTTTCGACAATTACCTGTTATTTTAAGTTTTATTGCCCAGGGAAATCTCAAGTTCAATAAAAACGGCAACACCCCCCTTTTGGGCTCCTTGAAAAAGATGGCAACTGCCTGCAAGATTGACGAATTTTACACCAATGGCGTCAAGGACTTAGCTTATTTAAAAACAACCCTTCTTGCCGAATTTTTGAATTGTACTGCCTTTAAACCAAAAGATCTGGAAGATCTGCCAGCCTTTATAAAGAAACGAATCCATCATTATTTTTCATTTAAAGATTTTACAGCCCACAGTAGCCGTGGTGTCTTTGGTTATATCAAGCGGCAGATGTACGATCTTGGGCCTAACGGTGACGAACGACAGATACGCCTGAATTTTGAAAAAATTTTAACCTCACTTCCGAAAGGAGAGTGGGTTTCCACTTGCAACCTTACCAGGGCTGCATTTTATGATGGCATTGATTTTAATCCCTTTTTGGAACCCTATGAATTCAACAGTCTTTATATCCAAGTGGATGGTCCTGCTGCTTACCCCAGCCGGGAAAAAGAACATATCCATAGGCTTTCTACCTATGATATTATCACGCTTCCCTATGTCAAAGCCATGATGTTCCTTTTCGGGGCTTTAGGAATGGTGTCCCTTGGATATTCATCCCCTGAAAATAAGATTTATCGCCAATACAAGAAACCATGGCTCAGTATTTATGACGGATTAAAATATGTAAAGCTGACCGAGTTTGGAAATTATATTCTTGGCCGAAAAAAGCAGTTTATCAATGAGATAATAATTTCATCCGCCAAGATTGAGATTGATGAACAAAAGACCATGCTTTCCATATACGGACAGAATCCTATAAAGCAAATGGCATTGGAGGCTGTGGGCCAACAAATCAATGGTTCAAGCTATATGGTCAATTATCAGTCTTTTTTAAAAGAGTGTGACACCCACAAGGATGTTGAAAAAAAAATACAGTTTTTCAGGGATAACATTGTTAAAAAACCACCAGCCATCTGGGAAAATTTTTTTAAGGAGGTCTGCGCGCGGATGAATCCCCTGGAAGAGGTTCCGGCCATGTCTGTTTTCCGTGTAAAACCGGACAGGGAACTTTTGACCCTTTTAACAACGGACAAGATGCTAAAAAAATATGTTATCCGGGCGGAGAATCATCACATGATCGTTCTAAACTCTGATTTTTCAAAAGTAAAAAATCGGCTGGCTTTTTTCGGATTTTTTATCAGCTGAGAATGGGGAGGGGGCTTTTTGTATTGACAATACCCTAAAAGTTTGTTTTTATACTGACCAGTCAGTTTATAAAATCATAATAAAGGAAACCCCCAATGGAACCCCTGACGTCCCCCAAAAAAACTTCATACCCCTTTGCCATTACAAAATACCATGACACCCAGGCTGTGATGAAACGCCTGAACAAACTCATCAGCCTTCCCATCAGGGGGTTAAACAAAGAGGGAGTGGAACGTTACCAAACCTATTTTAACACCTGCTGCACCAAATCCCGAATACAGATCGATGAGGCTAAAAAATTCATCCCGGGCGGGGTACAGCACAACCTGGCCTTTAATCATCCCTTTCCCCTGGTCTTTACAAAGGCCCTGGGCGCCCATTTATGGGATCTGGATGGCAACCAGTATATCGATTTTCTCCAGGCCGGCGGCCCCACCCTTTTGGGCAGCAATCCTGAAATCGTCCGGGAAAAAGTCATTAAACTGCTCAATACCACAGGACCTGTCACCGGGCTTTTCCACGAATATGAACTGGCCTTAGCCCGAAAAATTGTCCAGTACATGCCCGGAGTGGACATGTTCCGCATGCTGGGCAGCGGAACAGAAGCCGACATGGCTGCCATTCGCATCGCCCGCCTTGCAACCAAGAAAAAATATGTTCTCAAAATGGGCGGGGCCTACCATGGCTGGAGCGACCAGCTGGCCTATGGCATCCGACTGCCCGGCACCCGTCACATGGAAGCCCACGGGGTGCCGAAAAATTGTTTTAAATATACCCAGGAATTTTTCCCCAATGATATTGCCTCTTTGGAAAGAAAACTCTGGCAAAACAAATTTCGGGGCGGAACCGCAGCGGTTATCATGGAACCCATTGGGCCTGAAAGCGGCACCCGCCCCCTGGACAGGGAATTTAATGCCCAGGTGAGAGCCTTGTGCGACAAATACGGCGCTTTGCTAATCTTTGATGAGGTGGTGACAGCCTTCAGGCTTGGCATGGGCGGAGCCCAAGGTTTTTTCGGGGTAACCCCGGATCTCACCGTTCTGGGCAAAGTCATTGCCGGGGGATACCCATCCGCCGGCGGCCTTGGCGGGAAAAAAAAATACATGGAATACCTGGCAGCCGGTATCCAGAGCGGCAGTAAAAAGGCCCTGGTGGGCGGAACCATGGCAGCCAATCCCCTAAGTTCCCTTGCCGGATATGTAACCCTGTGCGAACTTGAAAGAACCAATGCACCGGTCCTGGCCGGCCTTGCAGGTGATCGGCTGACCCGGGGTCTTGACCAATTAATCAAACGCTACAATCTGCCGTTTGTGGTCTTTAACCAGGGATCTATCTGCCATTTGGAAACCGTGGGACCCATGCTGTTTCATGTTCCCTGGTCCCGGCCCTGGAAAATCCCGGGTACCATCAAAGAAATCCATGCCCGCAAGCATGTCATGGAACAGATGGGAGCCGCCTATATGGCTGAAGGCATTGTGACCCTGGCTGGCAGTCGCCTGTATACAAGTGCCGCAGACACCGATGAAATCATTGATGATGCCCTGACCCGTTTTGAGCGCGTTTTTCAAAATATTGAAGGGGTATAGACTTAGGTACAAAGGACTTTTAATAAAGGGACACTCCTATGGACAACGACATAAACAAGATAAAAAAGGCCAAACAGATCGTCTGCGATGCCGGACGTCAATTATTGGAAAGGGGTCTGGTTGAGGGCACCTGGGGCAATTGCAGCCTGAGGATTGATGAAAAAAAAATGGCCATCACCCCCAGCGGCAGACGATACGAAGACCTTACCTGGGAGGATATTGTGATCATGGATTACCACTCCCTTACCGTGGAAGGCGATATTCGCCCTTCTTCGGAGAAAAAACTCCATGCCCGAATTTATCAAACCAGAGGAAATATCCAGGCGGTGATCCATACCCACCAGCCCAGTGCATCCACGGTTGCCTCAGCCAGGCGCGATTTGCCCCCCATTTTAGATGACCAGGCACAGATCTTGGGCCCCAGTGTCCGGTGTGCAGCGTATGCCCTACCCAACACAAAAAAATTAGTACAAACAACCGTTAAGGCCCTCAAAGGCCGCTTTGCAGCCCTCATGGCCAACCACGGCGCCATTACCATCGGGCGCACCATGGAGGAAGCGATTATAGCGGCCCTGGTATTGGAAAAGGCCTGCAGATCATTTATTGAAGCGGAATTTCTGGGGGGTGCAAAACCAATCTCCGGGGTGGAAGCCTGGGTCATGCACAAGGTCTATTTGTTCATGTATTCCAAAAATAAAGAAGCAAACAAGTAAAGTCCCTGCCACATATCTGTTTCAATGGTTCCGGGACAGAAATGTCCCGGAACCCTGTTCCAAATCCCTGCGCTTGATACAAAAGAGACAGTCCATCTCCTCATTTCGCTTTTTGCATCAGTTCTCCTTTTTTTACCCAACCGGATAAAACCCCCTTGAAAAGACGCTTTGAATTGTTTATGCTATTTTATTTTCAAACGATCTTAATTTTCTTACATCGACCCCTTTCGGATGTGGCATAAGAATTGCTTTTCAGGTTGCAATTCGGGCTGCAGAAATCGAAAAACAGTATTTTAAGAAAGGACACGGGACCTAAAAAAACAATGAAAAACAAAAACCCAATAAAAGTTATCGACACTGTCTATAGATTTTATCGGGATGGGTTCAGGGGAATGACCCTGGGAAAAAAACTTTGGAAAATTATTCTGATTAAGCTGTTTGTAATGTTTGTGGTTCTCAAACTTTTTTTCTTTCCCAATTTTTTAAACACCAGTTTTCACACCGCTGAAGAGAAGGCAAGTTTTGTGCTTGAACAAATGACACGCACTGCTAACCCGGGCAAATGATCTCACCACACCAACAAATTACTTCATTTAACAGGAGAGAAAATAATGATCGATATTGATTTGAGCATGGTAAACTGGGCCAGGGCTCAATTTGCGCTTACTGCCATGTACCACTGGATATTTGTCCCGTTAACATTGGGGCTTTCTTTTTTATGCGCCTTTTTTGAATCTATTTATGTCCGGACAGGAAAAAGGGAGTGGCGGAACCTTACAAAATTTTGGATGACCTTATTTGGCATCAATTTTGCGATAGGCGTTGCAACAGGAATCATCCTTGAATTTCAATTTGGTACAAACTGGTCCAATTATTCATGGATAGTGGGGGATATTTTTGGTGCTCCCCTTGCCATTGAGGGAATTTTTGCTTTTTTCCTTGAGGCAACTTTTTTTGCGGTCATGTTTTTCGGCTGGAACAGGGTTTCAAAACGCTTCCATCTTTTTTCCACCTGGATGGTCGCCGTCGGTTCCAACCTTTCCGCCGTATGGATCCTTGTGGCCAACGGTTGGATGCAAAATCCCGTTGGAATGATCTTTAATCCGGAAACCGCCCGGTTTGAGATGAATAGTTTTTTTGAAGTTGTTTTTAACCCCGTGGCGATTTCTAAATTTATCCATACATCCAGTTCCGGTTTTGTAATGGCATCTTTATTTGTACTCTCTATTTCCTGCTGGTACCTTATGCGGGGCAGGCATCTTCAAATGGCAAAACGCTCTATTATTGTGGCCTCGGTCTTTGGGTTGCTATCTTCAAGCTATGTGGTTCTCACCGGAGATGAATCCGCCTATGAGGTTGCCCAGAAACAACCCATGAAGCTTGCTGCCATTGAGGGACTGTATAAGGGAGAAACCAAAGCCGGAATTGTTGCCGCCGGGATTCTCAACCCGGACAAAAAACCCGGAGACGACCAGGACCCCTTTCTCATCAAAATGGAAATCCCCTATCTTTTGTCTCTTTTGGCAAATCGTTCCCTTGACTCATTTGTGCCCGGGGTTGACGACCTTGTTTATGGCAACAAAGCACAAAACATAGAAGGGATGGCACCCAAAATAGCCAGGGGTAAAATGGCCATAAAGGATCTGGCCGAATTTAAACAGGCAAAAAAAGAAAACAACAGCTGGCAGGCTGAAGTGTCATTGAAAAAATTTAGAGAAAATCAGGATTACATGGGATACGGCTATCTGGATACACCCGAAGAAGCTGTTCCACCGGTTGCCATCCCCTATTACGCCTTTCACATCATGGTGATCCTAGGTTCCCTCTTTCCTGTTCTTTTTGCACTCTTTCTTTTTTATGGCCTCAAGGATTCTCTCGCCCAAAAAAAATGGCTGCTTCCCATTGGTTTAATCTCGGGTTTTCTGGGATTGATGGCCCAGGAGTCGGGATGGGTGGTGGCAGAGGTCGGCCGCCAACCCTGGGCAATTTACGGACTATTACCCGTTAAGGTGGCAACAACCAACCTTGCAGCCGTAAATGTCCAGATTACCTTCTTTATGTTTTTAGGATTATTTACGCTCTTACTGGCTGCGGAAATATCCATCATGCTCAAACAAATATCCATTGGACCTTCTGAAGGAGAGTTAAAATGATCTCAAACCTTGACTATGCAACCTTGCAGCAGCTTTGGTGGATAATCTGCGCCATTGTGGGTTCACTTTTTTTATTTCTTACCTTTGTCCAGGGGGGCCAGACCCTTTTGTGGCAAATCGCTAAAACCGATATTGAAAAATCATTGGTGGTGACTTCCCTTGGGCGCAAATGGGAAATGCCCTTTACAACCCTTGTCTTGTTTGGCGGTGCCTTGTTTGCAGCCTTCCCCAAATTTTATGCCACAAGTTTCGGGGGTGCCTACTGGGTATGGATACTGATTCTTTTTTCATTTATCATCCAGGCGGTGAGCTATGAATATCGGAAAAAACCCAATAACGTTCTGGGGTCAACCGTTTATGAATTGTTTCTTTTTATAAACGGTTCTGTGGGGATTCTGCTCATTGGGGCTGCCGTGGGAACCTTTTACACCGGCTCAAATTTCACCCTTGACATCTACAACAAAGTCACCTGGGATTATACCCTGCTGGGAATCAACCTGAGGGGACTTGAGGCAGCTTTTTCTCTTTTCAATCTTTCCCTTGGCATTTTCCTTGTCTTTAATGCCCGGGTTTTGGGGGCTTTATACCTTTTAAACAGCATTGATCTTTCTTTGACCCCGGATCTTGAATCAAGATTGCGCAAGGGCGCCTGGACGAGTTTTCTCATTGCCCTTCCCTTTTTGCTCTATGTGCTGATTTCCCTTCTCGTGATGAAAGGCTTTGGTGTAGACAGCACAGGCACAGTTTCTCTGGTCGGTTCCAAGTATTTATCAAATCTTTTGGCCATGCCCCATCTTTTGGTGCTGCTGCTTTTGGGAATCGTGCTGGTACTTTACGGCGTTGTGTCATCCGCGTTCACACAGAGCAGCAAAGGAATCTGGTTCAGCGGATTGGGCACAGTTTTTGTGGGTCTTGTTGTCCTCTGCCTGCCGGCATTTAATAATACGGCATTTTATCCATCAAAACTGGATCTCCAATCAAGCCTGACCATCTATAATGCGTCCTCTTCCATGTTTACCCTGACCATCATGACCTATGTTGCAATCGGCATACCCTTTGTCCTTGGCTATGTCGTCTATGTCTGGAAACTCATGGATTCAAAAAAGCTGACCGTGGATGAAATCACCCATGAAGAATCATACTAAGGTTTGTCACAAGACAGACCCTGTTAAAAAAAAGGAGACCGATGTTAATGAGCGCAATACTTTTGATACTCTATGTTGTTTTGATAATTGCATCTTATAAAGGGACAATATTTGCCCTTAAAAAAGCAGATTTATTATAACGGATCATTTTTGTTTTTAAATTTGACCCATTGGAATATAGTGAAAGGCGTAACTTATAATCAATAGATAAAGGAGAGTGTATTATGGACAAATATGTATGTGGACCCTGTGGTTATGTGTATGACCCTGCCGACGGCGACGCTGACAATGGTATTGATCCGGGAACCAAATTTGAAGATCTTCCCGATGACTGGTGCTGTCCCATCTGCGGCGCATCCAAAGATGAGTTTGATAAAGAAAATTAGTGAGTTTGATAAAAAAGATTAGACTATTGAAATAATATGTTCCCTGAAGCTCATGGAGATTTTTTTCTCTCCTTGGGTCTTCAGGGTAACAGCAAGGCCGAATTCAAGAGCAGTAAAGTTTTTATCGGTCTTTTTTTTATCTTTTTTCTAAGGAAAAAACCATGGCCCTGTCTGTTGTTGATCTTTATGTAAAAATTCTGCCCAGAACCAATTGCAAAGACTGCGGGTTTCCCACCTGTATTGCCTTTGCCGGCATGGTGGTATCGGAAAAACTTCCTCTGAAAAATTGTCCTCACATTGACCCCGCTCTTCTGGCACCGGCCCAGGAAGAACTGAACGAACAATATGCCCAGGGCAAATGGCTAAAAAAAGATATGGCCGCCGAATCCCTGTCCCTGGCAAAAGAAAAAGCCGCCTCCATGGTCCTTGAAGATATTGCCCAAAGAATCGGCGCCAGCCTCGGAAGCCATAACGGCCCTCTCAAAGGAATTGACCATATCGTTCTGCCCTATTTTAACCGGACCGTCCTCATTTCCAAAAGCCGGGTGACAGACCAGACCGGAGGCGATTTGACCCGGAACGAACAAACGGTTATCTATATCCACATGGCATCCGGCGGCACCACCTCACCCACCGGCAATATGAAAAGTTTTAAGGAATTTCCCAATACCGTCTCCAAAATCGTCTCCATGAGGAACCAGGTAGAAATACCCCTGAAAAAAGCCTTTTCCGCCCGAAGGCAGGTCCTTGAAATTGCCTGCAAAAAGGAGGGCGGGACCAATGTAAAGGACCGGTATGAGTCCCCGGACCTGGCCTTTCAGTTCAGGGTATTCCCCAAAATTTTTATCACCCTTTTGTTTTGGGATGCGAGCGAAGGATTTGAGGCCGATGTAAAACTGCTCTTTGACGAGACTATTTTAGACCATCTGGATATTGAAGCCACCCTGTTTTTAAGCGAACACCTGTGCAAATTGCTCACAAATTAAAACGGGTATCAAAGACAAGCCGTTGAGTTTTAACAGCACTGCCAAAAATAAATACCTGCTTCATGATTTGCCGAATCCCGGAATGGTGACGGCCTTTTCAATCTTCTTTAAGACCAGGGTGGCAAGGGAAACCAGAAGAAGATAATAAAGCCCGATGATGGCAAACACTTCTGTAAACCGAAAGTATTCCGTGGCAAGGGTCTTCCCCTCTCCGGTCAACTCCATGAAGGTCACCACATATGCCAGAGAAGAGTACTTGATCAGGTATACAATTTCATTTCCGCAACCCGGCAGCGCCTTTCGCATTGCCTGGGGAATAATGATCCAGACGATGGACTGAAACCTTGAAAATCCCAGGGCCTGGGCGCCAAAATACTGGGTCCTCTTGATGGAGAGAAGCGCCCCCCTTATATATTCAGACTGATAGGCACCGCTGCACAGGGCAAACCCGATCACTGCCGCCGCATAGGGAGAAAGATAGATACCGATGTTGGGAAGACCAAAATAAAGGATAAACAGCTGAACCACCAGGGGGGTACCCCGGAAGATGGCCGCGTAGGTATCACAGACGCTGCGGACAAAGAATCTCCCGTAGGTTCTGAGGCATCCAACAATGACACCGATGAAAACACCGCCAAGGGCGGAAGGGATGATGAGAGCAACGCTCATGAGAAGCCCTCGGTTCAGCGCTTCAAACAATTCCTGGTAAAAAGGAGAAAGCGCCATTTTTAACGCCTTTCCCCAGTGATACGATTGAGTTTATCGCAAAAATCCTGACTCCGGGCCCCCGAAACCAATAACTCTTTTGGCTGTCCCTGTTCCACCACAGCCCCTGCTTCCATAAAAAGGATTTCATCGGCAAGGGTACGGATCAGACTGACCTGGTGGGTGGCCATGATCATGGTCATCCCTTTTTCAGCCAGGTTGCGGATCACATCAAGCACCTCGCCCATAACCTCAGGATCCAGGGCCGAGGTGGGTTCATCCAGCAAAAGCACCTTGGGGTCCATGGCCAATGCCCTTGCAATGGCAACCCGCTGTTTTTGCCCCCCGGAAAGTTCCGCCGGATATAAATGTGTCTTGTCTGCTAACCCCACCTGGGCGAGCTCTGCCATGGCCCTGACCGTTGCTGCCTTTTTGCTCATTTTTTTAACCTTGCAAAGGGCAATGGTCAAATTATTAAGAGCAGTTAAATGATCAAACAAATTGAAATCCTGAAAAATCATCCCCACCTGCTGCCGAAAGGCATAGAGTTCCTTTTTATGGGTGATATCCACGGGTTTTTCTTCCAGCCAGAACTTCCCGGAATCCGGTGTCACCAGGCAGTTCATGCACTGCAGCAGGGTGCTTTTCCCTCCCCCGGAAGGCCCGATGAGAATTTTGATTTCCCCCTTGCCCAAACTTAAATCCACTCCCTTGAGAATGGCTTCGCCATTAAAAGATTTTCTTATGTTTTCCACTCTGAGAATGGGATCACCCATGGGTTTACATTCCTTTGTTCGAATAGCCTGGTATTCTGACGGTTTTTTCCAATTTTGACAAAGCCATAACACCGGCCCATGTCAAAACAAAATAAATAAGCCCTGCAATAATATACAAGGGAAGGTGCTCGTATGTCCGGGAAGCAATAAACTTAGCCCGGGCCATGATCTCCGGTGCCCCCAGAACAAAGGCCAGGGCCGAGTCCTTCAGGACAATGGAGAACTCGTTGGACCAGGCCGGTATGGACAATCGCAATACCTGGGGAAGGATGATACTGGTAATGGCCGTAAGGTCACTCATGCCGATGGCGCTGGCTGCCTTAAACTGGCCCTGGGGAAGCAGAAGAATGGCACCCCTGAAGATATTTGCCTGGTAAGCCGCCGTGGTCATTCCAAGAACCACCATGACCGCTGCAACAGCGCCTAGGTTGAGGCCAATATAATTAAACAGCCCAAAATAAAAGAGGAAAAGAAGAACCAGAATCGGGACCCCCTGGAAAAACCAGATGTAGACCCCAATGACCCGTTTAAGAAAGGGGTGACCGTAGACCTGCCCCACGGCCATGCAAAGCCCCAGAACAAGTCCCAGTGCCATGGCACCCACCACGATCACAAGGGTTATCACGCCTCCCTGGAGAAGATAGGGCAACGATTCTTTTATGGCGTTAAAACTTTCTATCATTTTATCACGCTTCAACCTTAATGCCTGGGCCCGGACCAAAAAGCCCAGGCCCAGGCCCAGCAACCTTATTTTATATCGTATTTTTTAACCAGTTCTTTCCAATGGGGAGAGGCCATCAGTCTTTTCAGGCCTTCGTTTATATCGGCCATGAGCGTTTTGTCCTCTTTGCGGATGGCATATCCAAAATCTTCTGAATGCATGCCAAAGGTACCAAGGACCTTAACATCTTTTTTACCGACAGCATCCTTTGCAGGGGCATCGTCCATGGCAGCCGCAGCAATTCTTCCGTTGAGGATATCCTCAACCGCCAAAGGAGAAGAGTTGTAATATCGAAGTTCAAAGTTCCATCCGTTTTTCTTGGCTCCTTCCTTGAGCCATTTGGCCTCGGTGGTTCCCTGCTGAACCCCGATGAGTTTCTTGCCGTGAAGCAGATTGTCCAGGGTCAAATCAGACCCCTTTTGAACCACCATTACCTGTTTAATTTTCCAATAGGGGTTGGTAAAGGCAACCTTTTTCAGCCGGTCCGGGGTAATGCTCATGCCCGAAGCAACCATGTCGATTTTTTTAGTCAGCAGACTGGTCACAATCCCGTCCCAATCAAAGGCCTGATGTGTCACCTCATAGCCCATCTCCTTTGCGATCCAATTCATGGCTTCCACGTCAAAACCGTTGGGGGTACCTGTTTTATCAATAAAAGCAAAGGGAGGAAAGTTGGCATCGATTCCATTTACAATTTTCTTACCTGCCAGAGCCTGGCTGCTTCCTGCCAAGAGAAGTGCCATGATACCGGCCAGGATTACCAGATTTCTTTTAAACATTTTATAGCTCCTTTTTTTAGTTCATGTATCGGGAGTGGGGTTCACTCCAGTTCCATAAAATCAGCCGGGTGCCATACCAGCACCCGGCTCAATAACATCATATTTTTTTATTTAACACAAAACCGGCTTCATTGTCTTGATTTTTTTCCGGAATATTATTCTATTTTCTTCCCTGCTGTTTTTTCAACCAGACAAACAATCCAGTCGGCAATCGCTTTTTGACTCACCCCTTTGATCTCCTTCCGGACAAGTTTCAGGGAAAGTTCGGCCCGGGCCATGGTCTTTTTCCCCCCAGCAGACCCAAATTTCCCAAAGGCCTCCTTGGCTGTATTTCCCGCTCCTTTTCTCAATCCGTCATTGCGAAAAATAATAATCAGCTCTTTTCCCATTACCCCGGAAATGACGCTCCAATTGACCCGGGCCATGGTCAAGAAAAAATCTGCCACCACCACCAGCTCATCGGGTTTGGAAATAATGCCGGCATGGAAAAAGGCCCGGTTGTTGATAACCTTTCTTTTTTTGATGGCCTGGCCTAGAAAATCCATGTTACTCTCTGTTATCAATGTCCGCTCCACCTTTGTGACGATATGCATGTCTGCAAACCGATACAAATACTGAAAGGCCCGGATATCCTTAAGACTTGTCTGACGGGTAAAATCGGCCGTATCGGTTTTTATACCGAGCATCAGGGCGGCGGCAAGTTTTGCAGAAGGCTTGATTTTCAATGCTTTTAAATATTCGGTCATGAGGGTGGAACAAGCACCATACCCGGGCCGGATATCTGCATAGGCAGCCTTGTCACAGGACAGGGGGTGATGATCGATAATGGCATCATAGGTAAAGGGCAAAAATGCCTCATTGTGATCCTGCTGGGAATCCACCACCACAAACCGCTGAAAATCATCTTTTTTTATGGATTTCAAGGGAATAAGGCCGGACTCGGTATACTCAATCATGGCAAGGTTATCCGGGCGGCTGATCCTGTTAAAATGGGCAATGGTAACCTCTGCAACCTTTCGCCAGAGGATTCGTTTGATGGCCATGGCAGAGCCAATGGCATCGGGATCTGCATTGATCACCACCAGCACCCGGTCTCCCTTTGAAAACAAGGCCAAGAACTTTTTTATTCTCTCACTATTTCTCATTTACTGCCGCCCCCCTAAGGGATCTTTCCCTGCAGTTGCTGCTGAAAAACAGGGTAATAGTAATAAAAGTGTATCCTAAAATGGCCAACAGAGCAAACCAACCGTAGAAAACCCCTAGGGGAGCTAAAACGATAGCGGTTAGCCAATGGACAAAAATAACCGTGGGAGAATGCAGCTTGATGGGAAAGTCATCAAACCGACAAATCAAGGACAAACCGCAGAGGTTCCAGCCATAAAGGGAGGCAAAAACGTGCATGTGGAGCAGCCATTTCGTTCGTTCCGGGTTATAGTCGTCTCCCATCTGCAAAAAAATATAGAGAATACCGGAAATGGCCGTAAGAATCAAGAATCCGATACCCGATGTTAAGAACAGCTTTTGCTGCATCTTGTCGGCAAAGGTTGAGTACAAATAAAATACCGTGACAACGGCGACAAAAAGAGCGGTTGTCACAAATATCTGGGGTATAAAGCGTTCAAACAGGATAAAGATGAAAAAGATAATCACCCCCAGGGTAATGGTCCAGAAGCAAAGTTCCATAATCACTTTCCGGCCGGACCCTTCAATCTTTTTCAACATTGAAAAAACAAGGGAAAGGGTGATCAGGGACAAGGGAAAAGAAAACCCCAGAAAAAAGGTGTTTAAGGTCAACTTTTCCATGGTCACCCATTTAAAATATTCATTGTTCAAAATCACCAGGGATGCCATGGCAATACCCGTGGAAAGGCAGAGCAAAGCGGCCTGATGGAATTTGTCCGACACACTGACTTTGTTTTGAAAAAACTGAAGAGGAAGAACAGAAAATTTTTCGATTCTCACCTTTTCCACTAATATATAAAGCCCCACAGAAACAAGCATGGTCAAAGGATAGACCAAAAAAAATGCGGAAAAGGCATAGATAAGAGACCCCAGAAAAAACAGCCGCACGGTTTTGGAGACCCTTGCCTGACCTTCGGTATAATACAGCAAAATAGAGCCGCCGGTGCATAGATTAAACAAAAAGATATGGAGCCGTTCAAAACTATAGGTTTGAACGGGAAAATATATATCGATGAACCCGAATGCCAGGGCTGTAATCATCAAAAAAGAGAACAAGGCTTTTAATTTGTTATTCATTGGGGAATCCGTTTTAAGTTATCTGGTTTATTGGATTATACTTGTATCACCTTCCCAGCATATCTTTCAATGCCGGGAGCAACTCATTATGCTCAAACACAAAGCCGCTTTTTAGTAATTTTTCCGGAACCACCCGGGCAGAGGTCAAAAGGGTCTCTTCGCCCATATCCCCCCACAACCCAATGGCGGCCCACCGGGGAAGAACAGAAAAGGCCGGACGTGAAAAGACCCGGCCAAGGGAGCGGGTAAATTCTTTGTTTGTCACGGGCTGGGGAGCTGTCAGGTTGACCGGCCCTTGAATGGCCTTATTTTCTAAAATATGGAGGATACCGGCGAGCACATCATCCATGCTGATCCAGCTCATGTACTGACCTCCATGGGACAGCCTTGTACCAAACCCCAAAGAAAAGGGCAGCATCATCCTGGCAAGGGCTCCTCCGGCCGGGGTAAGGACCACCCCGAACCGCAATTGAACCGTCCGAATTCCTGCGGATTTCGCCGTTAAAGAAGCTGTTTCCCATTGGTCACACACAGAGGAAATGAACGAGTCTCCTTTTGTCTCATTTTCCGTGAGGACCCGGTCTCCGCCCTCACCATATAACCCAATGGCAGACGAGGAAATAAAAATGGAGGGAGGGCTGGCCATTTCACTCATTTTTTTTGCCAGCAGCGTGGTGGGGGCTACCCGGGAATCAAGGATCAACTGCTTCTGATCCTTTGTCCATTTGCCCCGAGAAATATCCACCCCGTTCAAATTGATCACCGCATCAATGGGTCCTGCTTTTACCATATCCAGGATATCATTGTAGGGATCCCAATAAAGTTCATCTTCGGCCAGGTGTGACGGATCCCGGACCAGACGGATCACCTCGTGGCCGCAGGTCCGCAGAAAAGGCACCAGAATCGAGCCGATGGTACCGCTGGCACCGGAAATGAGGATTCGTTGTTTTTTAACTTTGTCTGCCCGCTGTTCCAGATCATGTTTCAACACCCGATGGCGGTAGTCAAACACCCTTTCCAATTGACGTTTGGCATGGCCGTAAAAGGGAAGGCTTAAAAACCCCAGGGGCAGTTTATACTCAACCCGGTCCTCCATAACGGCCCTGTTTTTACCCTGGGCATGGAATAAATGGGTATGGACCCATTTGCCAAAGGGGCCCTTTGTCTGGTGATCCTGGAAAAGAACATTTTCCTGATAGGCGATATGTTCGGCCTCCCAGATCATGGGAATTTTTAAAAGGCTCATTTGGAACCGAACCTGGACCCCTTTATCGATGCCATTGCCGCTGCGGGAAATAAGCCGAAGGGGTGTCCAGGGCGGCGTCAGCCTCAGGATAGCCCCATTCCTGGCATGCCAGGCAAACAATTGTTCTACTGGCACATTAATGGTGATTTTTTTTGTAAATATCCGATCGTTCATGATATCTCTTTTATTAAATGATTCATTGATTTTAAAGGCCTTATACTATAATAATACCAATCAAGTTGAAACCTTTTTTTATCATCCATCTTGGGCTATCATTGCAGGCACGGCCTTTGCAATAGTTTTTTATTTGTTCTTTATTGGTCTTGAATTTAAACTGACAATACAATGATCGAGTGTAAGATGATTTGTTATTATTTAACTTTTTTTGGAGGATATGATGATGAGTAACTATGAATGCCCCTGCGGATATGTATATGACCCTGCCCAAGGAGACCCTGACAATGGTGTTGCCCCTGGAACTTCATGGGATGACCTTCCTGAAGACTGGGTCTGCCCCCTTTGTGGCGCTGCCCAGGAAGATTTTGAAAAACTGGATGATTAGATTTTAAAGAGGTATTTACATGTATAAGCCCATTGAAATAGCAGACGGGGTATTTTCTGTTGGATGCCGGGACTGGGATATCCGTGATTTCCACGGCTATTCAACCTATGAAGGCACCACTTACAACGCCTTTCTGGTTCTAGGCGAAAAAAATGTTCTCATTGATACGGTCAAGGAGCACTTTGGCGATGAACTGCTGGCCAATATCAGCAGAATCATCGACCCGAAACTCATTGACATTGTCATCAGCAACCATACCGAAATGGATCATTCCGGTTCCATTCCAAAGGTGATGCATAAAATCGGGGAAGACAAACCCATCTATTGTTCCAAAATGGGCGCCAAAAACCTGGAAGCGCACTTTAACCGGAAATTCAATTTTCAGGTGGTGGGAACCGGAGATACGCTCGAGATTGGGAACCGGACCTTTTCCTTTCTTGATACAAAAATGCTCCACTGGCCGGACAGCATGTTTACCTATCTTGCCGAAGAGGCCATCCTCTTCTCAAGTGATGCCTTTGGCCAGCACTATGCCGGAGACATGTTCTTTGATGATGAGATCGGCGATGAAATCATGCCCCATGCCCGGAAATACTATGCCAACATCCTGCTTCATTTTTCCCCCAGGGTCCAGGCATTGCTCAAGGATGTGGCCAATCTGAACCTGAAAATCGACATGATCTGCCCGGACCACGGAATTCTCTGGCGGGACAACCCGTCCAAGATCATCGACGCCTACGACACATGGTCCAAGCAGGAACCCACCCGAAAAGTTGTGATCATCTTTGATTCCATGTGGGAAAGCACTGCAAAAATGGCCCGGGCCATCACCAGCGGAGTTGAATCCGAAGATGTCAATGTCAGACTGATGAACACACGCAAATGGCATAGAAGTGATATCATAACAGAAATATTGGATGCCGGTGCCATTGCCGTGGGATCCCCCACACTGAACAATAATATTTTCCCTGTGATTGCCGACGTCATGGCCTATATCAAGGGACTTCGTCCCCAGAACAAAATTGCGGCAGCCTTTGGATCCTATGGTTGGAGCGGTGAAGCCGTTAAAATTTTGAACAAAGATTTTGAAGAGATGAAACTTACCATTATTGATCCGGGTGTTAAGATTCAATATGTACCTGATGAAGCAGATTTAGAACGTTGTTTTGAGCTAGGCGTAAAACTGGCAAAAACACTCAAAAAGAACTTATCTTAACCATATAATAAATTTGGAGGGAAGAATGGCCAACGAGTTCTGTGCAAATGATATCCTGGAGATAGCAAAGCAGATTGAAATAAACGGTGCACGCTACTACCGGGAAGCCGCCAACCGGATGGATGAAAAGAATCACAAACAATTTCTTATGGGCCTTGCTGAAATGGAAGATACCCATGAGAAAACCTTTGCCAACATGCAAAAAGGCCTGGCAGGTTCAGCAATTTCAACCATGACATATGATCCTGAAAATGAGAGCGCCCTTTACTTAAAAGCCCTTGCCGACACCCGGATCTTTTTTGAAAAAGATCAACCGGAAACCACCATGAAAGGAATTCTTGCCGCTGCCATCACAGCTGAAAAAGATTCCATTGCCTTTTATCTTGGCATGAAAGAACTCATTTCCGAAAAAATGGGCAAATCCAAGATAAACGATATTATCAAAGAAGAAATGAGCCACATACAAATGCTTGCCGGAAAATTGATGGAATTCAAATAGATTCAATCCAACAAAACAATAAAAAATCCCACTGTTTTTCAAAGAAAATACAGTGGGATTTTTTTTACTAACCGAAACTCCTTTAAACAAGAATCAGGGAGGATCAGGATTTCCAAAGGCCGTGGAGATTACAATAGGCCAATGCAACCACCTTATCAGAATCGGTCTTAAATGTGGCTTCCGGCGTACTTGTGGGCGTCAGCATCTGCCGTTGTACATAGTTCCCCTCACAGCTGACAAGCTCAATCCATTCGATCCAATGATCGGCGGTCATGGGATGGGCCACACTGCCAACCTTGACCAGGTAACCGCCATCCACTCGCTCAACAACCGGTATATGCTTTTCCACTGCTGCATCCACTGTATTTTCCACCAAACGGTCCATTGCCTGGCCGCAGCACATAACCGGTGGTGTCTCTCCATGGAGGACCTGTGCGATATTGCCGCATTTTTCACATTTGTAAATACCCATTTTCTCTGCCATTGAATTCACTCCTTTTTTTTGGTGTTTTATTTGAACGAACTGATGATCGATTAAAAAATAGAGTTGATAATTTTATATGCTATTTATAAAAAATTTACCATGAATATCTGAAGAAGTTGATATTAAAATCTGTTCCATCCATTCAGTTTTCAATTTTATTTCATCCTGATCTTTTTCAGCCTGGGTTACCTCTTTAAAAAGAGAAGCCATTTGAAAATATATTTCGTTTTTGGATTTTAATGCCCCGTAAAAGTTTACAGACACTACTTGAGAGTTTTTTTCCAATCCTTTCCCCTGTTTTTTTTTCTTTTTTTGATCGTTAAATTCAGCCATGTACATTCCTCCTGAAGTATCAATCACAACCTTATATTTTTACACTGAACGTTTTTTTGCAAGCATCATACCAAACAAGGCGATTCTTTGATAATATTGCATCACAGGCCTTGTTTGAATATGAGTCTACACAAAGGGGTCCCTTGAATACAGATCTGTCTCAGACAATCGTATCACTAGCCCACTTTGTTCAGTACAAATATGTCCCAGATGGTAAAAAAGAATAGAGACTATTCCGGATATATCAACTCAAGGCTGTTGATCATGGTGGACAGATGATCTTTCTCCGCCTCGGCCAGGGTAAAAAACATGTTCTTAATCA
>Ga0208900_1000133_pt1 | contig 44163 bp, 39 predicted proteins | sample AntAceMetag02UKK_FD_184763 | JGI IMG/M metagenome (GOLD analysis project Ga0208900, IMG submission 184763) | Saline lake microbial communities from Ace Lake, Antarctica - Antarctic Ace Lake Metagenome 02UKK (SPAdes) (version 2) | ecosystem: Environmental > Aquatic > Non-marine Saline and... | reverse complement strand
CTTCCATTATGAAGCAAATAGCATGCCAAGGCAAGATGCAAGTAAAATCAATATATTGCTGATTTGCTGATATTTTTAATTAATATAATATATTGATATTATTGAGCTATCTATTTTCGACAGCCTAGTCACACCCTTGGCCATCCGGAAAAATCTCTGAGGTCAGAGACTCTTTATGGGTGGCCGAAATTACGACAAACCCTTGTTCCTCGAACTTTTACAAAGCATCACCAGACTTTATTAGTGCAAACTTAAAAAATCTTCTAATTATTATTGGTGTGAAACCATGAGCACAGAAAAAAAAATACACGAAACATCCATATCTCCTGTTACCCTAAAACAGGGGATGAAAATAAAACTGCATTCAGATGAAGATATTGAAGCAATTCACCAGGCATCCATGACGGTTCTTGAACGAACCGGTGTCAGGTTTCCATCGGAAAAAGCCCTGAAAATATTTGCAGATGCCGGTGCCAATGTGGACTTTGAAAAAAAGATTGTCAAAATTCCACCAGATCTTTTAATGAAGTCGATTTCAAAGGCCCCCCGCTCATATACCATGGCTTCAAGGGGCTCAGAAAAACTGGATCTGTTCCTTGATGGAAAAGGAACCTACATTGGAAATGCAGGAACGGGCATGAAGACAGCGGATCTTCTAACCGGGAATATCAGAAAATCCCTTAAAAAAGATGTTCAGGACATGGCACGTATTGCCGATTATCTGCCGACCTGTAGTTATTACTGGCCCATGGTCAGCGCCCGGGATGTCCCCATCCCGCTGATGCCCCTCCATGAGTTGGACGCTGCATTTAACAATACGGAAAAACATGTCCACATCATCAGCTGTGTAAAAGAAAAACCAGCCCGCCACGCCATTGAAATGATAAAAATGGTGGGGGGGGGAAGTGAGCAGACAAGAAAACGTCCCCCCGCCTCCCTGCTCATGTGCCCCGTGTCACCCCTGAGCCAAGATGAAGAATCTTTGGAGACAGCCCTGTTGTTTGCCGAGGCGGGCCTTCCTGTGGGGGTTGCGACAATGCCAACACTTGGGGCAACTGCCCCGGCATCCGTTGCTGGCACGCTTGTCCAGGGAAATGCGGAAATATTGAGCACCATCTCTTACATCCAGTTGGTTCATCCAGGGGCACCGGTTTACTATTCGTTTTTCAGCGTTACAATGAATCCGCACACCGGCGGCGGCATGTCCTCTTCTACCATGCAGCATTTGCTCCATGGTGGCGTTTCTCAACTCGGTCATTATTATGATCTGCCCGTCATGTGCGGATATGGAGCCGGGGATACCCACGCACCAGGAACCTGGAGACATGGAAAAGACACGGCGGTTGATGCGTTCTTCGTGATGCAGACAGGCCCGGACCTTGTTCCCAATATGGGGCTTATAGAGCTTTACACCATGATGTACCATGAGTCCATTCTTCTTGAGAACGAGGTTGTCAACTCCCTCATGACAATGGCACAGGGAATAGAGGTGAACCCCCGGGAACTTGCTGTGGATGAAATACACAATGTGGGTCCGGGAGGGCACTATCTTGGCAATAAATTCACCATGGAAAACATGCGGAAACTCTGGAAGCCGGGTGTTGCACATCAGTGGGATGCGAAAACCTTGAATTTTAAAGACCCCTTAGAAGCAGCACGGGAGAAAGTTCAGTGGATCTTAAAAAATCATCACCCCGTTCCCCTTGAACATAAAATGCAGATGGAGATGAAAAAGATTATCGCAGCGGCTGAAAAAGAGCTTCTGTAAGCACATATATCAACTGGATGGAACTCCAAACCCCCAATCATTTTTGATATACCTTACGATAAGGGAGGAGGTTACATCGGATATGCCGTCTATGGCATTAATCTTGTCAATCAAGAGTCCCACTTCATTTTGGGTCCTTACATAAAATTCCGAATCAAATGTGTCGGAACCGGCAAGTTGAGCCACATACCATAATTCGTCAATTTTTGATAATGCATCGCCCACAATGCGGATCTTTTTGGTCTCGACTTTCATTCTTATATTGCCGATAATTCCGGTTTTAAGTTTAAAAGGATTTGCCACAGCAACAATCTGAATGGCTTCATCTGCTAACAACTTTTGCAATCTATTTCGAACTGTTGCTTCAGATATACCTAATTTTTTTGCAATTTCAGTGTTGGGGATGCGGCCATTTTTTTGCAGAATTCGAATTATTTTATAATCAGCATCTTCATTGGCAATTCTCATTTTTAAATACCTCTGCGTTTGTGTTTAAAATCGTGACGTTGTTCTGTCCTCTCCAGGGTGGTCAAGTTTGTTAATTCACACACTCTTCAGCCTTTTTTAAAAATATCATTTTTGCAAGCGATCATACCATATATTGCATATGTGCAAAGCCTAAGCACCTAAATATACGATAATATACAAAGCGCTTTTGTTTCTGCAAGCGGCTCTCTTGTTACAAACTGCCCATAACGAAAAATCAAAGTTACACTCGATGATCAAGTTTTTTCTCGACCCCTGTAAACACTGGGGGTAAAAATAAGGCGGTTTTACATAAATATTTTATTTCAAATTATAAGCGGCTGATATTGTTGAATATTAAAAAATGTACCATAATTATGGTAGTTCTTTATAGATTGAATAATATCAACGGCTTATAAAAAATTTGATCATCGAGTTACAGCTTTGGTTTACTAAAAATTTTTATATGAAGCAGTCGGTTTGTGTACTGTGACAATCTTATTATCCATTATGGCCATCTTAAAATCACATTTAATACCCATCAAAATTATCATGATAGCATAAATAGTACAAGGGATTTCGAATTGAAATATTTAAAATCGCATATAAATATCATCGAAATGTGATTATTCGAAAATAAACATTGACATTCGAAAATAAACATTGACATTCGCAAATTAAGATGGTTAATGTAATTCATACAATATAAATATTACCTTAAGCTTAGCCAATTTAAGAATTTTAACTACACCACATGGTTGAACATAGGATGACGATTGAACCAGTTTGTTAAAAGCACCCTGGGGGGCTGTGTTCGCCTCTTTGTTTTTTTCGCAATGGTTAATCTGTCAAATGAATTGGAGATACGCATAATCCATCGAATATCATTGACCCTGCACCCATGAATTGATCCATTATAATGTTTCCAGGAGGAATATCATGCCTACGATAATAAGTCGCACCCAAGAAATTAGAGAGAGAGACAACCGACACTTTATTCACCCCTGGGAAGATCTGGGGAGTTTTGGCAGCAACGAACGAACAATTTCAAACACTGGAGAGGGTATTTATCTCTATGACTCCGAGGGCAACAAGCTCATTGACGGCCCCGCTGGCATGTGGTGTACCCAGATCGGGTACGGCAGAAAAGAGATGGCAGATGCCATTGCAGAGCAGGTGCTTAAAATGCCTTACTTTTCTCCTTTTAACATGACCAACGATGTCCCCACCATTCTTGCGGAAAAACTGGCGCAGATGACCCCGGGTAATCTGAACAATGTGTTTTTTACCACAGGAGGCTCCACTGCGGTGGATACAGCATTACGCCTGGTTGCTTTCTATAATAACTATCATGGTCGCCCTGAAAAGAAATGGATTATTTCCCGTGAAAACGCCTACCACGGAAGCACATATCTAAGCGCGTCTGCTTCTGGTAAAACCCGGGATAAAGATTTTCAGGACCTTGCCACCAATATTGTAACCTTCACAGATTCCCCCAATCCCCACCGCCGGCCCAAAGGGATGTCGGTGGAAGCCTTTCGTGATCTGAATGTTAAAAACCTGGAAGATAAGATTCTTGCAATGGGACCGGACAAAGTGGCGGCTTTTATAGCGGAGCCCATACTTGCCTCTGGTGGGGTCATTGTACCGGTACCCGGATACCATCGCATGTGCATGGAGATCTGTCACAAACATGATGTACTCTATATTTCTGATGAGGTGGTTACAGGATTTGGTCGTTTGGGACACTGGTTTGCATCCAAGGAGGTGTTTGACGTTCAGCCTGACATCATCACCTGTGCCAAGGGCTTAACCTCCGGTTATCTGCCCCTGGGAGCATGCATCGTCTCGGATACCATAATGGAAAGCATGGGAGAGGAAAAAGCCCAGGGCATTATGTTTTCAAATGGCTATACCTATTCCGGCCATCCGGTATGCTGTAGAGCGGCGCTAAAAAATATCGAAATAATGGAAAGGGAACATATTCTTGAGCATGTTCAGGAAGTTGGCCCCTATTTCCAGGAACGCCTTAAAGAACTATTGGATATCCCCATTGTGGGAGATGTCCGGGGCCAGGGGCTCATGGCATGCATTGAGTGTGAGCTGGACAAAGACCAAGAAACCGCACTGGATCTGGATTACCAGATGGGTTCACGCATTGATAAACATTGTCAGGCCCTGGGATTGATTGTACGTCCCATTGTAAATATGAACGTCATTTCTCCCCCATTGATAATTACCCGGGATCAGATTGATGAAATGGTAGTCATACTCAGAAAAGGCATTGAACGCGCCATGGCAGATTTGGAAAAAGAAGGTCTGTGGAAATAATAATAAATTTAATTGCTATCCAAAGGCATGAAGATCTCAAAGGAGGGAATAGAATAAATTATAACGACAGGCCATTTATTTAAACCTAAACATTAAGAGGAGCGCGATTATCATGGAAAAAAGAAATGCAACGATTTCCGGTTTTATCTTATTCTTTTGCTTGATTTTCACATTGAGTCTTTACTCAAACGTGCTTGCGGCAGGGGAGTATAAAGAGTACCCTGTACCCAAAGCGTGTATGGATCAGGTTCAAAAAGAAGGAAAAACCCTCCACATTTATGACTGGGCAGAGTGGTATCCAGAGGAATTATACGCCGGTTTTGAAAAGGAATTTGGAATAAAAATCATCCGGGATCATTATGCCAGTACAGATGAGATGATGACCAAATTCAAATTAAACCCCAAGACACCCTACGATCTGGTGCTGGGCGCAGGTCCTGACAACATCATAAAAATGGCTCCTGCTAAACTGCTTTATGAACTTAATTATGACTGGCTTCCCAATGTAAGTGCCTATTTAATGGACGAGTACAAGGACACTTCCTTTGATCCAGGAAACAAACACCACGTTCCAAGTACTTTTTTCATGGTAACCTACACCTACAATTCCAAATTCATTGACAAAGACGACCCACTGCTGAACTCCTGGGGGTTGTTGCTTAAAGGTGAGAAATACAAAGGCAGAATTACCATGATCGATGGTAATACTGAAGTCATTGGCGCTGCGTTAAAATACTTGGGTTACGAATGGACCTCTGACACTGAATCGGAATTAATGGAAGCCAAAGCACTTTTGATGGAACAAAAATCCATTGTCATGGCCTATGATTCCTGGCCCCGGCGAACACTCATAGAAGAAGAGGCGTGGGCTTCCCAGATGTGGACCGGAGACGGTTGGCTTTTATCAAGAGACAAGCCTGAAATGCGGGGCGTTGTGCCCAAGGAAGGAACCCTTATCGGATCAAATACCGAATTTATTCCCATAGCTGCTAAGAGTCCTGCAACGGCCCATCTCTTTTTAAATTACATGTTCAGAACTAAGGTCAATACGTTGCTGTCGGAATGGATCGGATATCCCCCGGTACATAAACATGTTATGGAATTCGTATCCCCTGAAATGAAGGCATGGCCGGGTTTTGTTTTATCAAAAGAGTATCTTGCAAAATGTGATTACGCAACGCCTCGATATCTCACAGGCAAAGGGCAGAAATTACGTTTAAAAATTTGGCAGGAGCTGAAACAATAACCTGACCTGTCATTGTATTAAATTTACTGGAGAGAATAGATACGTCAATTCTCTCCAGTAAAGGCCTTATAACCAGATGACTCACAAACACTGATAAACCTGTTTTCTCCAGTGCAATTCACGTGACAATCAGGCCTGTTTATGGGCATAAATATAAGGGGCTCAGGCATTTTTGATCTACCGTTTAACCAAGGCAAAATTTAGAAAATAATAGCCGTCTGGGGTTTATAAATGGTAAATAAATAAGCTCTGATTCTCTAAAGATTCCATCTCTAAGACGATTGCTGGAAAAGAATATAGGGGAACAGGACTACCATGGCCGTTTTAGATTATAATTGGATAGGAGGTCTGCATGGCTGAATCAACTATCGAGATAACCTCGGAAGCTGCAAAAAGAGACAAGCGAAAACTTTTGACCGAAATATCCATTTATTTAAGCCCAATTATTGCCATCGTCAGCGTGTTTGTTTTTGCTCCCCTGCTGATTATTCTGTTCTACTCTTTTATGGAAACAGGAGAGTTCGGACAGATCATTTACACTTTCACGCTGGAACATTACAAGGATATCCTGAGTGGCGGGTATGGAACTATCTTTATCCGGTCAATCTATCTTGCCTTCCAGACAAATATCGGGTGCATCCTCATTGGTTATCCCATTGCCTATTTTATCGCCATATATGGCGGTAAATGGAAGCCCCTTCTTATCTTGCTTGTTATCATTCCCTCATGGGCCTCCTATCTTATCCGGTTGTATGCTTTGAAAACCATGTTGGGAAGCTCAGGGGTCATTAATGGTTTACTCTTGAGCATGGGATTGATCTCCACCCCCATTCAAATACTGTATACACCCTTTGCCGTGACCATTGGGCTGGTATACGCCTGGCTGCCCTTCATGATTCTTCCGGTTCACGCAGCCCTGGAAGGCATTGACAGGTCCATGTTAGAGGCCGCAGGTGATCTGGGCGCAACCCCCCTTCGAAGATTTTTCAGAGTAACGGTACCCCTGACAAAGGGGGGAATTATTGCCGGTTCAATCTTTGTTTTTATTCCTACGGTGGGAGAATGGCTGGTTCCCCATATCCTGGGAGGGGGTAAAATGATGATGGCAGGAAGCCTGGTGGCTCAAAAATTCACCGTGGCAGGCAATATCCCTGCCGGTTCCAGCCTCTCCGTTTTTCTGGCATCCACCCTGATTTTAATCCTCTATCTTGCCATCAAATATGGTGGAGCGGAATCCATGGAGAAAATGGTATGAAACAGATAAAACTTGCACCCAAAATCTTAGGGGCCCTCAGCAGCCTTGTGATTGTTTTTCTTTGGGCACCGGTCATTCTTATCATTGTGTTTTCGTTCAGCAACAACAAATTTTGTGTAAAATGGGAAGGATTTACCCTTAAATGGTATGGAGAACTATTGCGAAATGACGCCGTAAGGGATGCACTGTGGAGAAGTGTTTCCATTGCCTCAATCACGGTGATTGCCTCGTCCATCATAGGTACCATGACCGCCTATGGGCTTTACAAACTCCATTTTAAGGGTAAAAAATTACTGCGGACATCTATTTTACTTCCCATTGTCTTTCCAAGTGTTGTGACAGGAGCGGCATTGCTGGTATTTTTTACCCGATTCCTTCACATTCCCCTGGGACTTCCCAGTATCATCATCGCCCATATTGTATTCAGCTCCCCCCTGGCGGTATTTGTGATTCTGGGTAGAATGCAGCGCATTGACTGGTCCTGGGAGGAGGCGGCAATGGATCTTGGGGCGACTCGAAGCCGCACTTTTTTCAGGGTAATAGGCCCCCAGTTGATGCCTGCCATTGTGGCCTCTGCCATGCTGATTTTTCCATGGTCCTTTGATGACTTTGTGGTCACCTACTTTGTTTCCGGTGTTGGAAGCACCACACTACCCATTTATGTTTTTTCACAATTACGCTTCGGCGCTACCCCTGTGCTCAACACCATCGGTACTCTCTTTGTGTTGGCAACCATTGTTGGCCAGGGAATTGTGTATCTTGTACAAAATAGAAGATAGAAGTTCAACTTTCGGCGTTGACAGGTCTGATTGCCGCTGGCAAAAACATAGTCGCCAGGGCCGAAACTGCTATTTACCGGGAAGTAAATATTCGGATTGGTAATGTAAATGTTTGGCCAGTGCCCTATATTCGCCTATTTGGGACTGCGTAGCATACTAATGCTATGTGAGCAGGTCAAAATAGGTGAAGATGGGGTGCTGGCCGAATATTTACACCGGGAACAAAGGAATCCTTTTACAATTAAGGGCATAAAATGACAAAACCAGAACTTAAAATACAGCAAATACATGACGAAATTTGTCTGGAAGTAAAGAATGTAGTGAAGGAGTATCCCGATGTAACTGCGGTGGATCATGTCTCCTTAAAAATAAAGAAAGGGGAGATTTTTTCATTTCTGGGTCCCAGTGGCTGTGGAAAATCCACTCTGTTACGATTGATTGCCGGTTTGGAAAGCATGAATCAGGGGGATATTTACATCGACGGTAAATGCGTCAACGATCTTCCTCCCTACGCACGGGACTGCTCCACCGTATTTCAAACCCATGCACTTTTTCCCCACATGAGCGTTGCTGACAATATTGCCTTTGGCCTGGTGGAAAGGAGAATGCCAAAGAGCGAAATAAAGCAAAAAGTAGCTGAAAAAGTGGCACTCGTCAATTTGACCGGCATGGAAACAAGGTTTCCAGAACAATTGAGTGGCGGTCAGCGTCAACGTGTTGCCCTGGCGCGTTCCCTTGTCCTGGAACCGATGATTCTTCTGCTGGACGAGCCCCTTGCAGCGCTGGATCGGAAACTGAGAAAAGAGATGCAGTTGGAGTTGAAACGCATCCAAAGAGAAGTGGGAACCACTTTTCTCAATGTAACCCATGATCAAAAGGAGGCCCTTAGTGTCTCCGATAGAATCGGGGTCATGAACAGTGGTAAATTCCTGCAGATCGGGCCACCGGCTGAAATTTATGAAAGCCCTCGTTCGGTGTTTGTTGCCTCTTTTATGGGTGCTTCAAATATATTTTCCGGAAAATTGATTTCTGAGCAGGAAGGAATCATTAAAATTAAAACCAAAGAGGGCTTCTATGTTTCAGCGGTTTTGCCTGAAACCATTGCATCCCATGAGGTTGCTGGATTCTCAATCCACCCCGAACTGATTCGTCTTGAGCCAGACAATGGGGGAACTCCATCGGTAGATCCAGAGCTGTGTACTCAATTCCATGGAAAAATAGCCGAAGTGTTTTACCAGGGGGATTTCAGCGAATATGCCATTGCCTTAAAAGAAACCAACAAAACTTTAATTGTCAACAAGAACAGGGGCGAGATGGGCCGGGACAATAAATTCCCCGAAGGCGCCGATGTCATTGTAAACTGGGAATGTCGTAACAACAATATTCTGGCGGCGTAACACTTAAATCAGGTCTGTATATTTTTTTGGGTTTAAAAAATATTTGGACCTTTATATTTCTGGATGGTGTTACCGCCATCAATGACAAACACCTGCCCGGTTATGTATGTTGATTCATCGGATGCCAAAAAAGGCAATGAGTTGCCCCACTTCATGGGGCGTTCCTGCGCGTTTCATGGGTGTGTTTTTTGCGGCAACACGCTCACGTTCAGAATTGGCGCCAGTTTCAATCCATCCCGGTGCCACATTGTTTACGGTAATGCCCTGTTCTGCCACCTCTATTGCCAGACTTCGACTCATACTGATCTGCATTGTTTATAAGGATATCAATACGGCTGTATTTATCAATAATGGTTTCGATTAATTCACGGACCTGTCTTTGTACTTGTCTCTGCAGCACCGGGGCGATGAGGTGGAGCTCACTGTCCGAAACCGCCCTCGGATATTTTTAGGCCTAATCAAAAATATCAGAATGTTTAAAATTATCGATAATTAATTCATTGAGACGATCAATATCATCTGTTGACAGACCCAATGCGTTGATGGCCTCATCAAACCGCCTTGAATGGTGTGATTCTCCAGAGGAATTCATGCCGTGAAGATGACTGAGGCAATCTCCCAGGGCAACGATATACGCCAATTTCTCAAATTGATCGGCTTTCTGGGGGGCATGGTGGAATTTGACACAGGCGGCGATATTGCCTGGGATCTTCCACTTGTCCATGAGTCTTCCCCCCACTTCAGTGTGATCAAAACCCAGAACATTTTTTTCAGCTTCAATACTTGGCGTCCCTCCTGATTTTTGTTGTTTCACGATATTGGTATAATCGGAAGTGAGCTTTAGCAAAATGGAAAGTTTACCGATGTCGTGGAGTAATCCTGCCACAAACGCTTCTTCTGGGGCATGGAATCCGACGATTTCAGCAACGCGTTGAGATGCCAGACCACACTCTTTGGAGTGCTGCCAGAGGATTTGGCTCATGGCTTCAAGTTTGGCGTTATCTTTTGGAAACAGAGAATGGGTTGTGGCCGTTAAAATCAGACTTCGTACGGTTTTAAATCCAAGACGGGTAACAGCATTGTCCAGCGTGCTTATCTCCCCACCCGTACGATAAAGGACTGAATTACTGACTTTCATAAGCGTCGCCATCATGGATTGATCCTTGACAAGAACGGTTGTGAGGTCATTCACGGAACTGTCCGGTTCAGACAGAATTTGCAGCATTTTTGAAGACAGATGGGGCATGGGGGGAAGATCGTCGATTATTTCTGCAAGAACATTCGCTGTCTTATCCCTTGGTACCATGGCATCATTGGACGGTCGGTGGCCTGTTGGTTGGTTTTGGATAGACAGCTGTCCCAACGCGTTTGCTGTCCTGGGATGTTTGATTTCCGGGTTAATCAGCCAAGAGAGGAGTTCAATATAGTGAAATGGGCTTATCTTTGAAACAGTAGTGGCTGATACGGCATAAATAAGGTTCATCCTATCACCTCTTTTCCCCAATGGAATAACGGCACACTCTCCTGTGACAGGTAACTTCATTATGTGATTGATGATTTTGGCTGGAAAAACTTTACCAAAAAAGGAGTACCCGGAGCTGTAGGCCCTTGAAAAAACCGGGTCATCATCAATGTTGTATTGAATATTTGCAACGCTGCTGCTTTTCTGGTGCTGATGCTTGTCTTTAAAAAAAACAAAACCACGAACCAGTGTCTCTTTTGTTGTTGATATCACAAAGATCTGATCAAAATGGTCCTTGCAAAATCCGATGATACCTTTAATCTTTTCGCTATTCTTTTGGGTGCTGATGATTTTTTTGTAGGCAGCCTTGTAGTTATAAAACAACTCATCACCCTGGTTGTTAGGACTGTTACTAATGCTTGCTTTTTCCTCCGATTGCTGGAGAATCAGCCTTTTTTGACTGATTGCAGTGTCGATTACCCCAAGGGCCTTGTAACTCAGCAGTGGAGCTTGGTTGATGAGGGTTCTGATAGTCTTACCACTTTGTATCATTTTGAAAAGAATTTTTTCGCTGTCTGAAATATCATCCTGCCGACCTTGGCATGATGGGATGACCTGTCTGTCAAAGGTCGTCAGTTTTCTTTCAATTTCATGCCAGTCATCAATCCAACTTGCGATTTCAATTGCAATGGCCTGGGGGGTAAGCAATGCGTTGAATTTAATGGCATCAACGTGGATATTGGAAAAGATGAATTCGCCTTGTTTCAGCAAAAAAAATTTAAATAGAACCTCCTTGACTCTATCTATAATAATGTCATTAATATCGTTGAATGACAACAGATCCATTTTTTCAATAATCTGCAAAACATCCATGCCGGTTTCTCTTTTGGCCTGGGCGATTTGTCTGTATTGATCTCGGTTTATGTGTTTATGCAGGTAAAAAATTTTTAACAGTTTTTCATCCGAAGCATTTGAATGGGCATCTGTTATACTGCCATTTTTAAAGCTGATGCTGAGAAATTCTTTGTTGTGTGTGACTGTAAGCACTCCTTCCTTGCCAAGGTTGGCAAGAAAAATCAGTAAATCCGGTGGAAAAAATTTGCTTAAATCACCTTCGAATTTCATTTAAAAACGACTCCTTTGTAAGACACTCCACCCTGAGTTCATATCCCCCTGGTTGTGAGGCTTCTTCTTTAGTTTGCTGTGAAAACCCTGGCCATCTGGCCAGGTCAGAGGCAGAGGCTTGCCATCTGTACCGCTCAATGCTACTCCAATACTTGAAGTTGTCCCCACAACTCATAAGAAAGGAGTAGCAAGTGAGTCGATTCCGTAAACTATCACAGAAAATAGGGTCCTGCCAATATCATATCGTTTGGGTTCTTAAATACCGGTTCAGAATTTTGACCGGTGAAGTTCCCAGTAAGGTGGCAAATTGCATCAGGTCATTTTCAGAGCAAAAAGGTTGTGAAATGACAGAACTGAATGTTCGACATGATCATGTACATTTGCTTGCAATGGTGCCTCCTAAAATTTCAATATCAGATTAGACCTAAAAACTTGAACATCGAGTGTCAAGGTCAATGGATCTGATATTTTTGCAGTTTTCTGGCAACACCCGACTGACTGAGTCCCAGTTTATGGGCCATTTTCCGGGTTGTCCCATGTTTTCGGCGTGCCAGGATCAGTATCTGTTTCTCCACCTGGTCCAGTTTTTCTTTAAGGCTCACAGATTCCCAGTTTTTTAGATCTACATAGCTATCTTCTGGAAAGTCCTCTTTTCCTTCAAGATGCTGCTCAAAAAAATCTTTCAGAGACTTTTCCCGGGCCAGGACGACCCCTTTTTTTATGAGATTATTGAGTTCCCTGACATTACCTGGAAAGGGATATTGGGAGAGAACTGCCATACCTTTGGGGCAAAGAATCTTTTGGGTCCGGTATCGTTCATTGTATCTTTTAAGAAATTGTTGTGCCAGAGCCACAATATCTTCCGGTCTTTTTTTCAGGGGAGGAATGTGAATATTAAAGCCGTTAAGTCGATGAAAAAGATCTTCTCTAAACGCTTTTTTTCGACAAAGGAATAGCAAGTTTCTATTGGTGGCGGTGATGATATTGCAATGGATGGTAATGGGATGAACCCCGCCCAGGCGCATGATTTGATCCTCCTCCATGCATTTGAGCAATTTGGCCTGGGCCCCATGGGACAACTCTCCGATTTCATCCAGAAACAGGGTTCCCCCCCCGGCAAGCTCAAACATTCCTGGCTTGCCGCCTTCCACAGCACCGGTGAAGGCGCCTGGCTCGTATCCGAATAATTCCGCTTCCAGCAAATTTTCTGGCAGAGCTGCACAGTTGATTTCAACCAAGGGTTTTTCCCTGCGGGGCCCATTGTGATGAATAAAATGGGCCACCACCCTTTTGCCGGTTCCAGAGTCACCTGTAATGAGAATATGGGAGACATCCTTTTTCGCAAAAGTTTCACCCATCAGCATCACCTGTTGCATCCCGGGACTTTCTGCAATGATGGTATCCATATTTTTTCCTGCAAGTTTATTATCAGTGTTACTTCAAAACATCATTTTTCCCCAGTGCCACAGGCACAAGATCTTGTGCCTGTGGCACTGGGAGTGCATATTTCATGTTCTTAGCATTTTTCGATACTTGACTTGACAAAAAGCAACTTCCTATCTGTGCAAAGATACGGAGGCACCTGGAGGAGAAATGCTGCCAAGACCTTTGTTTACCAAGCCGCCAACACAGCTTCAATCGCATCGTAACCTTTTTCTTTTGCATTCTCGGCAGCGGAAACGCCCTCATGATTTCTAATAGATGGATCCGCACCTCGGGATAGAAGCTTCTGCACAGACTCGAGTTGATCATGAAGAACAGCAACAAAAAGGGGCGTAGCATCATACATGTTCTTCTGATTTAAATTGGCACCTTTGTTAATCAAATGGTCTATTACGTCAACCCTTCCGACATAAGCTGCTCTGTGCAAGGCGGTCTCACCACTCTTGTTCGTTGCATTGATATCAGCACCCTTTTCAAGGGCCAAATCAATTAAATCAATCTTGCCCTTCTCAGCACACCAATAAATAAAAGGTGAGCCCCACGTATTGATAGTATTTGGGTCCGCCCCCTTGGCTACTAATAACCTTGCCTTCGTATAATTATGAGAATACATTGCTTGTTCTAGTCTACTATTAAGAAGTTCCTGTTCAAAAATATTGTCATCTCCCATATTTTCCCTCACATTTCTGGTGGTTTTTTGAAATACGACATTAACTTATAATACTGAAGTTTCACCGTTTTTGCAAAAGTTTTTAAGGCCCTTGCCCAGCAGACGGCAGAAGCGACCGAAAAAATCATCAAGAATATCTACCAGGTGAGTCAAGCTGCAGATTCGATGAACGCAGGAAGCCTTAAGGTGAATACAAGTGTGGTGGAATTGTCTGAACTGGCCAAAAGCCTCCATGAAATGGTCAGCATGGTTAAGTTAAATTAAAGATGTGGCCGATGTCGACAATGATATGGGCGTGATGGAATTATCTGTTTTTTCAGGTATGTTCTGGACAACGGATTAGTCGGTTTGTAATTTAATTTCCCTGCCAGTTAAACATAAGTATAACCGGGCAGGGAAAATCGTTTGGGCAGATAATAAATTTAGTTGCGAAAACCTAATTCGAGGGTAAAAAATTGCGGATTTAGGCCAGCCAGGGGTTCTCTGAGTTTTGCCAGTTCTTCTTCCGGTCCATGAACTTCCAATTGAGTGATATCAGAAATTTTCAAGGCTTCTTCCAGTAGAGCCCCGACACTATCAAGGTGCAAAAGCAATCCTGCAGCATCTTTATAACCTTCCCTGCAATGGGCCTGATCACCGTTAAAGGTAAACCCATAATAAAGACAGTCTGCTTCAGCCTTGGTTTTTTTAACAAATTCTTTAACTAATTCTTTAAATGCTTCCAGTTGACCACTTTTAACTTTAAAATAGGGTACGATCGTACAACATGTGTCCTGGGTTGTCATAGTTTCCTCCTTAATCATTTAATCGGGTTAGATTTAAATTCTGCTAAACTATCTTTAATTGGCTGTTCATGAAAAATTCACTGCCAATGGCACAGAGGGGAATACTACATCTCCATGAGTTTAGGGTTTGTCTTACCAAAGGAACACGAGAAATCGATTCTTTCTTACTTGTTCTCAGATCCCCATGAGTAGACCTTTTTCCTCAATTCACACCGGTCTTCTACATTCATGAAACTGCCGGTGGCTGTATAAGCACGGCCCATACACCCGCCGGCGCAGTGTTGTCTGCCCGGACAATCATTACAGGCCTCTAATTCAACAGATCTTCTGTGATGAATCTCGGATAATTGAGTCCATAAGGAAAGTCCTTCAGAAATAACCGCATCAAAAGGTCTTTGATAAACGCCTTTAACAGCCATTCTTTTTATGGGCAGCAAAAGACAGGGATACATCTCACCTATCGCATTAATGTAGGGTTTTTCTATACAGCAACAACAACCATGTGCAGAATATGATTTTCCTGTAAACCATTCAAGGGCTGCAATATTTCCAAGTTTTTTGTAGAGTGATCTGAATTGAGAATCAGAATGGTAAAGATCTAAAAGCTGACTATATTGCGAAGGTTTGGGAAGAGCTATCTGATCGTCCTTTACAGCCCGCCCCCCCATAAGCAGCGTTCCGCTCACAAGACCGCCTATCCCCAATTCGTTTAGAAGTCGGAGTAAATTGGGGAGTTGTGCAAAATTGTGCCGCATCTCTGTGAATGCTGCAATAACCTGTTGTCCCAGTCCAGCATCAACTAATAATTTTAGACCTCGAATAATCTTTTCAAAAGAACCCGACCCCCTGACCCTGTCATTGGTCTTGGCAGTTGAGCCCTCGAGACTCACCTGTATAATCAGTTTTTTTGAATCAATTGAACAAAAAGCCTCGATATCAGACGCGGTCAATAAGGTACCGTTTGTCTGGAAACGAACTCTTTTCAAATCGAGTTGTTTACAGGCAAATGACAGGATATCAAACCACTCAGGGTGCATTAACGGTTCCCCGCCTGTAAGACAAATTTCTTCCGCTCCCAAAAGGGTGAATCCCTTGATCAATCTTTTGATAGTCTCTGCACGAAGTGGGTGGGCAGCACCATTAAACTGGCTGTCCGGCAAACAATGTCGACAAGAAAGATTGCACCTGTTTGTGATCATAATTGTAACAATTTTCGGAGGTGCCAAACCGGCACGGATAATAGAATCAAAAGTATTTTTTAATTTAGTGACCATGAGACTATGTTTCTCTTTATGGATTTTTCAGCCAATTTTTTTCAGCCTTTTCATCTAATTCAATATCTTTATAGTGTTGAAAAACCGAATCGGCATCCTTTTTTAATTTTTTCTATCTGCCCTCAGCGATTAGTAGCAATTTATATACCAGTCCATATTTTAAAATAAATCAGTTCAATCGAGACCCCGGACTGCAGCTTTTAATTCGGATCGTTTGCTTCTCAGCTTCCTGCCACTCATAGATGCATGCGTTTATGCGTATGTATTTCGCTGTCCTGGATAAATATTATTGGTGCACGGGGATAATACAAAAAAATAGTGTGAATTACAATATCGTTTCTTTGTTTGTTTGAACAGGACTTTTTGGCCCCTTTAGTCACAAACGTGGTCTGTCTTGAATTTTTCTATTTTATATTAGATAGTTAAGCACCAACTCGCATAATAAAGATGGGGTATTTTACCCCAATGGCCGAACCGTGTGGATTCGTGTTTTAGTCAAAAACAAATCAGGATTCCATAAAAATATAATTTTTAAGTCAACACTTTTATCCTGAATTTTTCATGGGAATTCTTGCCAACAGTAACCTTTCATCCCATACAAACACTGATTAAAATTTTTTATTATTTTTAAAAAAAACCTTTTCTCAAATATGGCATACAACTTGCTCTTTGTTTTGCCACGATCAAGCATTTGTTCATTGACAGGGATCACCAATGATTGCCGAATCGGTTGTTAAAAGCGGAAAGAATAAATTATAATTTTAAACGATTAAAGTGAAAGAACGCGGAAGGGAGGTGATGTAGAAGTATCGGGATAGAACTCAAGGAGTAATGTATGAATTTCATCAAAAACTTACAGGAACTAAAAAGGGAGTTTAAACATGGCGCATTTTGCGGAAAGTAGAAGAACCGTTGGAAATGAGAGAAGTGAATATCCCCTTAAGATGATGCACGCATACCCGAGGATCATTATCGGATGGGGCGCCCATACAATGGTAGGCCAGGAAGCAAAAAACCTGGGGATGAACAACGTCCTCATCGTGACCACGGGCTTGAAAGGCACCGGAATTGTTAATGAACTCCAAGGGATACTGAGCCACGTCGATATCGAATCCAGCGTTTTCAGCGGTGTCACGGGAAATCCCAAGGACCACGAAGTCATGGCTGGATACGAGATACTCAAGAGCGGCGGATTCGACGGGCTGATCAGTGTCGGTGGGGGCAGTTCCACTGACTGCTGCAAGGCCATACGCCTCGTTCATGGCCACGATGGCCAGGACGTAAGAACCTTCGAAGGCGCGTTCAAGGCGACCATGCCTAACAAGCTGCCACATCTTGCCCTCAACACCACGTCAGGCACCGGGTCCGAGGCTTCATGCTTCTCCATCATCAATCAAACAGACAAGCAGTACAAGATGGCGTTGTTCGATCCCAACTGCACACCGAGTCTGGCCCTTGATGATCCGTTTCTCCAGCAGTGCATGTCCCAAGACATCGCCGCCTACACCGGCATGGACGCTCTCACCCACGCCATAGAAGCCGTCGCCTCCCGACTTGAGGTGCAGGCCGCCTACGGCCCGGGGCTGTTTGCCATTGGAGAAATCTTCGACAATCTTCGTCAATCCGCCGCCAACCGGAACAACGACAAGGCAATAGAACAGATGGTCTGGGCTGAATTGGCCGCCGGCATCAGCTTTAACAGCGCTGGCCTTGGGATCGTTCACTCCATGGCGCATGTGCTGGGCGGCCGCTACGACGCGCCCCATGGCCTGTGCAACGCCATCGGGCTTGTGGATGTCTGCCGGTACAACCTGTCGGCCTGCCCGGAACGCTATAAAATGATGGCGCACGCTGCCCATATCGATACTACCGGTCTTTCAGACTACAAGGCCGGAGAAAAATTTATCGACGCGGTGGCAGATCTTCGTACCGAGCTGGGTATCCGAAAGAATTTCAAGGACCTGGGCTTGCAGGAGAAGGATCTGGATGCGTGTGCACAGGGCGTGCTCAACGACATCTGCACGGAAGGCAATCCCCAGGATGTGAGTCTTGAGGACGCCAAGGATATGTTCCGATGCTGTGCTGGCGAGGATGTCGACTTCGGAAAGAGATAATTATTAGGAGGTAGTGTAAGTGGAAGATCAATCAATACGCAACAACGAACCGGATGCAAGAACGGATAACGTCCCAAAGACGGAAGATCCCATGTTCTTGGAAGAAATCGTAATAGAAGAACTCGCCGTGGACGGCATCTGCGGCGTTTATTAGCGTAGCGGCGTCTCCGGAAGAGCTGTGAAATTCTGGGTGGGGGGCCCCGGCGTTGTTTCGCCGCGGTCCCTTCTCTGGATAGGAAACCGTCCTGAGGTAAAGATATGGAACTGAACAGCATTCTTATTTCTCTAGCTGCCAGAGGGATCCGCTACCGCTACCTGAAAGCCATGGGCATGCCCGGCAGGCCGGAGGCTCTGAGTATAGAGGTGACCCGGCGCTGCATCGCCAAGTGCGTCATGTGTAACATCTGGCAGATGCCGGCGACAGCCCCGGAACTGGTGGCGGACGACTGGTTGAAACTCCTCCAATCTCCGGTCCTGTCCGATCTGAAGGAACTGGACATCACGGGTGGCGAGCCGTTCCTAAGAAATGACATCGTCGAGCTTCTCCTTGGGATCGGCAAGCTGAAAGCGACCCATCTGAAGCAACTCTGCTCGATAGCAATTACGACCAATGGATTTCTGACGGAAAGGGTTCTCAAGGATGTGGGCGCAGTGATTGCCCCCTTGGAACAGGCCGGCGTTTCCCTGGTCTTTGCCTGCGGATTTGACGCGGTGGGGAAGGTCCATGACCGTATCCGTAACTTCAAAGGGGGTTGGGATCGGCTCAACGCCACCCTGCAAGGTTTGAAGGCACTCAGGGAAAAGCACCCGAGCCTGATTCTGGGGATTAAAACCACCGTAACCCGCTACAACATTGATGAACTCGACAAGGTTTGCCGCTACGCCGACGAACACCGACTCTTCACCATCGTCTCCCCCTACATCCTCACGGCCAACCGCTATGACAACATCGACAAGGAGGATTCTCTATCCTTTTCTATTGAGGACTTGGAAAAACTCCGGGAGTTCTACAATTCACCCCGTTTCCAGTGGAGCTATTACCGCGATGAACTGCTGCGCTTCCTCGATACTGGAAGGATGGGAAAACCCTGCTCAGCAGGATTCAATTATTTCTTTATCCGGAGCACCGGAGAGCTCTATTCCTGCCCGATCATCGATGCACTGCTGGGGAATGTCAAAGAGGCATCGCTGGAGAGACTGATCCGCTCCGACGGGGCCGCCCGCTTCCGAAAGAACATCCTGAAGTCCCCCGAATGCGCAGGCTGCACCGAGCCGGGACTGGAGCGCTATGCACTCCCTTTCGAGGGATTTCACTACCTTCGCCAGTTTTTCAGGCTCGGTCGGAATGGATTCCTCTTGCTGCACAGCCATATGGGGCTGGACAAGTACTTCCCGGACAGATGAAGAAAAACCGGATGAATCTAAATTAAGAAGTTGTTTTACTGCTGTTCCAACATCAACATATTTTGTTTCCCTTATCATCGTTGTGATCCAGATCAGCAGTCTTGTACGGTCCTGGTCAGAAAGACGACAGGCAGTCGACAGGCTGTTACGGAATCCATGATTTCACAAATCATACCACAATATATAGTAGTTCATTGATTTTATCGTTACCATATATAGTGATCCTGTGAGGATATTTTTAGTTCCGTAACAGCCTGTCGACAAGCATTTGTTCATTGACAGGGATCACCAACGATTGCCGAATCGGTTGTTAAAAGCGGAAAGAATAAATTATAATTTTAAATGATTAAAGTGAAATACATATGGTTGACCATCTTTTTTCACCCCTGAAATTAGGGCAGACTGAATTACCCAACCGCATCTGTCTTTTGGCCCATCGGACCAACTTCGGCAAACGCGGCGTTTTAAACGACCGTCATATTGCCTATTATCGAAGACGTGCTCAAGGCGGATGCGGATTGATTATTATTGGCGAACTGGCTATCCACCCGGATGACCGGCCCTGGGAAACCCTTATTGATTTACGGAACCCGAAAGTCATCACAGATCTGCAAAGACTTACAGATGCGGTCCATGAATTTGATACTCGAGTATTTGCCCAGCTGAACCATCACGGATTCCAGAGTAGTGGGCATATTTCCAGAAAATCAATCTGGGGACCGTCGGCTGTGTCCGATATCGTGTTCGGTGAAACCTGCAAACCCATGGAACCCGAAGATATGACGGAACTTACAGACGCTTTTATTCAAAGTGCCCTGCAGGTTAAAAAGAGCGGGTTTGATGGTATAGAAATTGATATGGGACCCGAATCCCTGCTCAGGCAGTTTTTGTCTCTCATCAGCAACCACAGGAATGATGAATATGGTGGAAGCTTAGACAATCGGTTGCGTCTGCCCTTGAAGGTGGTGGATGGTGTTCGTTCGGCTGTGGGTAAGAATTTTACGGTGGGTGTCCGTCTGTGTGTGGATGAAATGTTCTGGGGCGGTATAACTGCCGAAGAATCCTTACCCATGGCCCAGACCCTGGAAAAGACAGGGCAAATCGATTTTATTAACGTGGCTGTGGGAACCTATTATAATCTTCATATGATTATGCCTTCCCTGCATGTTCCCTACGGACTCAGCATTGAAGCAGCCCAGGGGATTAAAAACAATGTAAGCCTGCCCGTGTTTGCAAGCCATCATATCAGTTTTCCAACCATGGCGGAAAACATTATTGCAGAAGGAAAAGCAGACGTAACGGGTTTTGTTCGATCGTTGATCTGCGATCCGGATATGGCAATAAAAGCCAAAGACGGCAGAACTAAGGATATCCGGTATTGTGTAAAAGATAATAAGGGCTGTCTCGGGCGCTTGAACCAGTCCAAAACCCTGGGCTGTATTCAGAATCCGGATGTCGGCTGTGAACCCCTTGATGGGGATAACGCTTTGAAAAAGGCCTTGAAAAAGAAAAAGGTAATGGTTGTCGGAGCCGGACCTTCCGGAATGGAAGTTGCCCGGGTGGCATGCGAACGCGGGCACGAAGTCGTCATTTATGAAAAACAAGACCGTGTGGGCGGCCAGATCAACCAGATTGGAAAACGTCCCGGACGTGAATCCATGCCCGGGGTGGTATTGTATCTTAAGCGCATGCTGGACAAACTGAATGTTCCTGTTCATACAGGTGTTGCCATTACCCCGGAACTGGTTCTCAAAGAAAACCCGGATGCTGTGGTCATTGCAACAGGTTCAAAACCTGAAGCAAAACCGTTCCCCGGCAAGTATGGGCCCCCCTCGGTTATTTTGGGATGGGACGCCATCAAAGGAACATATCCTGTAGGAGAAAAGGTTCTATTTATTGATGAAGACGGCGGACACCATGCCATGGCAACGGCAGAACTCCTGCTGGACCAGGGCAAGAAGGTGGATATTATCACCAGTGACCTGTTTATCGGTATCGAACTTGCACCCCGTGGTGAACTTTACCTGGGAAGACAGCGTCTGCTTCAGCAGGGGGTCACATTTGCCACGGATGTCGAGATTGTTGAAATAAACGGCAACAATGTAAGAGCCCGTGATGCCTACACCGATGAACCTATCCTTTATGAAGATTATGATACTATTGTCCTTGACACAGGCAATGTGGCAGAAGATGCCCTTTATAAACAGATAAAAGGCCAGATGAATGATCGACTCAAAGAGGTTTACAGGACAGGAGATTGTGTCGCACCAAGAGGTATCGACATGGCAATAATCGAAGCAAGAAAAGTGGGAGAACTATTGTGAGTGAATTCAAATATCTGTTTTCTCCGCTGAAAATCGGTTCCGTAGTGATACCAAACAGACTCCATTTTGCACCCCACATGACCAATTATGCGGAAGACAACCTGATCAGCGACAGGCATGTTGCGTACTATCAGGAGCGAATAAAAGGGGGATGCGGACTGATCACCACCGAAGAGATGGGCGTTCATCCCACCGATCATCCCTATGACAAACTTGTGGATGCATATGAACCTGCAACAATTCCGGGATTTTTGAAACTGACCCGAGCCATTCATGAGTATGACGGCAAAATCTTTGCCCAGATAAATCATAATGGAATGCAGGGGGACAGTAAAATATCCCGTCTTCCGGTGTGGGGACCTTCAGCCGGGAAAGACCCCATTTTCAGAGAGACCTGCAAGGAGATGGAGATTGAGGATATCAAAGAGTGCATCGAATCCTTTGCCAAAAGTGCCTTAAATGTGATTGAAGGCGGTTTTGACGGTATTGAAATACAATTGGGACACAGTTCTCTGGTACGGCAGTTTTTATCCCCTTTGACCAATCATCGCGAGGATGAATACGGGGGCAGTTTTGATAACCGTATGCGGTTTGCACTGGAGGTGAATGCAGCGGTAAGAAAGGTCATAGGGCCAGACTTCACCCTGGGTGTCCGCCTGAATGCAGATGAAATGCATCCCAAAGGAGGGCTGACCCATGAAGATGCCAAAAAAATAGCCATACGCTTTGACCAAAGTAATGAGCTTAACTTTATGGATTTGAGCATAGGGACCTTTTATAATCTATATCTGGTTGAAGGCTCCATGCACACGCCCCTTGCGTATACGGCTCCGCTTGCCGCAGGCATCCGATCCGTCATCAGTCTGCCGGTCTTCTGTACCAACCGGATCAATGACCCCCATCTTGCAGAAAAAATCCTTGAAGATGGTCAGGCCGATATGATCGGCATGGTCCGGGCGTTGATCTGTGATCCAGAGCTGCCTAACAAGGCCATGGAAGGCAGGATCGATGACATTAGAAACTGTATTGCCTGCAACCAGGGGTGTATCGGACGGATGGGACTGGGTCACAAACTGGGATGTTTGCATAACCCGGCTGTTGGAAGAGAAAAAAAACTCGGCATGGGAACACTTGTTCCTTCGGACACACCGAAAAAAGTGGTGGTCGTTGGAGGCGGTCCGGCAGGACTTGAAGTGGTCCGGGTGGCAACCTTAAGAAAACACAAGGTGATCTTGTTTGAAAAGAATGCAGAGGTCGGGGGACAGAACATCACAGCTGGAAAGGCAGTAGGCCGTCAGGAAATTACGGGTGTAACCCGCTGGCTGGTAAGTCAGTTGAACAAGCTGACTTTTGATATGCGTCTTGGCGTCGAAGCCAACGAAGAGATGATCCTCAAGGAAGAACCGGATGTCGTGGTGTTTGCCACAGGATCAATTCCCAAAACCAACCCTTTTCCGGGCGAATATGCTCCGCCCCAGGTGGTCACAACGGTGGATATCCTCACCGGAGCGGCCGAGGCCGGAGACAAGGTGCTGCTCATAGACATGGACGGACACCACCAGGCGACCGGCACGGCTGAACTGCTGGCGGATCAGGGTAAAAAGGTTCATATGCTCACGTCGTCTCTTTTTATCGGATCAGCCCTGGGACCGCTCCAGGACCTTTTCCTTACCCGACAGAGACTGGCCAAAAAGAAGGTAACATTTACCCCTGATATTGCCGTACTGGAGATACAGGGAACACTGGTTAAGGGACTGAATGTCTATTCCAACGAACTATTTGATTTTGACGGATATGATACCGTGGTTCTGGCAGCCGGGAATGTGGCTGAAGACAGTCTTTATTTTGCGCTTAAGGGCAAGGTAAAAGAGGTGTACCGAGTGGGTGACTGTGTGGCCCCGAGAAAAACCGACATGGCCATTATTGAAGGCCATCGTATCGGAAGAAAGATATAGGAGAATTCATGTTTGATATCTGGATATTGGTTCAGCAACGAGAAGGAATCATTGAAGCACCCACATTCGGCCTGACGGCCGAAGCCCGACGACTGCTGACCGAACTTGGGGAAGGCGGTATTGTGACGGCCATAGCGTTTGGAACCGTTTCAGAGGCGGAACTGGCATCATTGGGTTCCTATGGCGTAAACCGGGTTCTGAACATAACCGGTGACGCTATGGAACAATACCAGGGAGAATATTTTTCCCTGGCATTGGGAGCTATTGTTAAAGAACAAACACCCACCTGCCTGCTTGCAAGCCAGACAGCTGAGATAGAGGACCTTTTTCCCCGGCTGGCAGCTGGTTTGGAAACCGGTCTGGTTACCCGTGCAATGGATTTTCATATGGCATGCAAGGGAAACGCCCGGGCCATTCGTCCTCTTGCAAACGGATATCTGTTTGAGGAGCTTGAAATAGGTTGTGAGAAACCGCCCCTGGTCTCTTTTCTGCCATCTGTATTGTTTGACACAAAACCAGACAAGCAAACAGATGCAGTCGTGGAAAAACTTGCGCCGGGAGTATCAATGAGTTCCCTGAAAACAAAAGTGGCACAGGTCATCGCATCTGATCCTGAAAACCTGGACCTGGAAGAGGCTGACATTATCGTGGCCGGGGGCCGGGGTGCCGGCAAGGGTGACGAATTTGATATTATTCACCAGTTGGCCAAGGCTATCCAAGGAACGGTCGGTGCAACCCGCCCCATTATTGACTGGGGAACCCTGCCCTATGAACGGCAAATCGGTCAGACCGGAAAATACGTTGCTCCCAGGCTGATTATTAACTGCGGTATCTCCGGTGCCAATGAATATACTGCTGGAATTGAAAACTCTCAGAAGGTCATTGCCATTGATCGCAATCCCGGAGCCAGGATTTTCAGATTTGCCGACCTTGGTGTAGTGGGAGATGTCCATGAAATACTTGAGCAGGTGATATCACGAATTGAGGAACTTAAAAAATGATCTATAGGATAACGAGCATAACGGGATGTTTTCTTCTGGGACTGTTCTTTCTGGCCGGACTTATGACAGTCCCGGCCTTGGCTTTGGAAAAACCACAGGGATATACGGCACAGGAGTGTATGGAATGCCATATGTCGGAAAGTGGCGACAGTTCGCTTCAGATTTCACCTGAACACTGGCAGGGATCTGTTCATGGCCAGACCCTCACCTGCATGGGATGTCACACCAGCATAACAGGCGAAAAACACATGGAAGGAGAGGGTGTCGATCCGGCAAATTGTAACCGGTGCCATGCCATGAAAGCCGGAAAAGCAGGACTTTTTTCAAAATTTTCAACCTTTCAGATCTCCTCACACGCAAAAGCGGATTTCGCTGGCCATTATAAAATGGATAACTGCCTGGGATGTCACCAGGGAGTAGGGGCCCATGGCGAGACAGACCCGATCAATGAACAGGACTGTTATACATGTCATGATCCGAATCTTGAAAACGCCATGTGGGGAACGATGCATGCCGACCGGAAAAACACCGCATTACCCATTGTTCTTTTGTACGCGTGTTTTGCCGTATTTTTCCTGCTGGTTTTCATTAGACTGGTCAATCCCGTTTTTGACAAGGTCTCAGGTAAAATCAATAAAAATAGGAAGGGATAAGCTTTGAAATCACTACTAACTTCATTTGATACTATACTCATCGCTGCTGCCTTCATCATCCTGGTTATGGGGTTTTCCCGGCGCTGGTCTTTGTGGCGGCAAAAAAAAGACAGGCAGGTTACAGGCAGTTGGCGCATTGCAATCAGCAGTCTTGTCAAACATACAGACATCCTTAAACGTCCCTTTGTTGGAGCGGCTCATATGGCGGTCCTCTGGGGTTTTGTCCTGCCCATGGCTGTCATTGTTCTGGCACAGTTCGGTTTCTCCATCCCGGCTATTCCTGCCAGGCTACTGTCTCTGCTTCAAGAGGCAGCCGGTATTGTCATGCTGGCCGGAACCATATACCTGCTCAAACGCCGGATTCAAATGGGAGGTCAGGCAGCTAAACAAGACGATGAATCAGCACAGGAAGCCGAGGCCCCCAAAAGAACCCTGCTGCCCATGATGATCCTTCTGGTCATCCTTATCTCGGGTTTTCTGGCAGAGGCAACCCGCCTTTCCATCACCGGAAACGCCACGGCATGGGCATCTCCAATGGGCTGGGTTCTGTCCAACGGGATCCCTGCATCCCCATTGCTCATGCAGATGATGATCCGGATTCATTTCTTTGCCGTCCTGCTCTTTATCGCAGCTATTCCTTTTACCTTTATGCGCCATCTGGCGGTCACGCCCTTGAATATTTTCTATAAAAAACAGGGCCCAAAGGCAGCACTGAGACAGATCAATCCCTCTGCAGGAGAGATCGGCGCAAAGACAGTAACAGATTTTTCCTGGAAACAATTGCTTGAAACCGAAGCTTGTGTCTCCTGCGGCAGGTGCGAAGAAAACTGCCCGGCCTTCATTTCAGGCAAACCCCTGTCTCCGAGGAGGATTATTCGTAAAATTCTGGAACAGGCTGAAAAACAGGCTGTTGGCCAAAGTCGATTATCTCTTTCCAAACCATCGGCCCAAGACCTTCTTGAAGATACCGTAACAGAAGATGAGATCTGGGCCTGCACCACCTGTATGGCCTGTGTCGAGCATTGTCCCGTGTTTGTTGAAGCCATGGACAAAATAGTGGATATGCGCCGCTATCAGGTCATGGGTAAGGCCGCATTGCCTTCAGAGGCCCGCCCCATGATCCGTGACCTTGAACTTTACGGTGATGTTCAGGGCAAAGGCGCTGCCCATCGTGGAGACTGGGCCATGCACAGGGATGTTTCCAAAATAGGAAATGTCAAGGATGCCGAAGTTCTGTTCTGGGTCGGTTGTTCCGGTGCTTTTCACCCTCGGAACCAAGAGACGTCACAGGCAATGGTCAAGATTTTAAAAGCCGCCAATATCAGTTTCGGTATTCTGGCACAAGAGGAACTCTGCTGCGGCGAACCGGCCAGAAAACTGGGGGAAGAAGCCTTGTACCAACGCCTTGCAAAGCAAAACATCGAACTGTTTAAACAGCACAAGATTAAAAAAATTGTTACCCTGTGCCCCCATTGCCTGAATACCCTGAAAAATGAGTATCCCGAGCTGGGCTGCGATATCCCGGTGGTCCATGCAACTGAGTTTGTTATGGATCTGATCACCCAAAATAAGATCACATTAAAATATCCAGTTGCTGAAAAAATGGCCATTCACGATGCCTGTTACCTTGGGCGGTATAACGAAATCTATGCGCCTCCGAGAGATATCTGTAAGGCAGTTCCCGGAACCCGACTCACGGAACTGACACGCTGCAAGGAAAACAGTTTCTGCTGCGGCGGCGGCGGCGGAAGAATGTGGCTTCATGAAAACATTGGGCAAAACATCAACCTGATTCGGGCTGAGGAGATTGCAAATGCAGATATTGACATCATCGGCACATCCTGCCCCTATTGCCTGGTAATGCTGGATGACGGGGTGAAATCCCTGGAGAAAGAGAAAATACCAATAGTAGCCGATATTATCGATATTGTGGCTGAGGCGATAAAATAAACCTAAATTGATTCCATTATTGGATAGATACAAAGCGAAATGGGCATCCTTCATTTGGCCCCAAAAGTACTTTACAGTCTTTTGGAAAAAAGTACCTGCAAATGGAGAATAATTTAAAAAAGTGTAAAGTACTTTTGAAGGATGCCGCGAAATGCTATTATGAGGATAAAATGAAAATCATTGTTTGTGCAAAACAGATTCGCCATACATATGCCAGAACCGGTATAAATCCCGACACCCGGTATATCAATCCTGAAGATTCCATATTTCGTGTAAACCCCTATGACGAGGCAGCCACGGAGCTTGCTTTGCGTCTGAAAGAAACTATCAAAAACACCGAGATCAGTCTCCTGACACTGGGAGACATGATTTCAGGATCCCAGATGAGACGCTGTCTGGCAACAGGTGCGGATCATCTTTACCAGGTGTCTTTTAAAGGGTTAAAAGATACGGATTCGCTTTCCCAGCCTGATCCCTGGGTTAAGGCAACTCTTATCTCACAAGCCGCAAAATCTCTTGGTGCCGACTTGATCCTTTGCGGCAAACAATCCCTGGACAGGGCCAGCGGTCAGGTCGGTGCGCTGGTGGCACAGCAGCTGAATCTGCCGTTTGTCTCCGCTATTACCGATCTTTCCTTTGATGCGGAACAGGGGTTGTTCAAGGCTGTACGGAGTGCAGGACGGGGAGTCAGACAGATTATGGAATGCAGGCTTCCTGCTGTATTCAGCGCTGATCTGGGTCCTGAGCTTCGCATGCCGACCATTGAGGCTGTAAAATCAGCCAATGCTTATGATATCCGCACACCCGATATTGGCACGCAAACAGTCCCGGCAAGGACTATTTGCAAACATATCTTTCAACCAAAGCCAAGACCTCGACTGCTCCAGACACCTGACAATACTTTGAATGCATTTTACCGTATTCGTCAGCTGTTGGCCGGAAGCACGGTTGAGAAAAAAGGTCGGATGCTCACGGGAAGTATAGAATCTCAGGTTGAAGGTATTATCAGTTTTTTAAAGGAGAACGATGTTATTGACTCGGAAAAAGCCATCTGATACCTCCCTTGCATTCAGGCTGAGGTCATCGGTACAGTACACGTTGTTGCCGGGTAATCAACCGATACTGATCCTTGCTTATCCTCTTAAAGTGGTCTATGTCAACCGTTTCTGGAAACCTGTTCTGAAAGCCTTTACTTGTCATGAGTATTTTACCCTTGAAACTATCGCTGAAAAACTCCCTGAAATCAGTATCCAGCAGATCGAATTTTTTCTGAACGACCTGACACGCAAGGGATTCTTTGAGCCAAGAGGCATCCCTTTCATTGAAGAGGACGACCTGCCCTTTGTTTCAATTATCATACCGGTAAGAAACAGGCCAAAAGACATATCCGCCTGCCTTAAATCCCTCAAAAAACTTGATTACCCAGAAGACAAAACCGAAATCATTGTCGTGGATGATGCCTCTGATGACATCACACCTGAAACGATAAAACGCTTCCCCAATGTCAGACTCATCGCTCTTACAGAACACAGCCAGGTCTCTTTTTGCCGGAATACTGCCGCCCGAACAGCAAAAGGTGACATTCTGGCATTTATAGATTCTGACTGTCTGGCTGATCCTTCTTGGCTCAAAGAACTTGTCCCGGCATTCCGGGATGAATCATTAGGGGCGCTTGGCGGACTAGTGGATTCATATTATACTGAAAAAAGCCTGGATCAATATGAAACAGTCAAGTCAGCGCTTAACATCGGATCCTGGTTTAAGCGATCAATTAAAAAAGAGCGCTTTTTTTATGTGCCCTTTTGCAATATTCTGGTCAGGCGCGATCTGTATCTCAAACTGGGCGGCCTTAAGGAAGAACTTCATGTGGGCGAGGATGTGGATTTTTGCTGGAGACTGCAGGACAGCAATGCCATACTGGAATACAGGCCAATGGGCCGGATCTTTCACAAACACAGGAACAGTCCTGTGTCTTTCTGCGCCAGACGCTTTGATTACGGAACCTCGGAACCTCTTTTGCAGAGCCTTCATACCGACAGGATAAAAAAACTGTTTCTTCCTCCCCTTGAATTCATGTTTTGGATTTTTCTGTCCTTATCCCTGGCCTTTAACAGCAGCCTGCTTTTTTTTCTGTGCACTGTAATCTTTATATCGGATGGGGTCGGGCGTCATATTAAACTGCAGAAGAAAAAACTGCCCATCCGTTTGTTTACGGTCTTAAATTGCGTTTTTCGCAGTTATCTTTCTTTATTTTATCATTGTGCAAGCTTTGTGTCCCGGTATTACCTGATACCGGGTTTACTGCTACTGCCGGTTTTTCCAAAAATCTGCACCAGTATTATTTTACTGCACCTGACAGCAGGCGCTGCAGAATATTTTATAAAAAAAGCGTGCATGAATCTTTTGCCCTTTCTTTACTTTTTTACCTTAGAACAGCTTTCCTACCAGGCTGGAGTGTTATGGGGGTGCATCAAATATAGGAATGCAAATCCTGTATTACCCAGGATTGTATATAGACATGACAGAATTTAAGACAAACCCAACATTAAAAGGAGATGAAAATGCCAAAGTACATCATCGAACGAGAATTACCCGGAGCCGGAAATCTTTCTAATGAAGAAATTCAGGGGATTTCCCAGAAATCATGCGAGGTCCTGAATAATCTGGGACCACAGATCCAGTGGGTGCAAAGCTATGTAACAGATGATAAAATTTATTGCGTGTATATTGCGCCGAATAAGGAGATGATTGAAAATCATGCAAAAGAAGGCGGATTTCCTGCAAACAGTATTGAAGAAGTAAAACGGATGATTGATCCGACAAGTGCGGAAATAGCCTGATTAAAAACTCAAAACCAGGAGTAAATGCATTATGGCTGAAAACAAAATCACAGTTGTGGCAAAATGCAGGGCAAAGCCAGGTATGCAAGATACAGTCAAAAAAGAGATCACTCTATGGGAGATGATCAGTGAGGTTAACGATTAAGACGATTGATTTTTATTTTTTGAAAACAGTAATGGACATTGATTAGATTCATTAAAAATCCTTGTCCATTTCTGTGTTCCTTTAACCGGGCCTAATTTTTAATAATTGAAATATTCTTTCTAAAGGTTTAAGTTCAAATAATTACTGATATTTGAAAATATGAGATGGGTGGGAAACTATGCTGAACCAGGACGATAATATTTTAAAGTTTGACATTCCGGAAATTATTTTCGGCCGGGGCTCCCTTTCCAAAATTGGACAGTGTGCCGCACGCCTCGGCGGAGAAAAGATACTTGTTGTAACGGATCCGGGTATTATCGAGGCCGGATGGGTTGACAAATGCCTGAAATATTTAAAGCAGGAGCGATTAAGATATGTTGTTTATGACAATGTCGTCACAAACCCCCGTGATTTTCAAGTGGATCAGGGAATTGCACTTTACCGGAAAAAAAATTGTGATGTGATTGTTGCCATTGGAGGCGGAAGCGCCATTGATACAGCCAAAGGAATTGCCATCCTGGCAACCAATCATGGCTCTGTTCATGAATATGCAGGATGCAACCTGGTTCACCACCCCATTCCCCCTTTGATCTGTGTTCCCACAACCGCCGGAACCGGTGCAGACATCAGCCAGTTTGCGGTTTTTCTGGATTTCAAGGAAAAAACAAAGAGGTGTGTCTTAAGCCGTGCCATTATGCCGGATATATCCCTGATTGACCCGAAACTTCTGACCACCCTGTCCACTGAAATGATTGCTGCCACCGGTATGGATGCCCTGACCCACGCCATAGAGGCCTATGTCTCCTCCCTTTCCTGGCCAATGACAAATCCGCATGCCATTCACGCCATTGAACTTGTGGGCCAGCATCTGGTCAATGCTACCAAGACAAAAGATATTACAGCCCTGGAAGGAATGTCCATTGCCTCTCTTGAAGCGGGCATGGCATTTTCCAATGCCATTTTGGGGGCCGCCCATGCACTGGCGCATCCCCCGGGGGGATTGTATGATCTACATCACGGCCTCATCAATTCAGTGATTCTACCTGTTGTACTGGATCAGAATTTAAGTTCCGCTATGCCGAAATATGTATATATTGCACAGGCAATGGGCCTTGAATTAAGGGGAATGAAGTTTGAAGAGGCGGCGTTGCATACACCGGAACTGGTCAAAAAACTCATTGCGGACCTGGAGATTCCAACACATCTTTCCAAGCTGGGTGCGGATATCAAAGATATTCCCATCATGGCGAAAATGGCCCAGGAAGATATCTGTATGCAGACCAATCCGCGCTCCTATTCAACAAAAGAACTTGAAGACATGTACAAGGAGGTCTGGTAGAAAAAATGATGAAGACAAAAGAGGATTCACCTGAGCCTGATTTCAAGGGGTTGGGTCATTCAAAAATAGGCTATTTCAAACAGGTTCGGTCGAAAATAAAGGAACTTGAAAGCCTCAACCTCAAGCTGGCCCGCCGGCGTAACCGCCTTGAAGCCGTGTTTAACAGCATGGACAACGGGCTGGCGATCCTGGACAGGGACCTTAATGTTGTCTATAGCAATCACGTACAAAAACAGATGTTCCCGGGTATTGACGGAAGTCGGGGCAAATGCTTTCGCTTGTTTCATCAAAAAGAAGCAGCCTGCAAAAGCTGCCCGGCCCAAAAAACCCTGGAAACGCATGAAACACTTCATGGAGAAAGATTTTACAAGCATGGGACGCTTGCCGGACGGTACTATGAATGGACGGTATCCCCTATCAAAGATCATTTTGGCAAGGTTGAAGAACTCCTTTTGATTATGAGGGATGTCACAAAGAGAAAAGAATATGAACTAAATATGATGCAGGCGCACAGGATGGCCTCGGTGGGATTTCTGGCATCCGGGATTGCCCATGAAATCAACAATCCTCTGACATCCATTGCAGGATTTTCAGAAGGGCTGTTAAAGCGTCTGAAAAAAATGGATATCGATCAAACTGATAACACCACGTTTAAATCGTTCTCGGAATACCTGACCATTATCAATGATGAGGCATACCGGTGTAAGGAAATCATAGAACGGCTCCGTGAATTTACCCAGAACTCGTCAAATGAATATGAGTTGCTTGAGATTGACAAAATCATAAAAGATACCCTGGTGCTGATCCGGCAGAATGCTAAGGATAACAATATCAATATCGAATTTCAAAACTTTCTTTCCAAAGGGTTTAATACGATCAGCGGCAAAGAGCTCCAGCTGAAGCATTTGTTTTTGAATCTATTTAAAAATCTGTTCAGATCTTCTGAAGACAACAGCAGGTTTTGCGTTATTGCCAGAAATGACGGTGAAAGAATTGAAATTATCATACCGGACCCTGAAAGACTGCTCTGTGATGAATTGTCTGAAAAAAATCTGTATTCCGTACCTGATCCTGCGCAGGGGGTGGAAAATGGTATGACATTGGATTTATCGGTATGCTACAGTATTATTCAGCACCACAAGGGTGAAATTCGGTTTAACCGGACTGAAGAAAAAGAAGGCTTGATTATGCTGATGTTTCCGGCAGTTTTACCCTGATACTATTGGGTGCCGTGTCATTAAATAAGGAGAGGTACAAATGAGGCCGGGAAAAATCTTAGCCATTGATGATGAAAAAAATATTCTGCACCTGATACAGAATGAATTTTCAGAAGAGGGTTTTGAAGTCACCACCGCCCTGAGTGGTGAGGAAGGTCTTGAAATTGCTGAAAACCAGAAATTTGACCTTGTTTTCCTGGATCTGAAGCTGCCTAAAATCGGCGGTATTGAGACCCTTAAAAGATTAAAACAAAGATCATCCTCCATTGAAGTCATCATGATAACAGGCCATGGGGATATAAAGTCAGCTATTGAATCCATAAAGCTGGGTGCCAGGGATTATATTACCAAACCCTTTAAGCTGGATGAGCTTCTCTTTCTGGCACGGCAGGTGATCGAAGATAAAAGAACGGACTCTGATGCCTCTGATGATACTATCAGTACTGTCCGGTATGAAGACAAAACATTTATCCAATGCCCCAATCCTGAAATGCAGAAAATTTACCAGGTCATCAACCGGGTTGCCCCGACTGACAATACCATTTTGATCCAGGGAGAAACCGGTGTCGGCAAAGATGTTCTGGCAACTCAGATTCATTTTTGCAGTGACCGCAAAGAGGGTCCTTTCATTATCCTGGACTGCGGCATGCTGAATCAAAGTCTTGCCGAAAGCGAACTATACGGCCATAGAAAAGGTGCCTTTTCAGGTGCTACAGAAAAAAAAGAAGGTCTGGTGGAAAAAAGTGACGGCGGCACTCTTTTTCTGGATGAAATCGGGAATATCGATCTTGATCTTCAGAAAAAATTTCTGCGGTTCCTTGAAACCGGAAAATTCAGGCGAGTGGGAGAGACAAAGGAAGTCAGCATTAATACCCGGATTATTCTTGCAACGAATATCGACCTGCATGAAGCAGTTGAAAAAGGTCTGCTGCGAAAGGATCTGTTATATCGAATGGATGTAATATCCCTGACGCTCCCACCCTTAAGAGACCGGCAGGAGGATATCATCCCACTGTCCGAATACATGCTTGAACTTTATGCAATCAAAAATAGGAAAATGGAAATCTCTTCGGATGCCGCTCAGATTTTAACAGAGTATTTCTGGCCGGGAAATGTAAGAGAACTGAAATCCGTCATCACAAAAGCCCTTCTCTTTGTCGACTCAGATATCATCATGCCGGATGATTTACCCGGATATCTTGCCCTGAATAAAAAAATTCCAAACCCTTCGCATAAAACCCTTGAAAAGATGGAAAAAGAACACATCATGGCGGTCCTGGATGAGACAGGCGGCCATCAGACAAAAACGGCCGAAATACTGGGAATCCACAGAAAAACATTGTATAAGAAAATCCACAAGTATGATCTTTTCTCATAGCATTTGAGTTGGTGTTAAACTCTGCCAAAGAACAGTTTCATAGAAGCAACTTCATAAAACCGAGATTGCTTCTATGAGATATTCACGGATTAAAAGGGCAAAGCGCTCTTACTCATTAAACTGAAGAAAAAATGTATCTGTTCAGCAGCACCCCATCTTCACCCATTCAGGCCTTCTCGAATAGCAATAGTATGCTTCGAAGTCCTGACTGGGCGATGAGGGCACGGGTAGGCAGATACTGAGCAGTGGTTTTCCCAACTCTGGGGTGCTATCTGAATAGTTACGAAAAAATAATCTTTATAATTTTATACTGTTTTAATATGGTGTTTAGGCCTGAATGTGGCAGTTCGTCCCTTTTGACCTCAATCGATCTGTTTTTTCGGTTTTTTCTTTTATATTAGCAGGTTATTTGATTATTCGGTGATCAAAGGTGGAGATTCGCTCCATCCGGTATGAAACCCGCTTACGGGGTTGCCTGAATTCAATTATCAAGATTGTAAATTTTAAACTCTGGCTATCTACCTGTTTTCATAATGATATCTACCTGTTTTCATAATGAATTGTTATTATGAGGACTCCTTTTTTTTAAATCAAAAAATTATTTTTAATGCCATCGGCATGCAACTTGCGATAACAGCATTGAATTAAGTTGTCGTTGACGGGATTTGGGGGATTAATTAGAGGGTTTAATTTCCGGGACGTACAGACGTCCCGGCTTAATTCTCAACTCATTGAGTGGGAATAAGTCAAAAAATCAGGAAGGGTCTATGAATTCAAGGATAGGTTATACACTTGCAAACGGCGTTCAGGTTCGCAAAGAAGTTTTTGGACTTTTGTTTTATAATTATAGGGGACCCAAACTTTATTTTGTCCCATCAAAGGATCTGCTGCCCGACACTTTTTTTAATGGGAAACAGAGTATTAAAGAATTGACTAAAACCCTGAATACTTTAACAATACCATCCCAAGAACGGATTCAGGATCAAATAGAACACCTGCTTAAAATGCTTGAGGGAAAGGAATTGATATATGGCCAACCAATATGTTGAAACAGGGCTTTGCGCGCCTGCAAACGCCACATGGGAAATGACCTACAAGTGCAATCTTTCCTGTATCCACTGCTTGTCTGATTCAGGATCGAAAAGAAAAGATGAGTTAACAACAAAAGAGTGTATAAAGGTTATAGACACACTCTCTGCAATGAAAGTATTTCAACTGAATATCGGTGGTGGTGAACCCTTCATGAGATCTGATTTTCTATACCTCATGGATTATGCCCACGAAAAAGGCATGGTCACCTGTATCAGTACCAACGGAACCCTGATTGACAGACAGATTGCAAAACAGCTTGTTCATCCGCTGGTCTATATTCAGGTAAGCCTGGATGGTGCCACCCCTGAAACCAATGATCCCATCCGGGGAAAAGGAAGTTTTGAAAAAGTCATTTCAGCTCTTGAATGTCTTAAGGAAAGAGATATTGAAGTCAGTATCAATACAGTTTTAACAAAGCTGAGCATTCATTCCCTGGATAAAATGGCCGATCTCGCAAAAGCATATGGGGCAAAATTCCGGGTATCCAGGTTCAGACCATCGGGTCGGGGAAAGGATTCCTGGGAACAATTGAATGTATCAAAAGATGAAATGCTTGAATTTTCTGCCTGGCTGAATAACCATCTGAGCGTTTCCACGGGAGATTCTTTTTTCTCCGTATCCAGCGAAGATCGCCGGTCACTTGGACTGAATATGTGCGGGGCCTGTAAATTGACCTGCTGCATTTCCCCGACAGGCGGAATTTATCCCTGCGCATTTTTACAGGAAGAAGATTTCAGGGCGGGAACGCTTCGCAAAGATTCCTTTTCCGAAGTCTGGAAAACCTCGCCTGTATTTAATTCTTTCAGGCAGTTGGAAATTAAATCATGTGAAAGCTGCCACAGGTTTGATCTTTGCCATGGCGGATGCCCTGCCATTGCATATCATACACAAAGAAAACTGGGCATCGCCGATCCCGGCTGTCTTGAAAATTGCGTAAAGGTTAAACCCGTAAAGGTGACGGCATAATGAACGAAATCAAATCCGAATGGGAAGAGATCAGGCCGATGTCCTTACTTTTGCCCGGGCATTTGGCGTACCACATGTATGTATCAACAGTGAAGAGCTTAAAGAATCGGATTTTTACAAAAATCCAAAAGACAAATGCTATATTTGCAAAAAACTTGCCCTGGAAAAAGGGATTCCTTTGAAATTCATAATGGAAGAGGTCAAATCCAAGATTCTGGGAAAAAATGGGGAAAAAGTGGGCATCCTTCATATGACCTCAAAAGTACTTTACAATTTTTTGGGAAAAGCCCCTGCAAATGGGAAATGATCAAAGAAAGTGTAAAATGTTTTTGAAGGATGCCAAAAAGTGTTATAATAATTTTATATTAACAAATTAAGGAGGGTTATCAAGTGGACAAAATTTTGAGAATTAATGTGAGCGCTGAAGGCGGTCCAACGGTTATTGAAGAAGTACTTGGGGATTATGCTGGTCTGGGCGGAAGAGGAATGACATCCGGTATTATTTCAAAAGAAGTCCCGCCACTGTGCCATCCCCTGGGAGGGGACAACAAACTGGTTATCGCACCCGGTATGCTGAGCGGAAGTGCCGCTTCCATGTCAGGCAGGATATCTGTGGGGTGTAAAAGTCCACTGACGGGCGGCATAAAAGAAGCCAATTCCGGTGGACAGGGTGCACAGGTTCTGGCGCGGTTGGGGTATGCCGCCATTGTTTTGGAAGGAAAACCGGCTGATGATACGCTTTACAAGGTATTTATCAATAAGGATGGTGTGAAGATAACACCGGATAACAGCCTGAAAATGCTGGGGAATTATGACGTTGTAGAGAAAGTTAAAAATGAATATGGTGAGAAGGTCTGCAGCATATCAATCGGTCAAGCCGGTGAAATGAAGATGAGCGCTGCTACGATTGCATTCTCAGACATGGAACAAAGACCCACCCGTCATGCAGGCCGCGGCGGTGTTGGCGCTGTCATGGGTTCCAAAGGGATTAAGATCATCGTCCTTGATGATGCCGGCATGGGAATGCGGAAACCCAAAGATCCGGAGGCATTCAAAGCAGCCAATAAAGAATTTGTTGCCGGGCTCAAAAAACATCCTGTCACCGGAGAAGGACTTCCTGCTTTTGGAACCAACGTTCTCACCAATGTCCTGAACGAGGCCGGCGGATATCCCACCCATAATTTTAGTACCGGCCAGTTTGCGGGATCCACAAAAATCGCAGGTGAAGCCCTGGCTGAGATTGAAACCGCAAGGGGTGGATCTCCCACACACGGCTGTCACAGGGGGTGTGTGATTCAGTGTTCAGGTACCTACAATGACAAGGACGGAAATTTTCTCACCAAACAACCGGAATATGAAACCGTATGGGCACATGGCGGAAACTGCGGTATCAGCGACCTGGACACCATTGCCATGCTGGACCGGCTCGACGATGATTTCGGATTGGATACCATTGAAATGGGCGCCGCTATTGCCGTTGCCATGGAAGGCGGGGTTGCCGCATTCGGTGATAATGAGGCTGCCATTAACCTGGTCAAAGAGGTCGGAAAAGGAACCCCCCTGGGAAGAGTTCTTGGCAATGGTGCCAAGGTCACCGGACAGGTATTTGGTGTAGAACGGGTTCCCGTTGTAAAAGGCCAGGCCATGCCTGCGTATGATCCCAGGGCGGTTCAGGGAATCGGTGTCACCTATGCCACGACAACAATGGGGGCTGATCATACAGCGGGTTATGCAGTAACCGCAAACATTCTCGGCGTTGGCGGAACGGTAGATCCTCTCAAGCCAGAAGGGCAGATAGAGCTTTCCAGAAATCTCCAGATCGCCACAGCTGCGATTGATGCAACCGGCATGTGCCTGTTTATCGCCTTTGCCATCCTTGACCAGCCCGAGACGTTTCAGGCGCTTCTTGATGTTCTTAACGGCTTTCTCGGGGCGAAGCTCACGGGTGATGATGTGACGGCGCTTGGAAAATCCATCCTTGAAAAAGAGAGAGATTTTAATGCCCGCGCCGGGTTTACTTCCAAAGACGACAGACTGCCGGAATACTTTAAAAATGAGCAACTGGCTCCCCATGGTGTCACATTTGCAGTAACTGACGAGGAACTGGATCAAGTTTTTAACTGGTAGGTTTTATCTGTCTGAAAAATTAATCTTAAAGATTTAGAATAGATAGGGAGGCCCGCATGGGACTCCCTATCTATTATCTTGACTGTTCAGCGTTTATCAGGTTTAAATTAAAGCCAGACAATACTTTTTTAAGTAGAACACCTTGTAATTCATGATGGCGAGGATAGTCTATGAGCAAACAAAATGTTCCAACAATTTCTTTTAGAATTGATAAAGACAACACTTCGATTTTTTCTCCTATTCTGCAGCAGGGATTCATGCTTCCCGCCTTAGTTGGATGCAGCTTCAAAAGCCTGATTTGTAATCAATTCGGTGTCACACCCGAGTATCTGTCCGGTCGAATTAAAACCATCTTTCTTAACGGCAAACCCGTGGATGATGTTGAATCCACCATTATCTGTGACGGTGCGATACTGGCACTGTCAGCAGCCATGCCCGGACTTGTGGGAGCCACTTTCAGGAGTGGGGGAGCGTTGTCTGTATTTAGAAGTTCCATCTCCCACAGGAATGAAACGAATCAATCTGAATTTTCTGATCAAGGAATGATCACCTTAAAATTATTTAATCTGCTTATCTCTGAAATGGGACCCAGTTTCCTTGAAAGAGGCATCTGTGTTGAATGCAGTATAATGAAGGCTTTTATTGAAGAAAAAGAAACAGATTGGCAGTCTGTATTTAAATCGATAATCATTGATGGACAGGAAATAGAGTCTGATGGATTAAACCACTTAACGTGGAATGACAGCCACAAATTTATTTTTGTCACTGTTCAGATAGATAAATGAGATCTCTTTTAAAATACTGTTTTTAACTTGAAGGATATTATGTTTAAAGCTGAAACTGTAGTATCGAAAAAAGAGTTTTCTTATGATATGGGACTAAAACTGGGTGAAGCATTAATTGAAAAATTAGGGCAAATGCCTTCGGCCTGCTGGCTCTTTTGTGAACCCGGAGACAGAATAAAGGAGGTGAATATTGCCGGGTTAATGCAGGAGGCCCCTGTCTGTTCCATAATGAATCGGCAACTGTATCGGTTATCGGGATATAAATGATGTCAAATTTTCAGGCAATAAATAAAAGGATTGCAGAACTGGAAGAGCTGCTGGAGATTTCAGAACGCAAAGCCGACATCCTGACAAATTTGTTAAAAGAAGCCAGTGCAGAATTTGAGCAGACACTTGAAAAGATAAAAATATCAGAAGCAAATTTTCGTGCCATTTTTGAAAATGCGCCTGAAGCCATCTACATAATTGAAATAAACACCAGGAAATTCGTCGACTGCAATCCCTTCATGGTGACCTGGCTCGGATACACCCGCAACGAATTGCTGTCCATGAGAGTGGAGGATTTGCTTGAAGTCGAGGACTCGAAGACGATACAGAAAAATATTGAACAGACCATCAATGCAGGAATTATCCGTATCCAGCCACGGGGGTATAAAAAAAAAGACGGTACTATCGTGGAAGCGGAAGTTACAGGGACTCTTCTGGAATATCAGTGCAAAAAATGTGCGGCCGTGCTGGTAAGGGATATCACCCAGCGAAAAAAAATAGAAGCACTTGGCAAATATAAGGAGCTTTTTGAAAATGTCAGTGATCCGGTCTTCATTAATGATTCCCGGGGCAGATTCCTGGAGGCGAATGACGTTGCCTGCGATTTTTTCGGGTTTACACGGGATCATTTATTGGAGATGAGCTTAAGGGATCTGACATCCCCGGAACATCATTCTGAATTGGTCCAGATGAGAAACAAAAAAATAAACAAAGGAGAAACCCTCCAGTTTGAGCTTAATTTGCTGACCAGAGATGGCTTGATAGTCCCTTTTGAATTCCAGGGCAGATTAATTACCCACCAGAAAAAAGCAGCCTTTTTAAGTGTTGCCCGTAACTTGAGTTTTCGCAAAAAACTCCAGGAAACGCTCATAAGGGCGGAACGTCTTTCCGCGGTCGGAGAGATGGCAAGCGGAGTCGCCCATAACTTTAACAACCTTCTTCAGATGATAATGGCCAGTGCCGAAGTAGCCAAGGTCAAGCTGGAATTCGGCAAAAATATGGGATGTAATGAAGCCATTAAAAACATTATCAGTGCTTCCCGCCGTGGTGCGGATGTTGTCAGAAGAATCAAGGATTTTACCTTGGCAGGAAAAAACAGCATTGATACCGGCAAAGTGTTTGATCTTGATACGCTGGTTTCTGAAGCCGTAGAACTTACCCGCCCCTTATGGAAACCCCCGTCCATCCCCCGGAAATATTGTCTCCGCGTCATACAAGGCAAAAATTGTTTTATTAAAGGAAAATCATCTGAAATTTACGAGGTGCTGGTCAATCTGATCAAGAACGGCCTGGAAGCTATGGATCAGGGTGGCAAGCTTACCATTACGACTTATGCCATAAATAAAACGGTGTGCTTGACTATTTATGATACAGGATACGGAATACCGGAAGAACACCTCCAGCGGATATTTGAGCCTTTCTTCACAACTAAAGGTTCCCAGAGCAGCGGTCTGGGTCTCTCGTCCTGCTATGGTATTATCAAAAAAAACCAGGGCAGTATTCAGGTGAAAAGTCTTGTGGGTAAGGGTACAGCGTTTACCGTAACCTTTCCACTTGCACAACCGGAGAAAGCTGCCACAGAGACCCAAAAAATTTCACAAACACATATTCCCATCCATTTCCTTCTGATTGACGATGAAATCAATATTCTCAGGTCCATGGAGATGTACTTTGAGGATTCGGAAATAGACATTACCACAGCCAGTTCGGCAAGCGAAGGTATCAGATATGCCCGTGAAGATAATTTTGATGTGATATTGTGTGATTTTGGAATGGATGACATGAACGGGTTGGAAGTCGGCAAAGAAATAAAGACATTTTGCACTGACAAAAAACTTAATAAGATCCCCTTTTTGCTTTACACCGGTCTGGACAAACAACTGGATGCAGGGAAGCTGGAGGAATCAGGAGTAGACAGGGTAGTTAACAAACCCACTTCATGCAAAGACCTCCTCGATATTATCAGAGGCGTTGTTGCTGAGCAATGCTGCCTCCGGTGAACTTTATGTGGCGTCTTCAGGGATGTCTTTAACATTTATGGTTGCAGCGTGGATCAAACCTATCCCAGGTACAGATTAATCCTAATTCTCTTTCAATGCATTGATTTCCCCTTTTCTCATTTGTATCATTCTGCTGTCTTTGTCCATGATTTATTTTTCCCAGTCGTTACGGTTTCTCAATAACTGAAGGCGGAATGAAACCTCTGTTTTAATCACACCTTCTATTCTATTTATGTGTTCAATCAGCATTCGAAGCTCTTCCTGGGATTTTGCACTGAACTCAATATCAAAATCAAATGCTCCGGTGAGGTAAGCGATATACCATATTCGGTCAATCTTATCGAGTTCCTTTTTTACGTCATCTATCCTTTTAATATCGGCTTTGATGTTTATGTTTCCCCTGAACATATAGCCCATTTTTTCCTGATTAACGACTGCTACGATCTGAATCACTTCATCATCAAGAAGTTTTCGAATTCGTTTCCGAATAGCTGTTTCCGATAATTTTAATTTTTTGGCAATTTCCGTATTAGGGGTTCTACCGTTTAGATTAAGTATTTTTATAATCTGGGCATCAATATCATCGACATGCAAATTCAATGGCCACCTCAATAATTTATTTGTAGTTTCAGGGCAGATTTTCTTCAACTGTTTTAGTCTGCCTGCAATAAAAGTTATTTATTGATAGAGTCCTATCACGACAGTCTTTGTAAAACAAGTTCGAATATCGTATATTCGAATTTGATATCAATATTACCTATAATTCGCACTGAAAATTTAAAAAAAAGGTTGACAATCGAATAAAAATCATATTATTTTAATTGATATGGGTCATAATTCTTGATCTGATGCCGTCAACTTAAACATCAGATCGACAAAAATCAAACTTATCAAATAAATTAACTAAACGTTCAACCGCTAATTATAGCAAATTTAAAATTTTAATTACTTTTTTGGAGGTTTATATGGAAACAACAAATTATATGACAGAGCGAAAATTGGATGAAGCATTAAACGAAGCGAAAAAAATGGTTGATTTGATTACCCGGCCCAAGGTTGAACTTTCCATGGAGGAAGGTAAGCAATTGGCTATTGAAACGACTGAAAATTTTCATAATCATATCAATAAAGGATTTCTGGAGTATCGAAAATCAGTCACCGAATCAGGCGATTATGCCATGACTGAATGGACTGGGCAGGGATCTATACTTAAGGATGCCCTTGGACGCGAATTCATAGATGTCCTCGGTGGTTTCGGTATCTACAGCCCGGGAATCCGCCATCCAAAGATTGTGGAAGCAGTCAAGGGACAGCTCGACCGTACCCCCCAATACAGCCAGGAAATGCTGGATCCCTTACGGGCGCACCTGGCAAAGATTCTGGCCATGATTACGCCGGGTGATATTCAATATGGATTTTTTTGTAATAGTGGAACTGAAGCCGTTGAAGGTGCCATGAAACTTGCCAAGTTTCACACCGGAAAAAAGGGGTTTATCTCTATGCTCAAGGGATTTCACGGAAAAACTCTGGGATCCCTGTCCCTCATGGGAAAATCAGTGTTCAGGAAACCCCTGCTTCCTCTTTTGGGGGGGGTGCAGTTTACCCCGTTCGGAGACGCCAATGCCGTAGAAACCGCCTTGGCAACAGCCAAAGCGGTGGGTGATGATATTGCTGCGGTAGTGGCAGAACCAATACAGGGTGAAGCCGGTGGCATTGTTCCACCGGATGAATACTGGCCCAGGTTGCGGGAGATTTGTGATTATTATGATGTTCTTTTGATTGCCGATGAAGTACAGACCGGCATGGGACGGACGGGTAAAATTTTTGGCGTTGATCACTGGAATACGACACCGGATATCATGTGCCTGGGTAAGGCGCTGGGGGGCGGTGTTGTTCCAATGTCCGCCTTCCTTTCAACTCCTAAAGTCTGGAAATGCATGGAGCCCAATCCGTTTATGCATACCACCACTACAGGAGGAAACCCATTGGCCTGTTCTGCTGCATTGGCACATATTCAGATCATGCTTGAAGAAGACTTGCCGGGTCAGGCCGCAGAAAAAGGTGAGTATATTACGGGAAAACTGGTAGAGCTACAAACCAAATACCCGAGTATTTTGTCTAAAGTCCGGGGCAAGGGATTGTTGATCGGCATGGAGTTTGAGACGGATGAACTTGGATACAAAGTGGCTTCAGGCCTTTTCAGTCGCAATGTCATCACCGCCGGAACATTGAATAATTCTAAAAATATTAGAATTGAACCGGCTTTAAATATTCCCTATGAGCTCATTGATGAAGTGCTGAGCCGCCTGGAAGATACATTTAAAAATATTTAGAACAAATGAAAGGAGATGCCATGGAGATGCTAAGGGTCAACATGACGAATCAATCAATTACTTCAGAAAAAATACCGGAAGAATACAGGTTTCTTGGGGGGCGGGGGTTGACTTCAAACCTGATCAACAATGAAGTAGACGCAACCTAGGCTGTCGAAAATAGATAGCTCAATAATATCAATATATTATATTAATTAAAAATATCAGCAAATCAGCAATATATTGATTTTACTTGCATCTTGCCTTGGCATGCTATTTGCTTCATAATGGAAG